>Ga0307478_10001779_pt1 | contig 18007 bp, 13 predicted proteins | sample atmos_gasesECM4C_2_FD_203713 | JGI IMG/M metagenome (GOLD analysis project Ga0307478, IMG submission 203713) | Hardwood forest soil microbial communities from Morgan-Monroe State Forest, Indiana, United States - atmos_gasesECM4C_05 | ecosystem: Environmental > Terrestrial > Soil > Temperate... | reverse complement strand
GTGCGAATTTTCGAAAAGCTGGAATCAATCCGGGTTCGCGCGATGAGGTGTATGAGGCTGCGAGACTGCTGCGGCGCTGCACTGAAATCACTCGCGTGCTGATCGAGCAGTTCACAATTCTGGAAACCATGCTGCCGACTCACTTCCTTGCATTTCGCGGAAAGCTCGAGCCAGCCAGCGGTTTTCAATCCGAACAATTTCGTGAGTTGGAGTTTCTCTGCGGTCTCAAAGACGAAAAGATGTTGAAGTATCATCGGCCGACGCCGGAAGCGCACGCCGCACTGGCGCGCCGTTTGCGCGAGCCTTCACTCCACGATGCATTCTTCGAAGCGCTGCAGGCAATGGGAAAACTGAAATTTGCCGACCAGGCTTCGGAGCGGGAGAAATTCGATGCCCGCGCCCGAGCGATTCTCTTGCTCTATCGTGACGAGCGCAGCAATCGTGATTGGATTGACGTCTGCGAGCGGCTCACGGAGTTCGACGAACTTGTCGTCAGCTGGCGGCTGCGTCATATTCAACTGGTTGAGCGCACGATTGGTGCGCGTTTCGGGACTGGCGGGAGTACAGGATCGCCATATTTGAAACTGACGCTGGATAAGAAGTTCTTCCCGGAACTCTGGGAGGCACGAACGCTATTGACGGAGTAAACCTGCGAAAGCAGAAAAGCGCCCCTCATTCCGCATGAGTCTCAAACCAACACAGATCACTTTAATTGGCGCCGGACTGAATGGCCCGCTGCTTGCTGCGGAACTTGCAAAGCGCGGTTTCCCCGTGGAGTTGTACGAGAGACGCGCCGATATGCGGCAAGTCCGGCAGAGCGCTGGACGGTCGATCAATCTTGCCTTGTCGACCCGCGGTATTCACGCCCTGTCAGCGGCTGGCTTGTGGGAGGGGATGCGGAAGATCGTGATCCCCATGGCCGGGCGGATGATGCACTCTGAGTCTTCCGAACTTACGTTCCAGCCCTACGGGAAAGATGAAACGGAAGTGATCTATTCGATCTCGCGCGCCGATCTCAACATCGCCCTCCTCAACGCGGCCGAAACGGCTGGTGTACGGATTCACTTCCAACAGCGCTGCATAGGCATGAGCCTGAAGACTGGAGAACTGCATTTGCGAGACGAGCAAACTGGAAAGACTCGAATGCTCCTGTCGGAGGTCGTTATCGGATGTGACGGGTCCGCATCGGCGATGCGCAGTGCAATGCTGAAGATGAATCGCTTCAATTTTTCTCAGCAATATCTCGATTATGGTTATAAGGAACTCACGATTCCTGCAGCTCCCGGCGGACAACACGCTCTCCAGCGCAACGCGCTGCATATCTGGCCGCGCGGGAATTACATGCTGATCGCTCTGCCCAATATTGACGGTACATTTGCTTGTATTCTGTTTCTGCCCTTTGAAGGAGAGGACAGTTTTGCAGGCTTGACTGAGCCTGCCGGTGTCCGCGAATTTTTTCGATCGCGCTTTCCCGATGCTGCTCGTCTTGTGCCCGATCTGGCGCAGAACTTCTTCGCCAATCCCACCGGCTCAATGGTCACGATTAAATGTTCGCCGTGGCATGTCGAAAGCCGGGTGCTTCTGCTGGGAGATGCGGCCCACGCGATCGTCCCCTTTTTTGGACAAGGCATCAATTGCGGGTTCGAGGATTGCACAACATTGCTGGAGTTGATGGATCGGCAGGGCGGGAATTGGGAGCAGGTCTTTCAGGAGTTCGAGCAAGATCGAAAGGTGAACACCGACGCCATTGCAGATTTAGCCGTCGAAAACTTCGTTGAAATGCGCGATCGGGTGGCCGATCCGCGATTCTTATTTCGCAAGAAGGTGGAGCTCGCGCTGCAGGCAAAGTATCCGAGCCTGTTTGTTCCCAAGTACGCAATGGTGACTTTTCACCGCGTTCCTTACGCGACCGCGTTGAAGCGAGGGATTACGCAGGACCAGATTCTGACAGAACTTTGCAACTCAATCCGCCAGGTCGAAGACCTTGATTGGGGCAAAGCAGACAAGCTGATTCATCATCAGCTGACGCCGCTGGAGTTGGCGGCATGACCGTTGCGTTTCAACCGGGCGCAGATTTCGCAAGGGCGATGGATCAACGTGATCCCCTAGCCCTCTTCCGCGAGCGCTTCTGCCTTCCCAAGAGTCAGGACGGTAAGCCTTGCATTTATCTGTGCGGGCACTCGTTGGGATTGCAGCCAAAAACTGCGCCTGAGTACATCGAGCAAGAACTGCAGGATTGGGCCAGGCTCGGTGTTGAGGGTCACTTTCACGCCCGAAGCCCCTGGATTCCGTATCACCGGCTGCTCACCGAACAGACCGCGGAACTCGTTGGAACTCGTCCAACCGAAGTCGTCGTGATGAATTCTCTGACAGTCAATCTGCATTTGATGATGGTGTCGTTCTATCGCCCAACGGCGCAAAAACACAAGATACTTGTCGAAGGAAGCGCCTTTCCCTCCGATCAATACGCGGTGAAGTCGCAGATACAGTTTCACGGGTTTAGCCCGGCGACATCACTCCTAGAGCTCACACCTCGCGAGGGGGAATCCTGTGTACGCGATGAAGATGTCGAATCGCTAATCGATCGCGAAGGAGAGTCGATCGCGCTGATCATGCTTGGCGGAGTGAACTATGTCACTGGTCAACTCTTTGACCTCGAAGGAATCACGCGAGCGGGGCATCGAAAAGGTTGCATCGTAGGATTCGATCTGGCGCACGCAGCTGGAAATATTCCACTGCACCTCCACGACTGGGATCCCGACTTCGCGGTGTGGTGTAGTTACAAGTATTTGAATGGTGGTCCCGGAACAGTGGCGGGATGTTTCGTGCATGAGCGGCATTCGCGCGCCGCGGATTTACCGCGCTTTGCCGGATGGTGGGGTCATGACGAGAAGACTCGTTTCCAAATGGGTCCGGATTTTCATCCGATGACAGGCGCGGAGGGTTGGCAATTGAGCAATCCCCCCATTTTCGCATTGGCGCCCTTACGCGCTTCGATGGAGATTTTCGCGGAAGCCGGAATCGAGCGACTCCGCTCGAAAAGCGTCTCGCTGACGGGGTACTTGGAGTATCTCCTGAATCAAAATGCGTCTTCGCAGTTCTCCATCATCACGCCGACAGAACCAAGCCGTCGGGGAGCACAACTCTCAATTCGGATGAAACAGGGCGGCAGCGTGCTTTGCGAGCGGCTTGCTGAGAACGGAGTAATCGGAGACTGGCGTGAGCCCGACATTTTCCGCGTGGCGCCGGTGCCGCTATACAACTCCTATCAAGACGTTTACACCGGCGCCCAGCAAATTAAGCTGGCTCTTTCGTAAGCCCTTCCATCCCACTTCCGAGTAGCCGCGAAAATTACTTCGGTAACACTTTCAACAACTGCTCTTTACATACAATTTACAAGGTGGGGAATACTCCGCTCCAACGCGGCCGACAGTTGATCATCGTAGTATGCGCGGTCTTGTGCGTGCATGTTTTGTTATCACTCTTAGCGCCTCGCGGCTTTCCGCTAGCGGCTTTTGGCGACATTCTCCAAAACATTATTCTTTTTTGCGCTACCGCAGCGGTTCTGGTCAATTTCAAGAAGTCTTCATCCAAGGCCCGCCTGTTCTGGGCACTCATGAGCCTGGGGATGGTCTCGTGGCTCATTTCGCAGCTGATGTGGACCTATGTTGAAGTCTACTTGCGGGTCGCGGCGCCCAATCCGTTCGTCGGCGATGTCATTCTTTTCCTGCATATTGTGCCCATGATGGCCGCGGTTGCCGTCCAACCGCACGTCCAGCGTGACAATCGCACGCTTCGGGTCGGTACACTCGACTTCGCACTGCTGTTCACGTGGTGGCTATTTCTCTATCTGTTTGTCGTGATCCCCTGGCAGTATGTGCATCCGGTTGAATCGCTGTACGGCAGGAGTTTTGACCTGCTCTATGTGTGCGAAGAACTGGTGTTGGCCGGTGGTTTGATCATGGTCTGGCGGCGCAGCCGTGGTTTCTGGAGGAAAGTCTATTTCCATTTGTTCTGCGCGACATTGCTGTATTGCATTGCGTCTCTGATTGCCAGCGAAGCGATCGACCTGCATGTTTACTATACCGGCAGTCTCTTCGACGTGCCTTTAGTGGCGTCGATGGCGTGGTTTGTGCGGATTGGATTACTGCCCCACGAGGCTTCGGAAGATGATCTCGGTGCGGATGCTTCGGCTCGCGGATATGGCATCTGGAAAGCACGTTTGGCCATGATCGCTGTTTTTGTAACGCCCCTGATGGTGGCATGGGCAGAATTCGGCGACGTTCCGGAGCGAGTGCGAACGTACCGTTTGTTCCTGACGGTGGCGGTCATGCTAGTGATGGGAGTTTTAGTCTTCGTCCGACAGCATCTGCTCGATGAAGAGTTGCTCAGCCTGTTGCGATTGTCGCGGCAGAACCTGGAAGAAATGTCCAGGCTGAAAGATGAATTGGAGAACAAAGAACATTCTCTGCGGTGGCACAGTCTGGAATTGCAGCGCAAGAACCTTGAGCTCCAGGAGATCTCGTTCACAGATGTGCTGACTGGCATTTGGAACCGTCGCTACCTGGAAGAAATCCTCACCGCCGAGGCCGGGCAAGTGTTGCGAAACTACCAGCGTGCACGGGGAAGCGACATCCGGAAGTTGGACCATCGGGATCTCGTGTTCATCATGGTGGATGTCGACTTTTTCAAGAAGGTGAACGATCTCTACGGTCACCCGGCCGGCGACCGTTTGTTGCAGCTTGTGGCGCAGAGACTCTCGACCGTTGTCCGCAAGTCTGACGTGCTGGTGCGATGGGGCGGAGAAGAATTCCTCATCATGAGCCGTTCAACCGACCCCTCGGGCACGCCCGCGTTCTGCAGTCGTGTTCTTGAAGTGATGTCGGCCGAGCCGTTCGATCTGGGACATGGAGTTTCCGTGAGGAAGACGTGCTCAGTAGGATGGGCCGCCTATCCCTGGAGCCGTACGGCGTTTGAGGCGCTCTGTGCGGAAGAATCGATCGTCCTCGCCGACGCCGCCCTCTATCGCGCAAAAGCGTTGGGACGAAATCAGGGAATTGGAATTGTGCCGTCGGAAGCCGCCAATCGGAATCCGGAGTCTATCGACCTGATCTCGGTGCGCGACGAGTCTTCTCCGTTGGTTCGTAGCATCAAAACGCCATGCCCCGTCCCAGACGCCGTGCCTGTGGCGGAACTTGAGACTGCAGCGCCGGTTGACGATTCCAGCCTATAATTCCTTGCTGTGTTCACACCTGTATTACCACCCTTGACCTCGATGAGCGCGTTGAATACATTGAGAAGCCGGCTTGATGGCAAACGAGGCACAACTAATGACGGTAAAGAATTCCTCCCGCAAGACAGGTCTGCGTCAGAAAGCGCAATTGATGTCCGCTTCCGAAATTGAGCGCACCTTGGTCCGATTGGCGTACGAGATCGTCGAAAAAAACAGCGGAGTCGATGGCCTCGGGCTGGTGGGCATTCGCCGGCGCGGGGTTCCGATCGCTGAAAGACTGGGCAAGATCATCACCCGCATCGAAAATGCCAAAGTCCCGGTCGGTTCTCTCGACATCACCTTTTACCGTGACGATCTATCGACACTGGGTCCGAAGCCTGTTGTGCAGGAAAGAGAAATTGGATTTGAAATTGAAGACAAGAATATTGTGCTAGTCGATGACGTGCTGTTCACCGGGCGAACGACGCGAGCGGCGCTCGACGCACTGTTTTCGCACGGGAGGCCGCGCCGAGTTCAACTCTGCGTCCTGATCGACCGGGGGCACCGTGAAATTCCTGTGGAGGCAACCTTCGTCGGCCGCAACGTGCAGACGACGATGAACGAAGTAATCGAGGTCAAGCTGACAGAGATTGACGACGCAGAAAAAGTCTTGCTGATGGAAAAATAGAAACAAAAAAAGACGGTGACCCTGGCCACCGTCTGTTTTCTATGCAGTAATCGCTAGGCGATTCTAGTGCAGATCGCCTTGGTTTGCGTGTAGAGATTGAGAACGTCGTGTCCCATCTCGCGTCCCCAGCCTGATTGCTTATAGCCTCCAAAGGGCAGAGCAGCGTCAAAGATGTTGTAGCAGTTGATCCAGACAGTGCCAGCGCGTAATTGCTCCGCCGTACGATGAGCCTTGCCAATATCGCGCGTCCACACCGCCGCGGCCAGACCATAAGCGCTGTCATTCGCTCGGAGCACGATCTCCTCAGGGTCGGTAAACGGCATGGCGGCCACAACCGGTCCGAAGATTTCTTCCTGTACGACTTTCATATTTTCTTGCGTGTTGACGAGAACCGTGGGCTCGACGAAGTATCCTCGATCGCTGGCCTTTCGGCCGCCTGCGACCGCCTTAGCGCCCTCAGAGAATCCTGCCTCGAGGTATCCGCAAACGCGATTTAATTGTTCTTCGGACACGAGTGGGCCCATCTGGGTATCAGGTTCGAGTCCGGAGCCGACTTTGATTTTCTTGGCATGCGCGGCGACGCCTTCAACTACCTCGTCGTACACCGCCTTTTCCACATAGAGCCGCGAACCTGCGCAGCAGCACTGGCCATGATTGAAGAAGATGGCGCTCGCCGAGCCAGGTATGGCGGTCTCAAGGTCAGCGTCCTTAAACACAACATTCGGAGACTTGCCACCCAACTCCAGTGAAACCTTTTTGAGATTTCCGGTGGCGGCGTGAACGATCAGCTTGCCTACCTCCGTCGATCCCGTAAAAGCCACCTTATCCACCTCTGGATGTGCGGCTAGCGCGGCCCCCGCAGTTTCGCCGTAGCCGGGAACGATGTTGACGACGCCTTCGGGGAATCCAGCTTCCATGATCAACTCGCCCAAACGCAGCGCAGATAGCGGTGTTTGCTCTGCCGGCTTCAGTACAACCGTGCATCCAGTAGCGAGTGCCGGGCCCAACTTCCACGCAGCCATTAACAACGGGAAGTTCCACGGAATGATTTGCCCCACCACCCCAACTGGCTCTCTCAGCGTGTAAGCAAGGTACTTCGCGCCCGGCGTATACGGAACTGAGAGGGGAATCGTGTTGCCTTCGATTTTGGTCGCCCATCCTGCCATGTAGCGGAACAAATCCACAGCGAGGGGAACGTCGGCCGCTTTTGCGATAGTCAGCGGCTTGCCATTATCCAGGCTTTCGAGATAGCCGAATTCCTCGGTGTGTTGTTCCAGCAAATCCGAAAGTTTCCACATCAGCCGGCCACGCTCGGAAGCCGTCATGCGGCGCCAGGGGCCGCTATCAAAAGCCTTTCGCGCAGCTCTTACCGCCTGTTCGATGTCTTCGCGATCACCTTCTGCGATCTGTGCCAGAACTTCGCCGGTCGCAGGATTGTATGTCGGAAAAGTCTTTCCAGATGCGGCATTGACCCATTTGCCGTTAATCAACATTTTTCGTGGTTTGTCGATGAACTCCGCCACTTGCGGAAGAATTTGCGGGGAAACTGCGATACCCATATGTCCTCCTGCAGGAAGTTGAACTTTACTAGAAGTGAAGATGCCGGACGGACGAAGGCGACGGGACAGTATGCTAGCGCTGGGCGGAGACAATTGCAATCCCGAACGAACCGTAGGACATGCGTGGCTTGTAGCTCATTGGAGCAGAACGCAAGGATCGACAGGAATTACTCGCCGTAGGGTACCCAGATGTTCTTCACCTGAGTGGCATGCTCCAGAAACCATCGACCCTCGGCCACTTCGCGGTCGAACCAGTCAATGGCCCTGCCTTCGTTGGTGAAGACCTGCTTCAGGTTTCCCGTAGACATCGCCTTGGCTGAGGCAACCGTGGCCTCATCACCGAAACACCATAGGGCGTCGACGTCATCGTGCTCGGCGAGAGGCTTAAGGAGTTGCGAAACATATCCGGTGACTATATTCACCGCACCGCCCGGCATGTCGCTGGTATCGAAAAGTTGGTAGAAATCGCCGGTGATCAGAGGATATTTTTCCGAGGGAACTGCAATTACCGTATTGCCCATGGCTAGAAGCGGCATAACTACTGACAAAAAGCCGAGCAGCGGAGCTTCGGAAGGACAAATTACCCCCACGGTTCCGATCGGCTCGTTCATCGCGATTGCAATATTCCGGAACGGCGGATTGTGAACCGCTCCATCAAACTTGTCGGCCCAGGCGGCATACGAAAAAATTCGTTCGATTCCGTGATCAACTTCCGCGACCGCTTGTTTCTCTTCCACTGCTGCGGCCAGCCGGCGGCTGATTTCCTCTCGCCGCTGCGCCAGATTCTCCGCACAGTAGTAGAGAACCTGGGCGCGATTGTGGGCCGTCGCCTTGGCCCAGCTTTCAGCTTTCCTCGCGGCCTCGACCGCATTGCGGATGTCCTTGCGATTGCCGAGCGGAGCCTCGCCCAAGAGGTGTCCGGCTCGCGAGCGCACCTCCATGCTGTAGCCCGAGTCGGGACGCGCTTGTTTTCCTCCGATATAAAGTTTGACCGTGCGATCGATCGTTGGCGTGCCGGCTTCGGGTGATTCTTCAAGTTGAGGAACAGCAGTCGTTTCCGAAGGAGGCAGTTTCGGTGCTTGCTTAAACCACGCAGGCTCCATGTACTCCAATAAACCTTCGCGTCCGCCCTCGCGACCGAACCCACTCTCGCGGTATCCGCCGAAACCACAGGCCGCATCGAACAGGTTCGTGCAGTTCACCCAAACCACGCCAGCTTTCAGCTGCGCAGCTACGTGCAAGGCCACGTTAATGTTCTCGCTCCAGACACACGAGGCGAGACCATAGACCGTGTTGTTCGCCAACTCGACCGCTTCCCTCGGAGTGCGGAAGGTCATGGTCGCCAACACCGGCCCAAAGATTTCCTGCTGTGCGACAATCGACGTGGGATGGACGTTGCTGAGCAGAGTTGGCGGATAGTAAAAGCCGCGTGTGGGCAATGCCAGTTGCGGCTGCCAACAAGTCGCGCCCTCCGCCACACCTTGCTCCACCATGCGCGTAATACGATCCAGTTGCACGCGGGCGACAATCGCGCCAATGTCAATCGCCTTGTCGAGCGGAGGACCGATCCGCAAAGTGCTCATCCGATCGCGGATCTTTGAGATCAACGGTTCGGCAATGCTTTCCTGCATGAGCAGGCGCGAGCCCGCGCAGCAAACTTGTCCCTGGTTGAACCAGATTCCATCGACGAGGCCTTCGACGGCACTGTCCAGGTCTGCATCCTCGAAAATGATGAAAGGGGATTTTCCGCCCAATTCCAGCGACAGGCGTTTATGACTGGTTGCGGTTGCGCCGCGAATGGCGCGTCCGACTTCGGTTGATCCAGTGAAGGCAATCTTGTCGACATCCGGATGCTTTACCAGGGCCTCGCCGGTTGTACCGTCTCCTGTCACGATGTTGACAACGCCTGCCGGCAACTCGGCTTCCTGGCAGAGTTCCGCGAACGCCAGCGCCGTGAGTGGTGTGAACTCGGCAGGCTTCAGAACGACCGTGTTTCCCGTCGCCAGTGCAGGTGCAATTTTCCAGGCCAGCATCAGCAAGGGAAAATTCCAAGGAATGATTTGGCCGACCACACCGCACGCTTCATATTCAGGAAACTCCTGATTCAACAACTGCGCCCATCCAGCATGATGATAGAAATGCCGTGCCACCAGCGGAATGTCGATGTCACGGCTCTCGCGAATAGGCTTACCGTTGTCCATTGTTTCCAGAACCGCGAGCAAGCGCGAGTGTTTTTGTACCAGCCGAGCCAGAGCGTAAAGATAGCGCGCGCGTTCGTGTGGTCTCAGAGCCCGCCATTTCTCAGAGGCAGACCGAGCGGCACGGACAGCTGCATCGATGTCGGCTGCACTGCCTTGAGCGACAGCCGCTAGTCTCTCTCCGGTGGAGGGGTCGAGGGTGTCGAAATACTGCTTCTCAGCCGGCGGATGCCATGCTCCATTGATGAAGAGATCAAAGCGCCGCTGGTGCCGGTCCATCCATCCTGCTGCTTCCTTCGGATCCTCAGGCGCAGGACCATATTCCATGCTGACGAATTTTTCTGCGATGCTCATCGAACTAAAGTCGATCTTGTTGGTGTCTCCATGTCGCGCACTTTATGCGATGGGATGACGATACTCTGCGGAGTATCTTCCGGTGACATGGTGCTCCAACTGACGTTCAATATCTCCTAACAATCCGCTGGCCCCGAAGCGGAACAACTCAGCGTGCATCCAGGGCAGGCCGAGTTCCTCCTTCATCATCGCAAGCCAGTCGATCGATTGCTTGGCGGTTCGGATTCCACCAGCTGGCTTAAAGCCGACCGCCATCCCGGTCTGTTGCGCATATTCGCGGATGGCACGCACCATTACGAGGCTTACCGGCAAGGTCGCATTGGTCGGTTCCTTGCCCGTTGAGGTCTTGATGAAGTCGGCGCCGGCCATCATGGCTACGACACTCGCGCGTGCAACATTGCGCAAAGTCAGCAGATCGCCGGAGCCCAGAATGACTTTCATGTGACGGGCGCCGCAAGCCTGTTTGAAGGCGGCAATCTCATCGTATAGCGCCTGCCATCGTCCCCCGAACACGTGCGCTCGGGTTATTACTACATCGATCTCATGGGCGCCGGCCTCGACAGAGCGGCGAATCTCGGCGACACGTTCGGTTAGTGGAGACAAACCGGCCGGGAAGCCGGTAGAGACCGCGGCCACGTGCACGCCGCTCCCCTCCAGCGCTCGTAGAGCCGTTTCCACAAACGTGTGATACACACAGACAGCGGCCACCTTTACGCCGAGTTCTCGGATGCCAAGCTTGTCGACTAGATCCTCCTGAACGGGATGTCGCGCCTTCGCACACAAACGACGTACGCGCTCATCGGTGTCATCGCCCGACAGCGTGGTCAGATCCATGCAGGAAATCGCCCGAAGCAGCCAGGCGGCCTGCCATTCCTTCTTCACGGTCCGACGCGCAACTTGAGTTTGGGCGCGGCGCTCGACGGCGCTCGTATTCACCCGCACTTCCTGGACCCAATTCAGATCCAGAGGGATTCCGGCATTCGCCAGCAAAGGAAGCCCTCCGAGCGTCGCGATCGCGCCCGTCATTGGAGATTCGCTATTAGCGAATTGACTCGCGGAGTCTTGTGGTAAGCGTGATTTGTCGCGGCTTATCGGCATTGCAGTTTACGCTGGCAGCCCCACACGGCTTATGCAGGCGATCTTGACGGGTATTGTACGGCAGACAATCCCCCAACGCGAACTCGCGCGCCCGAGCTGGATTATACGTTGCTCAAGAAAACACCCCGAATTCTGCGCCAAGGTTTACAATGTCGCGGAATTCTATACACATCAACGCTTGCGCAGGTGGCTTCAGCTGAGCCCTGAGTGATGACGAACAAGATCGTTTCTTCGGAGATGCGGCGAAAACTCGAGCGAGCCTCTGCCAAAGTCATGAAGAATGCCCACGCCCCGTATTCTCACTTCCGGGTTGGAGCTGCGGTATTGCTCACGAACGGCGAGATCTTCACTGGTTGCAACGTGGAAAATGCGTCTTACGGAATGACAAATTGCGCCGAGCGCACCGCGATTTTTTCCGCTGTCGCGCAGTTAGGGCCGAAGATTGAGATTCGCGCCCTCGCTCTCGCCAATGATCACAATGTGCCCTGCTCGCCCTGCGGTGCATGCCGTCAGGTGATTTACGAGTTCGGCCCTGACGCGACGATCTTTTTCCAAGGCGCGAATGGTCCCAAACAGGCTCACATCACAGAATTGTTGCCCGAAGGATTCCGCCTCCAGTGAGCCAACCGACAGCGGCGCCCTCAAGCTTTCGAGCGATCGATGTGATCCGCAAAAAGCGGGATGGGAGTGAGCTCTCGCGAACGGAGATCGAGGGATTGGTAAACGCCTATACGAAAAACGAGATCCCTGACTACCAGGTTTCTGCATGGTTGATGGCCGTGTTGTTGCGCGGTATGACGCGGGCTGAGACGGCCGCACTCACCGATGCCATGCTGAGGTCGGGAGAAGTTCTCGATTTTTCATTTTTGCCGGCCAGAAAGGTCGACAAACATTCGACCGGAGGGGTTGGCGACAAAACTTCTCTTGTTCTCGCTCCGTTAGTCGCCGCAGCGGGCGTCGCAGTTCCAATGATTAGCGGGCGTGGCTTGGGCCACACGGGGGGAACGCTGGACAAACTCGAGGCCATTCCCGGCTTCAATGTGAATCTTCCGGTCGCAGAATTTCGCCATGTCCTGGAGACTTGCGGCTGCGCCATGATCGGGCAGACGGCGGAAATTGCGCCGGCTGATCGCAAGCTCTACGCGCTGCGCGATGTCACGGGGACGGTGGAAAGTCCCTACCTCATTTGCGCGTCCATCATGAGTAAGAAGCTCGCGGAAGGCATAGACGCACTGGTGCTCGATGTGAAGACCGGCTCCGGCGCTTTTATGAAGACCGAGAAAGATGCGGCTTTTCTCGCTGAGTTGATGGTCGAGACCGGCCAGCGGATGGACAAGCAAGTGGTGGCGCTCATCACCGACATGGACCAGCCTCTGGGCAACAAGATCGGCAATGCGCTGGAAGTGATCGAGGTGGTTGAGATTTTGCACGATGGGGGGCCGTCGGATTTGCGAGAGCTCTGCCTCGACCTGGCCGCTTGGATGCTGCATTTGGGCGGAGTCGCAAAGACCATCGAGGAGGGGAAACAGAAAAGCGCTAAATTAATCTCCTCCGGCGCGGCGTGGGATCGATTCCGGAAGATGATCGAATTGCAGGGCGGCGACCCGCGCAGCGTTGAAGATCAAAGCCGACTTCCACAGTCACAACACAAAATGGAAGTTCAAAGCACGCGGAGCGGATTTCTCGCCTCGATGCAGTGCGAGCAGATCGGCACGGCTTGCGTGATTCTCGGCGGAGGCCGCGAGCGGAAAGAAGATTCCGTCGATCCGTCGGTTGGAATCGTTCTGCATAAAAAAGTCGGGGATCCAGTGGCTGTCGGTGAATCCTTGGCGACCATTCATTACAATGCCGGCACGCGTGCCGAGAGGGCGCGGCAGTTGATCGCTTCAAGCTGCGAAATATCTGGCGCGCCGCCGTCCAATAGAAAACCGCTGATCCATAAAGTCATTCGCAGCGCCGGGGAGAACAACTGAATGGGACGATTCACGGGGATTCTGGGCTTGTTAACCATGCTCGGTTTGGCCTTCATTTTCTCCACCAATCGTCGCGCCATTCGGCTCAAAACCGTTGCCTGGGGACTGGGCCTGCAGATCGCGTTCGCGATTTTCGTACTGCGTGTGGACTTCGGTCGCCGAATGTTTCAGACTATTGGCGATGCAGCAAATCGAGTGCTTGCCTACTCCTACGTGGGCTCTGAATTTGTCTTTGGTTCCTTAGGCAAGCAAGGTTCGAGCATCGGATTTATCTTCGCTTTTCAAGTACTGCCGGTTGTTATCTTCATCTGCGCGCTCTTTGCGATTCTCTATCACTATGGCATCATGCAGTTCGTCATCCGCATCGCTGCCTGGGCGATGACGCGATTCCTGGGTGCCAGCGGAGCGGAGTCTCTCAACGTCGCTGCCAGCATCTTTATGGGGCAGACGGAAGCGCCGGTCACCATCCGGCCGTTCCTGGCGGAACTCACCCATTCCGAACTTATGACCGTGATGACTAGCGGCATGGCGCACGTTTCGGGTTCGATCATGGCGGCCTACTTTGCTTTCGGCGCCGAACCACGTCACGTGCTGAGCGCGGTCATCATGACCGCGCCTGGCACCATCTTGATTTCGAAGATGCTCGTACCTGAAACCGAGCAACCGAAAACGGCGGGGCGGGTTGTGATGAGTGCAGATGAGACCGAGAAGGAAAAACACGAAAATCTGCTAGGTGCCATCGCACGCGGAACCGGGGATGGCCTGCACATGGCGCTCAACATCGGAGCCATGCTCATCGCCTTTCTCGCGCTGGTCGCTCTGCTCGATGGCGTTCTCGGGGGCATCCACCGCCACATCGGGTGGTTCCCCGCGAGCATGGAAAGTGTCTTAGGAGTGCTGTTCTCTCCGATCGCTTGGGTGATCGGAGTTCCCTGGCGCGACTGTCCGGTTGTCGGCAACTTACTGGGCACTCGCATGGTTCTTAATGAATTGGTTGCGTTTTCAATGCTCGGCCCGCAGAAGGCGGTACTCGACCCGCGTTCGTTCACCATTGCAACGTTCGCTCTGTGCGGATTTGCCAATCTCAGTTCGATTGGAATTCAAATCGGTGGCATCGGAGCCCTGGCTCCAAATAAACGAGGCGAACTGGCCCAACTGGGAGTACGCGCTATGCTTGCCGGGACCATGGCCAATCTCATGTCGGCGTCAATCGCGGGCATGTTGCTCTAGATCTCACGCCTCATAAATCCGGAAAGGACTCTTCAGTGAAACAACCCCTCAGCCGTTCCTTGTCGATGATCTCAATATTTGTTCTTCTGACGGGCGTTTTGATGGCGCAAACACCGCGTCGCGTGATCATTGATACCGACCCTGGTGTGGACGACGCTATGGCCATTCTGTTGGCGCTCAACTCACCGGAGTTGAAGGTTGAGGCTTTAACTGTGGTGCCTGGAAATGTGGATGGGCGGCAGGGTCTCGAAAACGCACTGAAGATTGTTTCGCTAGCCGGACGCTGCGATGTAGTAGTCGCGTCGGGGGCCCAGCACCCGCTCAACCAGAAGCTGATTACGGCGCAGTTCTGGCACGGGAAGAACGGTCTGGCGGGAGTCGAACTCCCGTCTTCAAAGTGCAAAGCAGATTCGCGGTTCGGGCCCGATCTCATTATCGAGATGGTGCACAAGTACCCACATGAAATCACGCTCATCCCTGTTGGACCGCTCACGAACATCGCCTTGGCAGTTTCTAAAGATCCGACAATTGCGACCCTGGTGAGGGACATAGTCATCATGGGCGGATCAATCACCGGAGGAAACGTGAACGGCGCGGCCGAAGCGAATATCTATAACGACCCGGAGGCCGCATCCGCTGTATTCAATGTCGGCTGGATGGTTACGATGATTGGCTCCGATGTCGGCGAGCGCACCATCATCACGCGTAAGCATCTCGCAGAGCTGCAAGCGCTTCACGGACCTGAAAGCGACTTTGTTGCGAAGCTCGCGGACTTCTACGTGACACGCTCAGAAAAAAGTGGATATCAGGGAGCGGCAATGTACGATCCGCTCGCAGTCGGAACGGTCATCGATCCGACGCTGGTTACGCTCAAAGACATGCACGTTGATGTGGAAACGAAGGGTGAGTTCACGCGAGGAGAGACTGTTGCCAATCGCATCGGATCGAACGAAAACAACGTGCTGCATGGTGACCATTACGAAATCGAAGGCGTGATCGAATTGAAACCCAATGCGCGAGTCTGCCTCGCCTCCGATGCCGGAAGGTTTCTGAAGCTATTCATCAGCCGGATCAAAGGGAAATAGGCTGTCGCGCCATCAACCGGTTGCGTGCGCTACCAGCAGGATCGCCAGGACATAGAACACGAACATCAGAGTAAGATAAATTTTGGCCCGAGATCCCGCGCCGGTAAATTCTTTCCACGCAAAAATTCCCCACAACGCTCCCACCATCGGTGCAGACTGGCCGATCGCATAGGAAATCGCGAACCCGGCAGCTTTCCCTGCGACGACGTTGAATACCGTGCCAATTCCCCAGATGACTCCGCCAAGAAGTCCTAACAAATGGCCGGAAGCCGGGCCCCGAAAGAATAGTTCGAAGCCCACGGGTTCCCCCGCAAGCGGATGCTTCATGAAATACAGATTCCAGATAAAGCAAGACAGGAGCGCGCCCAGAGTAAGGAAAACGACGGAGCTATAAGGCGTCAGCGCATTTCCTCGAGTTGCTCCGTACGCGACAAATGGATTCCACAATCCCATCAGCACCCCTGACACGATGCAAATGATGATGCTCTTTCGCGAAGCGGAACGAGTGCCGCTCAGACTTCCAAAAGCTTTGCCATCAAGGATCACCGCAGCGAGAGCGCACGCTACACCCGGCGCGAGGAATCCAGCATTTCCCTTGGGCTCCAGCGCGTAGCTCAAAACAACGCCGACTACCAACGCAATTCCAATCGAGACCGGTAGGGCGACTGCGAGGCCGGCCATATCAATTGCGGCAACGAGCAGCAGATTTGCCAGATTGAAAATGGCTCCTCCAACCATTGTCCAGAATATGTTCGAACCATCCGCCGACTGAACGTTATTCAAAAAACTGGAGGAATCGTGACTTGCGTTGCCCATGGTCAGCGCAAGAATCACAGATATCAGAAAAATCCCGACTGCGTAGTCCCAGTAGAAAAGTTCAAAACGATAATTCTTAACGCCCTTATAGGTATTGGCCCAGGAACCCCAGCAGATCGCGCTGGTGATTGTCATCAGCAGCGCTATGGTCAGACTCGGTGGCGTGAACATTCGGCTCCCCCGGAAAGTGTGTAACTGTACTCTTGTTGCCCGCGAGCGACAAGCCGCAAGGAGGATGCGCGCCGTTTTCTGTCTGCTATGCTTACGCCCGTGGCTCGCACTTTTCTGATTGACACCGATACCGCCTCGGACGATGCCGTTGCGCTCATCATGGCTCTGCGTGCCCCGGATGTGCACGTAGCGGCGATCACCGTTGTCGCCGGCAATGTGGACGTACAACAGGCGACCCGCAACGCCCTTTACACCGTCGAACTCTGCGGAGCACGCGTGCCGGTGTATTCCGGAGCAACGAAGCCTCTGCTTTGTGCTTACCAGAATGCGACCTGGTTCCACGGTCGCGACGGACTCGGCGATCACAACTATCCGGTAGCGAAGGGCGCGGCCGAGGCGTCACACGCAGTCGACGCCATCATCGCAACCATTAATGCGAATCCCGGACTCGTGCTTGTGACCTTAGGACCGCTAACCAACATTGCCTTGGCGGTTTCGCGGGCTCCCGATATTGTCGCGAAAGTGGGCCGTTGCGTAATTATGGGAGGTGCGCCCTGCTGTGAAGGGAATGTTACGCCGGCAGGGGAATACAACATCTGGGTCGATCCCGACGCCGCGCGAATTGTGATGCGCAGCGGACTTCCCGTAGAACTGATCGGATGGCAACTCTGCCGCGGGAATGCGGTGCTCAACGAGAATGACATTGCGCGGGTGGAAGAATTCGGCACGGCCCTGTCACACTTCGCCATCGAGTGCAACAGCCACGCGCGTTCCGCTTATAAGATCCAAACCGGCGAAGACGGAATCTGCCTGCCCGATCCCGTTGCCATGTGCCTCGCGTTAGATCCGTCAGTCGGAACGTCTTGGAGCGAGCATTATGTGGACGTGGAAACGCGCAGCGAACTCACCCGAGGAATGACGGTGGTGGATCGGCTGAACGTTGCGAGCGATGAGAGAAATCGAGCAGTGTGGGACCCCGCCCTGCTCATAGCGAAGAAAGCCAAGGTGTGTTGGAGCATCGACAACGCACGCTGGAAGGAAGCACTCTACCGTTCGTTGCGGTAATTGGTTCATTCTTCGTGTTGGCTAGCCGTTTACTTGCGCGTACGTGGAACGCTTCAGGAATTCCCCCTGGCCAGCTTTTCCCAGGAATTTGTCGCCTTCTACGACAATTCGACCTCGGGACAGGACCGCGACAGGCATGCCTGTCACCTCGATGCCCTCGAACATCGAGTAATCCACGCGCATGTGATGCGTCTTCGCGCTGATCGTGTGCTTCCGCGTGGGGTCGAAGATGACAAGATCAGCGTCGCTGCCAACCGCAATCGTTCCTTTGCGCGGATAGAGACCGAATAGTTTCGCGGGGGTCGTTGATACGAGTTCCACAAAGCGGTTGACGCTGAACCGTCCGCCCGCAACGCCGCCCGAGTAGATCAAACTCATGCGATGTTCAACGCCCGGCCCTCCGTTAGGAATTTTCGTGAAGTCATCGCGCCCGAGCTCTTTCTGTTCTTTGAAACAAAAAGGGCAATGATCCGTCGACACAACCTGCAGGTGGTCGCGTTTCAATCCATTCCAGAGTTTTTCCTGATGCCATTTTTCTCGCAGCGGCGGCGTGAACAC
>Ga0307478_10001778_pt1 | contig 18017 bp, 17 predicted proteins | sample atmos_gasesECM4C_2_FD_203713 | JGI IMG/M metagenome (GOLD analysis project Ga0307478, IMG submission 203713) | Hardwood forest soil microbial communities from Morgan-Monroe State Forest, Indiana, United States - atmos_gasesECM4C_05 | ecosystem: Environmental > Terrestrial > Soil > Temperate... | reverse complement strand
CAAATCGCTTCTGGAGGAGGCGCCGTTGGAGACGTGGCACAGCGCGTGAGCCAACCATATCCGCTATGACCGAGATATAACGTTTCGACGCTCGAGCCAATCGTCCTCCCTGCAACGCAGTAAGAGCTCCAACCATTGTCACCCAAATATGGGTGATTATCAAGCAGTCACCCATTATTGGGTGACAGAGGTAATATCACCCAATAATGGGTGACAAAGCTCACCGTTTCTTTCCTGTTTGGCCCTTCCCCGGCAGCCCCGCCGGATTCTCATGCGTGCGCTCCCGGAACCCTCCCCGCAACCCAGCAGCCAGTGTGACGCTAGACTCGCCGAACTTGTCACGCAGCCGGTCAGCGGCGGCCAGCGCATCTTTCCAGCGCTGCTGCCGGCCACCTTCCAGCAGATTGATCTGCTCCGCCTGCGTCTCAAACGATGACGCCTGCACCCCCAGCAACCGGACTTCCCTGCCCGGCTTCCAGTTCTTGCCAAACAGCGCGCGCGCCTGCTCAAAGATTTCGCCATCAAGCTGTGTGGGCACCGGCAAGCTGTGGGCGCGGGTGATAGTCGTGAAGTCTTTATAGCGCAGTTTGAGTTGAATGGTGCGCGCGTAAAGCTTCGCTTCCCGCAAGCGCCGCCCCACCATCTCGGAAAGCCGCATCAGCGTGGCTCCCAACTGGTTCACATCCGCGGTGTCTTCGTTAAAGGTATGTTCGTGGCTGATGGATTTAGCTTCGGTATCGGCGCCCACTTCGCTGTCGAACCATCCTCCAGCATCTTCCCCGCGCGCCTTCCCCGCCAGCGCCAGCCCCCACTTGCCGAAACGTTCTTCGAGTTCAGCGTCTCCCAGCCGTGACAGATCTCCGACTTTCTTAATGCCCAACTCGTGCAAATGGGTTTCCATCACTTTACCGACGCCGGGAATCTCACGCACATCGAGGGGCGCGAGGAATTTGGGCTCTCCTCCCGCGACAATCCACAGCACGCCGTTGGGCTTAGCCTGCGCGGAAGAAACCTTCGCAATCAGCCGCGACGATCCGATGCCGATCGAGCAATTCAGCTGTGTTTCTTCCTTCATCCGCTGATGCAGTTTGTGGGCGGCCTTTAGCGGCGGACCGTGCAGCCGCGCCGTGCCCGTCATATCGAGGTAAGCTTCGTCGATTGAAGCCATCTCGACCTGCGGCGAGAATGCCGTCAGCACTTTGTAGACTTTTTCCGAACACTCGCGGTAGCGCTCCGGATGGCCGTCAACGAAGATCGCATGCGGACAAAGCTTGGCTGCGGTTCGCAGCGGCAGCGCCGAATGCACTCCGAACTTGCGCGCTTCATACGACGCGGCGGAAACCACACCACGCTCGTGGCGCTGTCCTCCGACAACGACCGCTTTGCCTTTCAGCGAAGGATCGTACAGCTCCTCCACCGAGACGAAGAAGGCGTCCATGTCGACATGAAAGATGGTGCGCGCGAAAGCCGGCAGCTGAGATGTGACGGCCATGAGCGGATTGTACCAGCGGATTACTTTCGGAAGAAGAAAAAGCGAAGATTTGTGTGGGGCTGCTGTCCCTGCGATTCGACGGGGGTTTGGGGTCAATGAGTGTAATGGCCTTTTTGCGTCAGTTGACCAGAGGCCGACAACAGCAGCTATTGTAGAATTGCCTGCGATGCTCCGGTCTCTAAAATTCTGTGGGGCCTTGCTGATTAACCTAGCAGTCGCAGTAATCGGAACGGTCATTCTAGACACTGAGGTGCGAAGGCTGATTCCGACTCATACGGTCGCCGCAATCGTCTGGAAGGAAATCATCTTGAGCATTGTCTGCGCCGCTTTTTTGGGGTTTTTCATGTGGCGAACGTGGCGAAGTTCTGCGGCTAAGTGGATTTGGGTTCTGGCCGCACCGTGGTTTGTTTTCGGCTACTTGACTATCGCTCGGAGTGCGAATGTGTGGGGGCGACTCTCCGGCTTCAGCTCCGGAAGTGTCTTAAGCGCGCCTGACGTAAGGACTTTCTTTGCATTTACAATTCCGCTGATTCGAGCCATTTCCTACTCCCTCGGAGCCTATATTTCGTCGCTGCTGTATCACGCCAGAGCCGAGTTGCCCGACGGCTGTTGATAAATCTCTATTACACGCGGTGATCCGTTGGCTGTTTCCCGATGCCGCAAGAAGAAATCTAGACCAAGACTTTCTCGGGCGCTGTTTGTGTTACGCCCCGCATCTGCTTCACCCGCTCATAAATTTTCCCGTACTCCCGAGCCGAAGCATTCCAGGAAAAGTCCTTGTTCATCCCATTGCGCATCAGCACCTGCCACGAAGTTTGGTCACGATAAGCCTGGAGCGCATGTTTGATGGTGAGCAGCAGAGACTCGCCGCTATATTCCGTGAACTTGAACCCCGTGCCTTTGCCCGAGCGCGCGTCCCAGGGCTCGATGGTATCGTCGAGGCCCCCGGTGGCGCGGACGATGGGCACCGTGCCGTACTTCAAGCTATAGATTTGGTTTAGCCCGCACGGTTCATATTTAGAAGGCATTAAGAACATGTCAGAACCGGCCTCAATTTTGTGTGCGATGGCGTTATCGTAAGCTACCTTCACCGCAATTTTGTTGGGAAACTGCTTGTTGAGTCGGACAAACATTTCTTCATACTGCTTATCGCCGGCGCCGAGCGCGACCACGATCATCTCTTCGCGCGCCAGCCGATCCATGATCTGTGCGATGAGGTCAAACCCCTTCTGCGCGGCAAACCGCGACACAATGCCGATCACAGGAATCTTGGGATCGGCGTTCTTCACCCCGAACGCCGTCAACAAATCCTGTTTGCACTGGGCTTTGCCGGAAAGATCCTGAGGCGAGTATTTCGCCGCGATAAACTTGTCCGCCTGCGGGCTCCACTCGTCATAGTCGACGCCATTCAAAATTCCCGTGACCGTGGCTGCGCGATCGCGCAGCACGCCCTCCAGCCCAAAGCCATATTCGGCGGTTTGAATTTCCTGGCTGTATTTCCGGCTCACGGTAGTGATGAAGTCCGAAAACGTAAGCGCGCCTTTCAGAAAGTTCACCTGCCCAAAGAATTCCATCTTCGACATGGTGAACAGGTCCCAGGGCAGCATCAGCAGCGGCAGCGTCTCCGGCGGGAAAAGACCCTGGTAGCCGATGTTGTGGATAGTAAACACGGTGCCCACATCGCGAAACGCCGGATCCTCAGCATAAACCGTGCGCAGTAGCACCGGAACCAGCGCCGACTGCCAGTCGTGACAATGAAAAATCTGAGGCACGCCGAGAATTTTCGTCGCCTCCAGCACAGCGCGAGAGAACAGCGCGAAACGCTCAGCGTTGTCGGGATAGTCTCCCGCAGGCGTGCCATACAGCGCGTCGCGATCGAAGTAGTCGGGATAGTCGACAAAATAAAATTTCACGCCGGACTGGCTTCCACCGGTCACCACTGAGGCAAAGCGATACTTGTCATCAAAAGGGATGGTGATGCTGCGCACCACGGTCGCCGGGTCGGCCAGCTTGGTTTGCCGGTATCGAGGCAGATAGACGCTTACCTGATGCCCCAGTGCGGCCAGGGCCCGTGGCAATGCGCCCACCACATCCGCCAACCCGCCAGTTTTTGAAAACGGCACGCCTTCCGAAGCCACGAACGCGATATGCATGAATCCCTCCCGGGAGACCCGCTTTTCGCGGGCGCACGTTATGATGGAATATGTTTCGGGACATAAGCAGTCTATATGTCCGGGGAAAAGAGGGTCAACGTGCCGAAGGTCGTGTCCACGCGCCGTCCTCAACATAAGCCCAAGTTGGGACAGCATTTCCTCGTCAGCGACAGCTTTGCTCAGCAGCTCGTCGACGCCCTCGGCGATGTATCGCAAAACACGGTGCTCGAAATCGGTCCCGGACGCGGCGTTCTCACATCGCTCCTGGCCAAGCGCGCTCGCCGCTTGATCGCGGTTGAGCTTGACCGCGTGCTGGCCGCACAACTTCGCCTCCGCTTCGGCATGTTCTCCAATGTTGAGGTCATCGAAGGCGACGTTCTCTCCATTGATTTCGATTCTCTGTTTGGACCCAAGCCCGGCCTGCGCCGGCCCGGCATCGAATTCCGCCCCGAGCCCGCAAAAGTGATCGGCAATCTCCCTTACTACATCACTTCTGAGATCCTCTTGCGGCTGTTCGACTATTCCAAATACTTTGAAACAATCGTGATTCTCGTCCAGCGCGAAGTCGCGGATCGCATCGCCGCCGAGCCCGGCAGCCGCGATTATGGACTGCTCTCGGCCACCGCGCAGCTCTACGCCCGGGTCGAAAAACTCTTCACCCTGCCCCCCGGAGCATTTTCTCCACCGCCCAAAGTGCATTCCACCGCGCTGCGCCTCACCATCGCCCCGCGGCAAAAGGAACTGGGCCTCGATGGGGACGGCCAACTCGAAGCTGGTTCCGCGAACGACGGCTTCATCGACTTCCTCAAGCTTTCCTTCGGACAAAAGCGCAAGACCCTATGGAATAATCTGAAGGCGAACTACACCGAACCTCGTCTGCGCGCTGCCCTGGCGCAGGCCGGAGTGAAACCCGCCGCCCGCGCTGAGACCCTGACTCTGGAAGAAAGCGCCGCCCTCTTTCATGCCTTGCGCGACGCCCACAACGGCTCGTAGCATTATTTCGACTACCGGAGAGCCTATGACCACCGCAACTGTTCGCCATCCCGCAGTTGCCGGGCGCTTCTATCCCAACGATCCGGATGATCTGCGCGAGGAAGTTCGCGCCTACCTATCCCAGACTCCGCAACGAGAGCCCGTTTGCGCTGTGGGCTGCATTGTTCCCCACGCGGGCTACATGTATTCCGGTCACGTAGCCGGTGCTGTCTTCGCAGGGCTAGAGATCCCGCAGCTCTGCCTTGTGCTGTGTCCCAACCACACGGGCATGGGCCGCGCCCTGGCAATCATGAGCGAGGGCGCATGGGAGACGCCTCTCGGCGCGGTCGCCATCGACAACTCGTTCGCCTCCGCTCTAAAGCAGCGCTGCCCGCTTCTGCAGGAAGACTCGTCCGCTCACCGCAGCGAGCACGCGGCTGAGGTCGAGTTGCCATTCCTGCAGGTGCGCCAACCCCAACTCAAGTTCGTTCCCATCGCGCTCGGCACTCATCAGTTCGAGGCTCTCGAGCAACTGGGCGAAGCCATTGCGGATGTTATTGCCGCGCAGAACAATCCCGTCCTGATCGTGGCCTCGAGCGATATGAATCATTACGAATCTGACGCTGTCACCCGCGTGAAGGACCACAAGGCGATCGGGCCAATCCTCGCCCTCGACGCTCGCGCCCTCTACGACGCGGTCACGCAGCAGAACATCAGCATGTGCGGCTTGGGCCCGGCGGTAGTAATGCTCACGGCTGCGAAGAAGCTGGGCGCAACTTCGGCTGGACTGGTGAAATATGCAACCTCGGGCGATGTCTCCGGTGATCGCGACCTGGTCGTGGGCTACGCCGGTGTAGTGGTTCGTTAGAGCGAGATCGTCTCGCCGATCGTTGACTTCTGCTATAAATTTGCCGCCATGGCTCCTTACCAGCACGCTCTCTCCGACCTCCGCGCAACCTGGCACCCCTGTCAAACTCACTGTGACGACGACCGTACCTTCCGCAGCCCTGACTTTGTCGCCGGGAGCCATGGGCTCGCATCCACTCGACTCGGCATGGTTTGGTCTTCCTGCTCTGTCAGTGCCCCGTGGCTGCATTCCCCAACTCGATCAACTCCTTGGCTCGCGCCCGCACCACGTTGATCACCGACGCGTCGTCAAGAATCTCCTGCAGCACCGGCCCCACGCTTTGTATCTCGCTCAATTCGTCATTCCTGGCCTGAGTCTGCATGCGCTTCAACTCGTCGTCCAGCGCCAGCTTCTGATAGCGGTGGTAGTAGGCTAGACGCCGTCCATATTCCAGAGTGGCCGCCATGTTTTGGAAAAGTGTGGTCAACTGCTGCACCGGTGCGAGGTTCGAATAGTTGTAGTGCGCCGTGTTCGAACGCTGGCCATCCTGATAGCTCAGCACCTTCGCACCGGTGAAAGCCAGGTTGCCTTTGCTTGAGTCAATCGCTCCGGTGAAATACCGCGCCTGCCTCGCCAGGGAGAAGATTCGCTCGCGGTTCCCCGCCGACACCTGGAACCTCGCCCGGTAGAGTTCCTCCTCGGAATCCTGCGCTACCTTCCCCGTACACTCATAACGGGCGTTTCCGGATGTGTCGATAGCGATTGAGTAGTGCTCAGGATTGGACTGGGGAAAATCCAGGGTAAAAGTAACGGTCGCGGCCGATGCAGTAGTCCCGTTCGCCGCCTGCTGTGCCATCGACGGCCCAGAGGACATCGCCGTCACTAGCATCGCACCAATCGCGAAACATCGGTTGGCGTAGCGAATCTGGAAAGCTCTGATCAGGAGAGTTCCGTTCAGGCGAGCCGGAATCATCACCGCGCCGCAGCCCTCTGCCTTTCCAGCGTGCCCGCAGTGTGCAAGTGGCAGATGGCGATGGCCAGCGCGTCGGAAGCATCCAACGGCTCCGGAGCTTCGGCCAATCCAAGCAATCGCGTCACCATCTGCTGCACCTGCTGCTTCTCTGCCCGTCCATATCCCACCACCGACGACTTGATGGTCAGCGGCGAATACTCGGCGACCTCTAACCCTGCGGCCGCCGCGGCCAGCATAGCCACTCCGCGCACCTGGCCCAGCTTCAACGCCGACTTCACATTCAGCGCGTAGAAGATTCCTTCAATCGCCACTTCGTCGGGATGGTGCTCCGTAATAAGTCCACCGAGTTCGTCATAGATGCGCGACAAACGCTGCGCCAGCGGCTCGCGCAGCGAAAGCTTGATGGCCCCACAGGTCAGGCACACCAATCGTCCCCCGGAATGCATCTCCACCACGCCGTATCCGGTGTACGCTCCGCCACAATCAATACCCAGAACTCGCACGCAGAAAGTGTATCGCACTTGACAGACTTCACTGTTCTCAAAGAAGGTTACTGCTCAGACGGTCTTCGACCTGGTGCGTCTAATGATTCGGGAGGCTCCGTGAAATCAATCCTTTTCGTTCTCGTTATCACCAACGCTCTGTGCTGCTCCGCCCAGGAACCCGCGACCGATCCTGCCATGATCAAGTTCTTCGCCGGCAACTGGAGCTGCGCGGGTGAATTCGCAAACGGCAAGAAGATCGAAGCGGACCTAAGTTTCGTCCCCGAGCTCGACGGCAAGTGGCTTCTATACCGCCACGCCGACCGGCCACCGGGTCAATTCAAATCCTTGGCAGTGTGGGGCGTGGATCAGCCCAGCGGAAGCCTGGTCTCAGTAGCGGAGGATAACTTCGGCAACGCAAGGCTATTCACCAGCGATGGCTGGAAAGATGGATCGGTCACCTTCAACCGCGCCGCAATCCTTGACCAGAAGCTGACCCAGGAGCGATTTCGTTACGAGCGCCAGTCGGCTGATTCCTTCAAGATGACCTATGAAAGATCGGTGGAGGGACAGTGGAAGCTGGGCGATTTCATCGTCTGCGCGCGGAAGTAAAAAGCCTGCTCAACAGCATCGTGGCCGGCGAGCGTAGCCTTCTTCCTTCTCACGCTGAAATGCAGCGTATGCCAGCCGGGAAGAAACGATCCCAGCGCGGCCCAGAAACCGCGCATACGCCGCCTCATCAAAAATCTCGCGCAGCATCGCGACCAGAATGTACCAACCAGAAATGATCCGCTTCATCCCCGCTCCTCCACCAGCCGTTCCTCCACTAGACGAGTCCTCACGAAGGGAGCTTCCTTCACCGGCGCTTCTCTGGTTCCGCTCAGAATTCCCCACCACTGCCGGCCGGATTCCACGAGCACCAGCGTCACCATCACCACCAGCACTCCCGTGACCGCCGCATCCAGCCGGTTGTTGAAGATCAGCCGACCCGTCACGCTGGTCGCCGGACCTGCAGCCAGGGCCTGCGCCTGCGCCAGAAATCCCACGCGCGGATTGGAATCGAACATCTTTTGCCACGACGCTGTAAACGTAACCGCGACCAGCCACGCCAGCGGCACCAGCGTGACCGCCGCATACTTCGCCCGGTGCATCTTGATGATGATCGTTGTAGCCACACACAAAGCCACGGTCGCCAGCAATTGATTGGAAATGCCGAACAGCGGCCACAACGAGTTAATCCCGCCTAACGGATCCTTCACTCCCTGCCACAAAAAATATCCCCAGGCCGCGACGATCAAAGCGCTGGTCCCAAGAATCGACGGATACCAACTCGTCCGCCCCAGTGGCTTGTACACATGCCCCAGCGCATCCTGCACCATGAAGCGTGCCACCCGCGTGCCCGCATCGAGGATGGTCAGGATAAACAGCGCCTCAAACATGATGGCAAAGTGGTACCACAGCGCCATCAAAGTATCGCCGCCCAGACTGTGCGAAAAAATATGCGCCATGCCGACGGCGAAGGCAGGAGCGCCACCGGTCCGGTTGTAAAGAGTCTGCTCTCCGACAGCATGCGCCAACGCCTGCATGTCCGCCGCGGTCACGGGAAAACCCCAACTGGAAATAGTCGCGGCCGCCGCCGCGGGCGCCTGCCCGACAATTCCCGCCGGGCTGTTAATGGAAAAATAAATTCCCGGCTGCACTACGCAGGCCGCGATAATCGCCATAATCGCCACTGCCGACTCGCACATCATCGCGCCGTATCCCACCATGCGCGTCTCGGTCTCGCGCGCAATCAGCTTCGGAGTCGTCCCGCTCGAAATCAGCGCATGAAATCCGCTGATCGCTCCGCAGGCAATCGTGATAAAGGCGAAAGGAAATATCTTTCCCGCAAACACCGGACCCGTGCCGTCCACAAACCGAGTCAGCGGCGGCATGTGCAGCGTGGGATGGAGTGCCACAATTCCCACCGCAAGCAACGCAATCGTCCCCAACTTCACAAACGTACTGAGATAGTCGCGCGGCGCCAGCAACAACCACACCGGCAACGCGGACGCTGCAAACCCATAAACCATGATCAGAATCGCCAGCGTGGGCGCGCTGAACGTAAACACTTGCGCCAGCGCCGGATTCTGTGACACATACTGTCCACCCCAGATCGCCGTCAATACCAGAACGAATCCCAGCGCCGACACTTCCAAAACTTTCCCCGGCCGAATCCGCCTCAGATACACGCCCATCAGCACAGCGATCGGCATGGTCATCGCGATCGTGAACGTGCCCCATGGACTCGACTTCAGCGCATTCACCACGATCAAGGCCGCCACGCCCAAAAGAATTATCAGAATCGCGATCACCGCCACGTAGGCGACGAATCCCCCCACGCGCCCGATCTCGCTCTTGGCCATCTCGGTCAACGACTTCCCGTCGCGCCTCACCGAGAACAGCAGAATCACGAAGTCCTGCACGCATCCGGCAAACACTGCCCCCGCCAGCACCCACATCGTCCCGGGAAGATAGCCAAACTGCGCCGCCAGCACCGGCCCCACCAGCGGCCCCGGACCGGCAATCGCCGCAAAATGGTGTCCAAACACTACCCACTTATTCGTCACAAGAAAGTCGCGACCATTCTCCAGTCGCTCCGCCGGAGTCGCGCGCAAACCATCCAGGGCGAGAATCTTCACCGCGATGAACCTGCTGTAGAAGCGGTACCCGAGCGCGTAGCAGCAGGTCGCCGCCACCACCAGCCACAGTGCGTTGATGGGTTCGCCGCGATGCACTGCTACCGTGCCCACGGCCACTGCGCCGAGCAGCGCTACCACTCCCCAGCCCAGAATTTTCAGCATCTTGTTCATTCCCTTGTTTCCAGTGCAGCATTGTGCCGAAACTCAGGTCGCAGCGCAATGGTCATGTTCCTTAGTGCGTTCATCCTTCCAATTCTCTTTATTCCTCCAATCCTTGCCACCATAATCAAAAGCCAGGAAATGCCGACAGATAGATTAGATAAGGATGTTCGCCTCATGCCTACCGAAACCCGCGTTCTAGGTTTTAGCAAGAACGAAGTGTTTGAGGCACTCAGGGACTATTACATCAGTACAGGGCGGCGATTACCCCCCGACGGCGCGGACCGGCTCACACTGAAGCAGGACACTGGGGTTCAGATTGCGCTGTCCTCTCCGGGAGACGAGCTGGCGACCAATTTCACGGAGAATGAAGTCGGCGCTGCGCTGGTCATGTTTTGCATCAGGAAGCGTATTCCCATCGCGAAACGGGCAGTCAAATCGCTCGAAGTTGCTGGCCAGATACTCTCTCTTCACCTGAAAATAGGATCTTAACGGACGTCCGCGTTGGCACTGTTCAAGCACCAACCCAAGAAGAATCAAGTCCGCATTTAATGATAATCTTGTTCTTCCCGGCGACTGTTGATCCCGCGCGCCTCGGGCTGCCGCTGAATCTAGCCCACGCTCGGAGTGCATCCGGGGAAGCTTCGTCCGAATTTATGCACCGGAGCAGACAATGAAGATTGGCATGTTAACCGGCGGAGGGGATTGTCCTGGCCTCAATGCCGTGATTCGCGCGGTCGTGCGCAAGGGTATCTTCACTTATGAAGACGAATTCGTCGGGTTCATGGAAGGCTGGCGCGGCGTCCTCGAAGACATCAGCATTCCCCTCAATCTCGACGCGGTCGGCGGCATTCTGCCGCGCGGTGGAACCATCCTGCGCACCTCGCGTACCAATCCCTCGAAGCGCCCTGACGGCATCGACCGTTGCCTGGCCACGCTCGAAAAAAATCACATCGACGCATTCATCGCGATCGGCGGTGACGACACTCTTTCGGTCGCCCAGAAGCTTTACGAAAGCGGCGCCAAGGTCGTCGGCGTTCCCAAGACCATCGACAACGATCTCGGCGGCACCGATTACACTTTCGGATTTGACACCGCCTGCAACATCGTCTGCGAAGCCCTCGACCGCGTCCACACCACAGCCGAAGCTCATAACCGCGTCATGATCGTCGAGGTCATGGGCCGCGACGCCGGCTGGATCGCTCTCTACAGTGGCGTGGCCGGTGGCGCCGACGTCATCCTCATCCCCGAACGCCCCTTTGACATCGACAAGGTTGCGGATTCCATTCGTCAACGCCATGAGCGCGGACGCTATTTTTCCATCGTCGTCGTCGCCGAAGGGGCCAAGTTCTCCTCCGGCCAGGGAGCTCCCGTTCTGTCCGACATGGGCAAGGACGAATTCGGCCACGCCAAACTTGGCGGCATCGCTAACATCCTCGCCCACGAAATCGAAAAACGCACTGGCTACGAAACTCGCGCCGTAGTGTTAGGACACATCCAGCGCGGCGGCTCTCCCAGTGCTTTCGACCGCGTTTTGGCCACGCGTTACGGCCTGGGCGCGATTGACATGGTGCACCGCGGCGAATTTGGACGTATGGCCGCTCTGCGCGCCAACAAAATCGTTTCCATCCCCCTGATCGAGGCTATTTCCCGTAACCGCGTCGTTGATGATGAGACGATTCAGATCGTCGACGGTCTCTTCCAGAAAGTAGCCGATCGAGAGCCTGCGCGGAGATAGAATGCTCCCGACATGGAGATCAGCAGCGGCGGGAATGTTCGACTGAATCTTCGACAGAGAAATGTTCAACTCTGGCTGCTGCTAAGTTTCTTCGTGGCCGGGATCTCATGGCTTTACGTGCACCGGATCCTGGTGCCGTGGACCAGCTACCTCCACCTTCAAAACGGCTACGTGATCGCTCAAATCAGCGACTTGTACTCACCCTGGGTGGGGACGCGCGAACTCCTGCTCCACCACCGCAACCCTTACGGACCGGAGGTAAGCCATGAAATCCAGATGGTTTTCTACGGTCACCCGATAACCCAGACATACGACAAGCCAGGCATCGCGTTAGTGGATGAACAGCGGTTTGCCTATCCTGTTTACGAGGTTTTTCTCACCGCTCCCCTCGCATATGTCGACTTCGCGCAGGTGCACCGTTGGGCTCCACTCGTTTTGGGTTTGTTAGTAGCCTTGAATATTTTCTTCTGCGTCAGCATTCTGCATTGGCGGCTGCCCTGGGAAGCCATCGCAGCGATCGTGCTGTTCACTCTCAGCAGCCCGCAGATCGTTCAGGGCTTGCGCCTTCAGCAATTGGCGATTGTTGAAGCCTGTCTGCTGACCGCGGGCGCATGGTGCGTCAGCAGGAATCACGCGGGCTCCGCGGGCGTGCTGCTAGCGCTCTCCACCATAAAACCGCAGATGGCGCTTCTGCCTCTGTGCTGGTTCGCGATTTGGGCCGCGGGAGATTGGCGCAGAAGATGGCGGCTTCCGGCTAGCTTTATAGCGACCATCGTTGCGCTCACTGTGGCAGGCGAACTGCTTCTTCCTGGATGGCCCCGATATTTTCTCGCCGGCCTCGCCGCCTATCGAAGATACGCCATGCCCACGTCCGCGCTCCGAGTAGCTCTCGGCGACATGTTGGGAGAAATCCTGGGAGGCATCCTCGTGCTTGGCTTCCTGGCCTACGCCTGGCAAAATCGAAAAGCAGCTGGTGACTCGCGGCAGTTCGCCTCCATTCTCGCAACCTTTTTCACGTGCGCACTCCTAACCTTCCCGTTGTTTACTCCATTCAATCAGGTCCTGCTGATTCTGCCAGCACTTCTGTTGCTGCACCACTGGAAGACTCTGCCCAGGTTCTCCCGTCTGGTCTTCATCCTCCTGGTGAGTTGGCCCTGCATCATTTCCCTGGCCTTGCTGTTTTTTCCGCCGAGCACGAGCTCTCCCAACCAACTCCCTCTGCTCCCGGCATTGCTGGTGGCGTTTGTGCCCTTCATCCTGCCGGTAATGTTGATAACGAGAAGCAGCCATGGAAGCTCACCGTCCCGTGAGTTTGTGAATTGAGTATCATGGGCGCACCGATTTATTAATGAACATGACCCAAGCGAAAGCCGCCGCCTGGCTGACCCCGAACCGCCTGCGCGCACACGGTCTACTCCTCGCGCTGAGTCTCTGGTCTGTCTACATCTGGAACATGGCGACGCCGGGACTGCTCGATCGCGCCGGCAACCTCAAAGGCACTGACTTCCTGCACTTCTACACTCTTGGCTCGCTTGCCCTGGCCCACCGCGGCACCGATCTGTACAACATGAAGGCGCAGTCCGAACTCGCAGCGCAACGTGTTCCCGCGGCCGCGGGTATCCAGTATCTGCCGCTTTATCCGCCACAGGTTTCAATCCTGTTCGCGCCTTTTGCTCGTCTCTCCTATCCCTGGGCACTGATCTGCTGGCTCACGTTGAGCGCGCTGATTTACGGCCTCTGCGGTTACACCCTCTGGCGCGCCTGCCCCAACCTGCGCAAATACAGATTCACAATTCTGATTCTCACACTAGCCTTCCCCGCCTTCTGGCACCTGATCGCATGGGGACAAACCTCCGCCCTGGCTCTCGCCTGCTTCACCCTGGCCTTCTTCGCCCTGCGCGCACAGCGTGAATTCCTCGCCGGCCTGGCCCTCGGATGCCTCATCTTCAAGCCCCAACTCGGCGTTGTCGCCGCTGTCATTTTCGTTGACGCACGCCGCTGGAGGGTGATCGCCGGCGCGCTGCTCTCAGCCTCAGTTCAAATGGCTGTTGCGTGGACTTATTACGGCCCCGATTCCCTCCGCAGCTGGCTTCAGACTCTTTCCCATCTCCGCAGCGTGCTCCCGCTGCTCGAACCAAAGCTTTACCAGACTCACTGCCTGCGCACTTTCTGGACGATGCTACTCCCATGGCCGGGTCTTGCCTGTGCGTTTTACATCGTCACCGCACTTCTCACTCTCGCGCTAGCAGCCCGCTGCTGGCAAAGCAGCCTAAGTTTGCCACTGCGTTATTCCGCTATGTTGCTCGCCACCGTGCTTGTCGCTCCCCATCTCACGGTCTACGACCTTGTAGTTCTCGCGCCCGCGATCCTGCTGCTCTCCAACTGGATCGCCATTCACCCCGACAATTCGACGACGCCGCAACTCAAACTTCTTCTCTATCTCGCCTACGCCCTCCCCCTGCTCGGCCCCCTGGCTCGCTGGACGCACCTGCAGCTCACGGTCCCCGTAATGCTGACCATCCTGTATGTGGTATTTCAGCTGGGTGAAGGATCAAGGCAATTCGGCGGCAACATCGCGGAGCGATAGCATCGAGGAGAGATGGTAACGGTGGACGGCGGCAGTAACGTGGAAGAGCGGCGCTTGAGCGCCGCGTAAAACTCCAGAATGAAAGCGGGCTTCAGCCCCGGTGGTCGCTTGAGTTTTTCCGCAGCCTGTCGATTCCGCTCTTACTGTCCATACAAAAATCGCAAGGCCTCAGGAAATCGCTCCGCCCACGCGGCCTCGTTGTGCTCCATCCTGAATCACCAGCCGCAACCGCTTTTCGCTCAGCACCGCCCGCCGCAAGATGGCCGCCAGTTCCCGCACGTCGTCCACCACGCTCCGGCTTCGTTCCGCGCTTCCAGCCTCGGCAGTTCCCACCCCGAGATAAATTCTCTCCGGCCAAATTCTCACCGACCGGCTCTCCTTGATCGTCTGCCTGTGCGACACCCACAGCGACGGACTCTCCACCAGCGACCGTCCAATCACCCCGGGCCGCACCATCGCGGTGTACAGCGCGATCAGCGCCCCTAAAGAAGATCCGCCCAGTCCAGTATTCTCGGGCCCCGCAGCCACGCGGTAGTTTCGCCCCACGAACGGCATCACTTCCTTTATCAGAAAATCCGGATAATACCGCCCCTGCACCCGCAGCATCATCGGATTCATCGATCGATGCGGCATGTATTCGCGAATCCGATCCTTGCCCGCGTGATCGATGCCGACGATAATCATCGGAGGCACCCCGCCTTCGCGGATCAAACGATCCGCCGTCTCGTCCACCTGCCACTCAACACCTGCGTACGAACTTGCCGCCTCAAACAAATTCTGCCCATCGTTCAGGTAAAGCACCGGATAACGCCGGCCCGAATTCTCTGCGTCGTCATAATTCGGCGGCAGCCACACCCGCAAGAAACGCGTGTTCCGGAAGACGCGGCTCTGAAATTCATGCAGACGCAAGTCCCCGGTAGCCCCGCGGGCGCGCATCGCCGCGGAAGGCGCCGCGCCATTCCTTATTGTCTGGATTCTTCCCATCGGAGGAATATTCGCCTGGACCATCACCCGAGTCTCGAGTCAGAGGAAGCCCGAGCCTTCACCACTCCCGCCAGCACCACGATCGCCGTAATCAACCCCAGCGAACTTAAGCACAGAATGCACCACGTCTCGAGCACATAGCCCTCAACGTAGGTGAGATACAGCGCGAATGCCAATCCCGCGAGTGCCGCAGCCAATAACCGCGTCGGCGTCTCTGATCGCGATCGGTAAAGCGTCGCCAGCGCCAGCAACACTGCGTACCCTGCGATTCCGATTCCGGCCACTGGAATTCCCATCACCGTCGAATACTCACTCCGGTTGACGATGTCGCAATTGAATCTCTCGCCGACGTCGCAGAACGCCGTCGCCGACTTAGCATAATGCCGCTGCAGCGAGACCGCCGACACCAGGATTCCCGCCACAGCAAGAACTGCGATCGCCACGAACACGCCACGGTTGCGCACTGCGGAGGTTGCGTTCGGGTCGTGCTGATCTCCCGTAACACTCACGGCAAACTGCACCCAGTCTTATCGCTCAACTCCTGCAAAGGGAAGACTCCCTCCTTCGGCGTATTCCCGCCAAACTGCCAACTAGGAAACAGCTTTACTCCAGCCGCCGCGCATGCCGGAGCGAGCTCACGCGAACCCTTGATCGCACATTCCACGTAGGGCACATACTGAAACGCTTTCCCGAACATTTCCTTCTGCTCGATGCAGTGCGGACACCAGTACAGCCCGTACATCTTCGCCTGCTTCGAAGCCAGGCACTTCGCGAACCCATCGTAGCGGTGATTGGTGTGGTACCAGCCCGCGGCGTAAGCCAGGACAAACAACACCACAACCCCACCTAGGATCAGCTTGTTCCGCGATTGCGGATTCGCTTCCGGCGCGCCTGCCCGCTCCTGGTGCCGCTTTCGCCGCTCTTCCGACATGATTCCCGTCCCAGTAAGATTTCAATTCTTATATCACGCGCTTACGCTGCGACATTCAACACCCCGGGCAGCACATCCAACTCCTCGCAGTGCAGGGTCAGTACTTCCCCGTCGACCATCACATCGACCGGCTCTTTTAAATCGAATTCTACCCGCCTGACCGCTTTTCTCTCCGCGCGAGGATGCTCAATGTGCGTACCATCATAAAGCCGAGGCAGATTCCCGATCAGCCCCAACCTCCCAATCGCTCCCCATCGCACGTACTCAATCAGCCCGCTATTCACTTCCGCCTTCGGCGCGATCATCATCGTGCCGCCAGTAAACTTGCTGTTGTTGAAAGTGAGAAACAAACAGCGTCGCCGGTCAAACTCTTTTTCCCCGTCCGCACGCACCGGAAACGGCCGCCTACGCAATCGTGCCAACCCTAGAAAGATGGAGATGACGTATCCCAATTCTCCCTGACGGCTGAAACGTCGCGCTCGCAAAGTAGCAACGTCGGCCGGAAACCCCACGCTCAGCAGATTGATGTAGTGGATCACTCCCCCGCGGTGTCGCAGCCGCAGCACGTCGCAAGCCTGTGATCGCCCGGCAATCAGCGACTCGATCGCGTGTTCCACTCCCCGATCACTGAAATCGCGCAAAAAAGAATTCCCCGTCCCCAGTGGCAAAAACCCGAGCGTAGGAGGCTCACCCGCACTCGCCTCGGGGAAAAGCCCGTTCACGACTTCATACGACGTCCCGTCACCACCAACCGCAATAAACCGCCGCCGCCCGCGTCCATAAGCCTCGCGCGCGATCCGCGTAGCGTCGCCGACGCCTTGCGTCTCCACCACCTCGACTTCAACCCCGCCAGCCCGTAGCCGCTCCAAGGCGGGGCCCAGCATTTTCCGGCTTCGCCCGCCCCCTGCCGCGGGATTCACAATCGCCAGATACGATTCCCGCCGCTCATTCACAGCCCCACCACCGCTGCCCGATTCACCGTCTTCCCCAATTCCTCCGCCAGCGCCTGCCGCTTGATTTTCATCGATGCTGTCCGCGGAAAATCTTTCTCACAGATCACATAGCCGCCCACGCGTTTGAAGTCAGGCAGCCGTCGATTGCGGGCCACGATTTCTTCCAGCAGCGCGCTGTCGAATCGTTGATTCTGTTCCAGCCGCAGCGCCATCACCAGCATCTCTTTTCCCAGCTTCTGCGGCCACACATAGTTCGCCGCGAACACACAGTACTCCTTCACCGGCAGTCCATCGAAAACCGCCTCAATATCCTCGGGATAAATATTCTTCCCACCCTCGGTCACGATCATGTTCTTCTTCCGCCCGAAAAGCTGCAGGTGTCCGCTCTTGTCAAACCTCCCCAAATCCCCCGTCAGAAGCCAGCCATCCACAATCGTTTCCAGCGTCAGCTCGGCGTCGTCGAGATAATGCGACATCACGGTCTTGCTCCGTGCCGCAATTTCCCCGATCCCTTCCTCATTCGGACTGAGCACCCGCAGTTCCACGCCCGGCAGCGGTTTCCCCACCGTGTCCGCGCGAAACGGCTTCAGGTCGTTCACCGTGAGCACAGTTCCCGCCTCCGTCAATCCGTATCCGTTCACCACCGGAATTCCCAGGTCATAAAAAAACTGCATGGTCGAGGGCTCCATGAATGCCCCGCCCGTAAACACCGCCAGCACATCTCCGCCAAATGCGCGGTGCACTCCTGGCAGCAGAGCCCGGCTCAGCTTCACACGCGCTTTGCTACGCGTCAGCATCTTATTAAGCCCAATCATTCGCTTCAGAATCGCCCGCTTCCACGCCGGCAGTTCTTCGATCTTGGCGCGCAGTCCGCGCTCCAGGTTTTTCACGATCATCGGCACCAGCGCCACATAGGTGATCCGGTAGCGCACAAACGCATCCCGCACAAATTCGGGACGCAGCGTCCGCAAATGCACCACGCACGCCCCGCACACAAACGGCCCAATGAATCCCACCATGAAATCGATCGCGTGATTCGTCGGCAGTATGCTCAAATACCGCACT
>Ga0307478_10001777_pt1 | contig 18017 bp, 13 predicted proteins | sample atmos_gasesECM4C_2_FD_203713 | JGI IMG/M metagenome (GOLD analysis project Ga0307478, IMG submission 203713) | Hardwood forest soil microbial communities from Morgan-Monroe State Forest, Indiana, United States - atmos_gasesECM4C_05 | ecosystem: Environmental > Terrestrial > Soil > Temperate... | reverse complement strand
ATGGCCGCCAGCCAGCGCCAGCGGGCTTCGCCGGCAGTCTCGACGCGGAATCCGAGCCATCCGGGAAGAAGCCAGAACCACAGGGCAAAGAAGCCGGCGCCGACGGTTACTGCGGCAATCGCGCTCAGCCAGGGTGAATCGTGGTCGGCTTGCGGAGAAATGCCGGCGTTTGGCATGGGTCCTCCTTAGATTGTGGCGACGATTTCGCCATAGGCAGCATCGTAAGCGCTGTCAGCTCGCCAGGTCGAGGATGCGCAGATCACTGAAGTGCGGAGGCTGGGGAAAAGGTTCACTGTCCTTGTCCACAAACAGAAGCGCACGATAAATCCCCAGCCTCCCGCGTACTCCGCCCTGCTCGGCGTCGGTGACCTCGCTCATGAATTACTGCGCCGGCGCCGCGGCTGGCTTGTCGAACAGCTTGGGATCGATCTGCGGGTTGAGATGGACCTGGGTAAAGGTGACGACGCTGGCTTCCTTGCCGTCTTGCCGATTGAGGTGACGGGTTGGGATGCTCACGCCGTCGAAGGTCTTCCATTCGGAAAGGTCGGTCTCTCCGTGGAATGGGCCCGAATTGCTGGTCGCGGTGTAGGACTCGCGCAGTAGAACACCGGTCGAGGGGTTGACGTACCAGCGCACCGCCGTCCCGTCGGCGTTGATGTCGACGATCTTTGCGTCCACATTGCCGATTTTCTCGGAACCGTTGGCGGTGAAGGTGAACTTGGGATCATCGAGGTGCCCGGCGATAAAGGTCGGGTCGCGCTTGATCTGATCGAGGCTTTCTTTTGTGCCTGAAGCAGGGATCGGGCGAACCTGTCCCTGGGCCGCCATGAAGGCGCCCGAAGACGTGAAGACGACGGTCATCGGTCCCATCGGCGAATCCATGGCGAGGTGCATGCGATCCGGATAGACGATAGTAACGTCCACTTGCGATGCCGGTTCGTCCTTGGCCTGCTGGGCGAGTTTGGCCTGCATCGAGTGCACGGCTTTGAGCTTGGCAGCGCCTCCCATGGACTCGGCTACTTTCGCGGCCAGCGCCTTGCCCTCGGGGTTCGAGCTGGCGGGCGCCGCACTCGGTGACTCCGCGGTGCCCTGTGCTTCTGCGGGAGGTGAAGGAATCGTAATGTCCACGTTGGTCACCGCGCCGAGAGTGGTAAGCGGCTTATCGAAGTCCTGAGGATTGCCGACCACCAGCACCGCAAGCTGATCCTTGTGCAGATATTTTGCCGCGACACGGTTTACGTCGGCCGCGGTCGCCTTCTCGATGCCGGCGCGGTATTGCTCGAGGAAATTCAGTGGATAGCCATAAAACTCGTATCCCATGCGCTCGCGCAAAACCTTGTCGGGTGTGTCGAAATTAAAAATGAAGGAGTTGAGGATGGAATCCTTGGCGCGCTTGATTTCCGCGTCGGTGATGGGATTTTTCTGCAGTTCGTCGACATCCCCGTAAAGTGCCTGGATGGCTTCGATGGTGCTCTGGCTCTTGGTTCCCAGCACGAAGCGTGTGACCCCGGGATGATCAAAGGCCGTGCCGATTCCGCCGCCCACTGAGTAGGCCAGGCCGCGCTTGGTGCGGATGTCTTGTACCAGTCGCGAGGAGAAACCGCCGCCCATCACTTCATTGAAGACTTCGATGGCGAAGTAATCGGGATTTTTGCGGTCGGTGCCAAGAGTCACCATGCGCACATTCGACTGATTGACGTCTTCCTTGCTGACCAGGTAATAGCCTGGCTTGGCGGGGTGCGGTTCGATTTTCTCCCGCGGCGCGGCGGGACCCTTGGGCCAGGCAGCCAATGCCGCTTTGAGCTTTGCTTCCATGGCGGCGGAGTCGAAATCCCCGCTCATGCCAAGAATGATGTTATTGGGGTGGACGTATTTCTTATGCCAGTCCACGAGGTCGTCGCGCTTCACCGCCGATATGGTGGTGTACTCCGGTTGCCGAGCGTACGGGCTGTCGGCGCCATAAGCCAGTTTGAGGGATTCGCGGGCTGCAACCGAGGCAGGATTGTCGTTGCGGCGCGCAATCAACTCGTCCATTTGCTGTTGCGCCAGTTCGAGCTTGTCGGCGCGGAACTCGGGATTCTGGAGCAAGTCGACGACGATCTTGAAAACATCATCGAAGTCGCCCTTGAGACACGACCATCCCAAGGAAGTCGAATCCCCGCCACCACTGGTTTCAACCTTCGCGGCGCGCGCTTCCAGGTAGTCGTCGAGTTGGTCGCCGGTCTGCGACTTGGTGCCGCCTGTGCGCCAGACGTCGCCGTAGAGATCAATCAGGCCAACCTTGGCGGCGGGTTCCTCGTGCGAGCCCCCGCGAATGCGGATGGCCCCATCGATTAAAGGAAGTTCGTGATCTTCTTGCAGGAAGATCACCATGCCGTTGGGCAGTTCGATGCGCTTGGGTTCGGCCGGATGAAACGGGGGCAACTGTGGAATCGGAATCTGCTGCCAGTCGATAGTTTGAGCGTTCGAGGGTCCAGCAGTCGCAGGCATCAGCATCAGGAGAATGAAAGCCGCCATAAAACGCCGGAGCAGGGAAGAGGTCTTTGGAACGCAGGCCGTCATTGTGCACCTCCGGCGGAAGCGGGGGCCGATTTAACGGTTTCATTGATCCCCACCGTGCGATTGTTTTCGGTAAACGTCTGGTTGGCGACGCGACGAATGTCGGCCTTGGTGACTTTGTCGATGCGATCGACCGATTTGAACAGCTCGCGCCAATCCCCGTAGCGGGACTGGTAAATCGCCAGTTGTTGCGCGAGTCCGGAATTGTCGGCCAGGCCGCGGATCAGATCTGCCTTGGCACGGGTTTTGATCATTTTCAGTTCGTCGTCGGTGATGTCTTCCTTCTTGATGCGGTCAATCTCGGCGTGAATCGCGTCGCCGAGTTCCTGCGGCGTGTGGCCGGGCACGGGAACGGCGTAAAACGAAAACAGGTGCGGATACTTGACGCCAGGCAGGCCAGAGAATCCGGCGGCAAACGCGGCGATTTTCTTGTCGCGGACCAGCGCCCGATACAGGCGCGAGGTGCGGCCGTTCGACATAAGATCAGAGATCGCGTCGTAAACGGCATCGTCGGGACTGCGGTAGTCGGGCCGGTGATAGCCCTCGATGTAAAAGGGCTGTGCCGATCCGCGCAGCACTACGCGGCGCTCGGAGTTCTGCGGAGGCTCAGTCGTGGTGCGTTCGTCGGGCGTCGGCTTCGTGGGCAGGCGGTTGAAATACTTTTCGATGATGGGAATGGCCTCTGAGGCTTTTACGTCCCCGACCACGGCGACCACCATGTTCGAGGGGATGTAGTACTGATCGAAGAACTTCTGGGCGTCGGTGGCGGAGAAGGAGTTGAGATCGGACATCCAACCGACGGTCGGCCGGTGGTAAGGATGCGCCTGGAAGGATGCGTTGATGAATTGCTCGACCAGGCGGCCGACGGGGCTGCTGTCGGTGCGCATGCGACGCTCTTCGATGACCACGTCGCGCTCTTTATAAAATTCGCGCATCACGGGGTGCAGGAAACGCTCGGATTCGAGGTAGGCCCAGAGTTCGAGACGGTTCGACGGAAAGGAATAGAAGTAGTTGGTCTCGTCGTCGCTGGTATTTGCGTTCATGCCCTCGCCACCCTCGCGTTCGACGATCTCGCCGAATTCGTTCGGCTTCACGTACTTCTGGGCCTCGGCGACGGCATCTTTCCAGCCCTGCTCAAGTTGCTTGAGCTTGTTCTCATCGCGGCCGATGCGCTTATCGCGCTCGGCGATGTAGGCGGCGTAGGCGTCTTCGACCTTGGCTAGTGCGGACTTCTCCGCCGGGTAGTCGGTGGTCCCGATCTTGTCGGTACCCTTGAAGGCCATGTGCTCGAACATGTGGGCGAGGCCGGTTTTGCCCATCGGATCCTGCACGGAGCCCGCATCGACATGGGTGAAGAAGGAGAACACAGGGGCTTCAGGGCGTTCGAGGATGACGACGGTGAGGCCGTTGGGCAGGGTTTTAACCGTGGTGCGTTTTTCGAAAGAGGCCACGTCCTGGGCGGCGGCGACGGCAGTTAATAAGAGGATAAAGACGAGAGTGCGGATGGCGGCTTGCTTCATCGGACCTCCACGACAAGTGGGCATGGTTTGGCGGCTGGCATCACGGGACAGGGCAGAAACTGGGAAAAATCCACACTACGTGGGTGGAAAGGGGATGTCAAACCGGGGGCCGGCTGTCGGGGGGGACAAGGGGTTTTGGTGAAACGGGGATTTGCAACAACGAGCGTGACAGGTTTATCTGTTACTGGAGCTTGCGCCGCACCATCCACGACCCAAAAACAACAACCACTAGCATAGCCGCCCCCTCGTAGTACCAACTTACCGAGAAATGCTCGGCGACAGCACTGACGACGATCACGGTTGGCACTAGCAGCCAAACCTCCCGCCTCATCGGCGCGGCCTTTCGCCAAGCCGCTTGTGCTGACCTCACACCTTCACGCGCGGTTTCGGTTGTTTCCCTCGCTAGGCTGAGGTTCTCTTTGAATTGCTCGAACAACAGGTCCTCCAATTACGGGGCTTCGCGTCTGCCGTCCCAACAGGTAACTTTACGCCGGATTGCGGCCAGACACCATGATGATTGTCGCAAACATAGCGATTACACCAAAACCCCGCATGAAAGTTGATATCCGCACCGCATAGTACTCGCATCGCATGGAAGAGCGTTTCTAGGTCGTCACCGCTATACTCTCATGGCGGCACCAGGAGGGTATGTGCCCAAGGGAGGCAGTTTGGCGATCTCGCCCGTCGTCGACGTCGAAGGCAAACGGCTCAGCTTGTCGAATCTCGACAAGGTGCTCTATCCAGCAACCGGATTCACGAAGGGGGAGGTGATCGATTACTACGCGCGAATCGCGCCCGCACTGCTGCCCCACCTCAGGGGACATCCGGTGACGATGAAGCGCTACCCCGATGGGGTGGACTCGGAATATTTCTACGAGAAAAATGCCCCCAAGCACCGGCCGGACTGGGTGAAGACCGCACCGGTCTGGAGCCGGCACAATCGGCGGCACATTAATTATCTTCTGGTCGACGGCCTTCCCACGCTGACGTGGCTGGCAAACCTGGCGTCGCTCGAGATTCATCCTTCGCTGGCCCTGGCCGAAGATATCAACTGCCCGACCATCATGGTGTTTGATCTTGATCCGGGGGCCCCGGCGAACATCGTGCAATGCGCGCAAGTCGGGATCTGGCTGCGCGACATTTTCGAGCACTGGGGATTGCAATGTTTTCCGAAGACTTCCGGGTCGAAAGGGATGCAGGTCTACGTGCCGCTAAATACGCCGACCACCTACGAGGTGACCAAACCGTTCGCCAATGCGCTGGCACGGTTGCTCGAGCACGAACATCCGGAGCTTGTGGTTTCGGAGATGAAAAAAGAAGTGCGAACCGGCAAAGTGTTCGTCGACTGGAGTCAGAACGACGAGCACAAGACCACGATTTCAGTCTATTCCCTGCGAGCGAGGGAGCATCCCACGGTTTCCACCCCCATCACATGGGAAGAAGTCGAACGCGCCCTCAAGAAGAAAGACCCGAGCCTGCTGGTGTTTGAAGCACCCGAGGTCATCAAACGCTTTGAAAAGTTCGGCGACCTGCATGCGCCCGTGCTTGAACTGAAGCAGAAGCTTCCCGATTTGCGCGGCGTTGCGGCGGCTGCGGCAGAACCGGGAACCGTTGATCTGGCGGCGTCGGCAGAAGAAAGTGCGTCGCCAGAGGTCGAACCCACCGCCTCACGCGCACGCCCGCAGAAAGCAACCACCCCAACGCGGAAGTCTTCCTCGAAGAGAGCAGCGGCGCCTGCGAAGAAGAAACGACGAGCGGTATAATCCGCGGGCACATGGCACAACTGTTTGCAGGTACCTCAGGGTGGGCATATCCCAGCTGGAAGCCGGACTTCTATCCGCAGAAACTCGCGCAGAAGAAATTTCTGAACCACTATGCCACGCAGCTGAACGCGGTGGAGGTGAACTTCACCTTTCGCCAGCTGGTGAAAGAATCGACGCTGCAGAACTGGCTGGCGGAGACACCGCCCCATTTTCGTTTCACGGTGAAGGCGCACCAGGTCATTACGCACATCAAGCGGCTCAAGGGGACGGAAGATTTTGTCCCGAGGTTTCTGGGGACCATCGAGCCGCTGGCGGCCGCGGAGAAATTGGGGCCAGTTTTATTTCAATTACCGCCAAACCTTAAAGTAGATCTCGAGGTGCTGCGAGCCTTTCTGCAGACTTTGCCCAAGCGGTTGCCGTCGGCCTTCGAGTTTCGCCATACCTCATGGTTCAGTGACGAAACCTACGCGGCATTGCGAGAGCATGGCGCGGCTTTGTGCGTGGCAGAAACCGAGGAGATGACGACGCCTGAAGTGGTGACGAGTGGATTCGTATACTACCGGTTCCGGAAGCCCAATTATCCGCCCGATGAACGCAAGGCAATGATCGAACGCATCCAGCAGCATCTGGGCGAGGGGCGCGACGTGTTTGCCTACTTCAAGCACGAGGAGACGCCGGAGGGCGCGATGTACGCGCGCGAGTTGCTGGCTAGCTTTCCGAAGTAAGTGTAGCGCGGGCGCCCTCGCCCGCAGCCCTCCTGGTGTAACAATCCCTTGTGGTTATCACCGCAAGCGAAAGAAAGTGCGAGGCTTAGTTTCGCTTCGATGTTTGCGGCTGCGGGACCTGCCCGAGCACTTTGCAGACGTGGATGATGGCTTCTACTCTGTAGACAACGCGGGCGAGGGCGCCCGCGCCACAACATGCCTTCCGAAGCCAACGCGCGTGTGCTGTCGGCGTTTCTCGACTACCTGAAAGTCGAGAAGGGGTTGGCTCCGCTGACGGTGTCTGCGTATACGACCGACATCTGCCAGTTCGCCGATTTCCTGGATGCGCACAGATTGATTCTTACCCGGGCGCGCCGCAGTGACGTACGTGATTTCATCCAACAGCTATTTTCGAACGGCGTCGACGGACGGTCGGTAGGCCGGAAGCTTTCGGCGCTGCGACACCTGTACCGGCATCTGTTGGTGGATCGGAAAATCGATTACGACCCGACCTTGAACATCGACTCGCCAAAGCAATGGAAAGTCCTGCCCAAGGCGCTGGCGCGAGACGAAATGGAGAAGACGCTGGCCGGGCCGCGGCCCGCCTCCGACACAAAACCGGCCCTGGCGATCGCGGCCCGCGATCGGGCGATGCTCGAGGTTTTCTATGCCGGAGCCCTGCGAGTATCGGAAGTTGTGAATGCAAAACTTGAAGATTTGAAACTCGACGCGGGGTACATGCTGGTGCGCGGCAAGGGCGACAAGGAGCGGGTCGTTCCGCTGGGCAAAGCGGCGCAGGAAACCCTCAAGGAATACTTGAGCGCGGGGCGATCCACGCTCGCCGCAGGCAAGGGCGCGCCCTATCTTTTTCTGGCGCGGGGCGCGCATCGGTTGACCCGGCAGCGCGTGTGGCAGATGGTGAAAGCGGCGTCGCGCGCTTCCGGGAGGTCAGCCTCCCCGCACATGTTGCGGCATTCCTGCGCGAGTCACATGGTCGAGAACGGCGCCGATTTGCGGACAGTGCAGACCATTCTGGGGCACTCTGATATTTCGACGACGCAGGTGTATACGCATCTGGCGCTGGATCGGTTGAAAACGGTGTATAGGAAGCATCATCCGCGGGCGAAGGCAAGAACATGACTCACCACTGAGACACAGAGGCACAGAGGAAGGCAAGGCATGGGGAGGATGTTCCCCGAGTGACAAAATCAGTTGCGGCCGGTTTGCTTAAATTACTCAATTTCAAAATTACCGATTACAGATTTCTCCGTGGCTCCGTGACTCTGTGGTGAAAATGGGTTTCCAGAATTGAGTAGACCGTCAAACCCGAGGCGCACCCTGGTCGAGAAAGCCACGGACCAATTCCTGCGTGTGTTGCGGGAGCGCAACGCCTCTCCACACACCATCAAGGCGTATGCGGGCGACCTGGAGAATTTTGCGAACTACGTGGGCGCGCGCGATTGGAAGAGGATTGATCACGTGGCAGTACGCGGCTTCCTGTCGCACCTTTATGAAAGAGGACTGAGTAAGACATCCGTGGCGCGGTCGCTGGCAGCGGTGCGGTCGCTTTACCGCTGGCTGGCGCAAGAGGGTGTGGTCGAGCAGAATCCGGCAAAGCTGGTGGCCACGCCGAAGTTGCCGAAAAAGCTGCCGCGGGTGCCGACCATCGAGGAAATGAACGGCGTCCTGGATGGACAGATGCCCGAGGTCGCCGCTTTTCCGGAGCGCGATCGGCTGCTGTTGGAGTTGCTTTACGGTTGCGGGATCCGGAATTCCGAGCTGACTGGAATCAATCTCGACGACATTCGCGTGAGCGCGGAAGCCATTCTGATTCGCGGCAAGGGCAAGAAAGAGCGTTACGTGCCGTTCGGGGGATCGGCGGCTGCGGCGCTGCGGACGTACCTGCCGGAAAGGGCTCGCATGCTCGCTGAGACAAAGAAAACGAGTCCAGCGTTGCTGCTCAACCAGCGGGGCGGCCGGCTGACGGTGCGCAGCGTGGGACGCATCGTAAAGAAAATCGCCGTCTCGAAGGGATTGTCGCCGGATGTGCACCCGCATACCCTACGGCATGCGTTCGGGACGCACATGCTGGAGGAAGGTGCGGATTTGCGGGCGATCCAGGAATTGCTTGGGCACGAGCGGCTGGCGACGACGCAGCGCTACACGCAGCTTTCCATGAAGCATGTGCTGGCCGTGTATGACCAGACGCATCCGAGAGCGAAGTAAGAGAACAATTCACCACAGAGACACAGAGGCACAGAGAAAATCAATCTTGACCGTCCTTGATTCAGAGAAATTCAATGCAGGCATTCTTATGAATGCCTTTATTCCTCTGTGTCTCTGTCTCTCTGTGGTAAAAGTCCCTGGTTCGCGGGCGAGGGCGCCCGCGCTACACAAACTAATCTGCTGCCTTCGCCGCCATCGCGGCTTCCGGCTTTTCTCCGCGCAACTCCTTCCACATCTCGACTACACGATCTTTCACTTTGGTTATGAGGGCGGCGTACGCTTCCTCGGAGGCTTCCGCCTCGGGGGGCGGGTAGATCGGATCGCCGAATTTCATCTTCAGCGGCGCAAACTTCTGGAAGCGTTTGCCGCGCGGCCACGCGTCGTAGAAGCCCTCGATCGCAATCGGCACAATGGGCACTTGCAGATGGATGGATAGAATCGCCGCGCCCTTTTTGAAAGTGCGGGGCGTGCCGTCGATGCTGCGTTCCCCTTCGGGATACAGAATCAGGTTGCGCCCGTGGCTCAGGCCGAAGGCGCCGGCGCGCATTGCCGGGATCAGGTTCGCGTCGGGATCGACGACCACCACGCGCACGGCACGCGCAAGCTTCCGCATGATTCCCGCGCCGAAGATTTCACTGGTGCCCACGGCGAAGCAATTCACGAAGACGTCGCGCGGCAGGATGGATGCGAGCGCGACTGGATCCAGATAGCTTTGGTGGTTCGACGAAAGAATGTAGGTGCTGTCCTTGGGAAGTTTTTCAAGGCCCGAGACGGTGAGATGGAAACGGTCGCGGGCAATCAGCTGCAGCAGGCGCGTCACGAAGTACCAGAAGCTTTCGGCCACCGGATGCGGGCGGGCGAGGTCCAGCACGTCGGGGTCGGTGGGGTCCTCGCGCAGCACGGCGCTCCAGCCGGCGAATTGCGCCTTGGAGACGGTTTTCCCGCTGGCCGCGCTTTCGAGCACGGCATTGACCAGGTCGCGAACGGTATAGACGTCGGCAAGCTGACCCTCTTCGACATCGCCGCCGAGTTCTTTTTCGAGTTCCACCAGCATCTCGACGCGCTGCATCGAGTCGAGACCAAGATCGAGTTCGAGGTTGTCGGTGGGGCGGATTTTTTCCGGCGCATTGCGCGCGTTCTCGCGAATGACGCCCAGCGCCCGCTGCACATTGGGCTGCTCGAGCCATGCGGTATCCTCAGGCGTCATGGGACGTTCGGCCGCGACATCGGCGTCCCCGGAGGTGCCGCGCGCCTGGTTCGCGCGCACGCGCTTCTCGATCTCAAAGCGCTTCAGCTTGCGCGTGGTGGTGCGGGGCAAGTCTTCTTGCCAGATTTCGTAACTGCCAATGCGCTTGGTCGAAGCCAGCTGTTGCGACAGGCCTTCGATGTCAAAGCGGATCACTTCCTTCGCATTGACGACTTTCCGTTCCTTGAGCACCTCGAAGTTCGGAACGACCACGGCGTACAAGCGCTCGGAACTCGGATCGCCCGGCTTGGCCTCAAGTCCCATTACGCAGATTTCCTTGATGAAGGGCGACTTCAGGTAGTGGGTTTCAATCTCTTCGGGATAGATGTTCTTGCCGTTGGCGAGAACGATGAGTTCCTTGCGCCGGCCCGTGATGAACAGGTTGCCGCCGAAATCGAAATAGCCGAGGTCGCCGGTGTACAGCCATCCGTCTTTGAGGGCCGCGGCGGTGGCGTCGGGGCGGTTCCAGTAGCCCTTCATCACGATCGCGCCGCGCAGCAGGATTTCCCCAACCGGCGGTCCGCCTTCCTCCGACGGTTGCGGATCGAGGATCTTGCCTTCGATGGTCGGCAGCGGCGGCCCGACCGACCCGATGACGACGTGACCGGGGCGGTTGAGACAGGCGGCGGCCGACGTTTCGGTGAGGCCGTAGGCATTGAGCAGATCGATGCCGAAGTCGTGGAAATCGTTCGCGACGACCGGATCGAAACGAGAGCCGCCGGTGATCAGGTAGCGCATGTGGGTCCCGAAGGTCGCGTGAATCTTGCCGAAGAGGAGCTTTCCCGCGTTAAGACCGAGCTTACGGAGGAAGCGGTTCACGCGCATTAGGGTGCGAATGAGCGATTCGGCAACCTTGCCGCGCTTGGCGACCTCTTTGAAGATGCGCTCGTGGATCAGGTAGAAGAACTGCGGCACGACGGCGAAGGCCGTGATCTGGCGTTCCTGCAGGGCGCGCAAGAGTTCGGTCGTATTCAGCGTTTCGAGGTAGACGACGCGAGCGCCTTTCACCAGCGGCAGTAAAAGGTTCGCCATCTGCGCCAGCACGTGGAACATAGGCAGGATGCCGAGCACGGCATCTGTCGGGCCAATATTGAGCACCCGGAAGACGGCTTCGACTTCGCCCAGAAGGTTGGCATGCGTCAGCTGCACCCCCTTGGGATCGGCGGTGGTCCCCGAGGTATAGAGCAGGGCTGCGACATTGTCGGCGGGGGCTTCGACGGCGCGGAAGTTGCCCGAGCCAACGGCGAAAATCGAGTCGAGGTCGGCGACCCAATTCGACTGCATGGCTTCTGGCTTCGTTTTCTTCGAATCAGCTTTTAAGGACCCGGGGTCGGTCAAGATGAGTTCTATTCCGAGGCCGGTGATCGCCTGCTGCGCGGTTGCCAGATGCTTCACGTCGGTGGCGAGCAGGGAGGTCCCGCTATCTTTGAGGAGCTTGGTGACCTGGTCGGCATGCAACGCGGTGTCGAGCGGAACCGCAGTGAGCCCGGATGCGGTGACACCGAGGTAGGTGGCGACCCAGCGCGGGTGGTTGTCGGCAAAAATGCCGACCCGCGCCCCGGCCGTGAGCTTCTTTTCGATCAGCCAGCGGCCGACCGACTCAGCCATTTTTCGGGTTTCGGTGAAGGTGTAGCTCTCGACCTGGTCATGGCGCTGGATTTCAAGGGCGATGTTCTTTTGGCCGCGCTGCTCGGCTTCGACAAACTGGTCGTAGAAAGTGGGCATGAGGGGCGGGGAAAATATACCTGAACGCATCAATAAAAGCTGAAGTCTTTCAGTGCTAACAAGTTGGACGGAAATGGACGGGTACACTGATATCGTGTACACTATTGCCGTGCGCAATATTACGTTCAGTGCCGACGAAGACGCAATCGAGCGGGCCCGCGAGGTGGCGCGGGGCGAACACAAGACCCTGAATGATGCCTTTCGCGAGTGGTTGCAGTGGTATGCGTCTCGAACCGTCAAGCGACGCGAGATCGAGGCACTCTTCGAGAGGTTGAAGTACGCCGATGCCGGCCGAAAATTTACTCGAGACGAGATGAATGAGCGATAAATCCTTTCTTGACACGAACGTTATCGTCTACGCGTTCGACCAGAAGGAACCCAAGAAAGCACAAATCGCTCAAATGCTGATTAAGCGAGGTGCTGCGGAAAATCAGGCGATCATCAGCTACCAAGTGATTCAGGAATTTCTGAACGTTGCGCTCCGCGGATTCAGGATTTCCCTCGTACCTGCCGATCTTGAATCTTTCATCTTTGGCGCGTTGTTTCCGATGGCAAAAATCTCGTGGTCGCCTGCCTTGACGATGGAGGCACTGCGGATTCATGCGGCACATCGACTCGGATGGTATGACTCACTTATCGTGGCTGCAGCGCAGCAGGGAAATTGCAAAATTCTCTATAGCGAGGATCTGCAGCACGAACAACGTTTCGGTGATCTTACGATTCGAAATCCGTTCGCCGTGTAGCGCGCCTCCCACCGAACTGCTCTGCTCCGCATCCAATATGCTAGGCTAAGCTAGCTTTATACTGTGGGGTACGTGTCCCCTCTGAAGGAATCTGGATTTGATTAACACCTTAGTTGCCAAGGTCTTCGGGACCAAGAACGAGCGCGAAGTCAAGCGGCTGATGCCGCAGGTCGAGGCCATTAACGCGCTCGAGCCCGCTATGAAGAAGCTGTCGGATGCGGAGCTGCGCGCCAAGACCGACGAGTTCCGCCAGCGCATTCAGGAGCGGATGGCCAAGATCGCCGACGAGCCCGACGCTGATCCCGACCGCCAGAAGGCCATCGAAGCCGAGCGCCACCTGGCGCTAAAAGAAGTCCTCGACGAGTTGCTGGTGGAAGCCTTCGCCGTGGCCCGCGAGGCAGGCTGGCGCGTTCTGAACATGCGCCACTTCGATGTGCAGCTGATCGGTGGCATGGTGCTGCACCAGGGCAAAATCGCCGAAATGAAGACCGGCGAAGGCAAGACGCTGGTCGCGACGCTTCCGGTGTATCTCAACGCTCTTAGCGGGCGCGGGGTGCATGTGGTCACGGTCAACGACTACCTGGCCAAACGCGACTCGGAATGGATGGGCAAGCTCTACACCTTCCTCGGACTGACCGTGGGTGTCATCGTGCACGATCTTGATGACGAGGAGCGCCGTGAAGCCTACGCCGCCGACGTGACCTACGGTACCAACAACGAATTTGGCTTCGACTACCTGCGCGACAACATGAAGTTCGACCTCAAGGATTGCGTGCAGCGCGTCTTCAACTACGCCATTGTTGACGAGGTCGACTCCATCCTGATCGACGAGGCCCGCACGCCGCTCATCATCTCCGGCGCCAGCGAAGAGTCGACCGACAAGTATGAGCGCGTGAACCGGATTATCCCGAAGCTCGAGCGGGGCGAAGAATTGAGTCCGTCAGAATTGCGTCAATTTCTGGAGACGCGGGACGTGGCGCCGGAGCAGGCGGAGGTTCTGCGTCAAAAACTGATCGAAGTTGGCGACGACCCGCAGAGGAAAATCCTCACCGGCGATTATGCCGTCGACGAAAAACACAAAAACATCACCGTCACCGAAGAGGGCTGGGAGAAAGTCGAGAAAATGCTCGGCATCGGCAACATCGCCGACCCGGAGAACTGGGATCTGAAGCATCACGTCGAGACCGCTATAAAAGCGCATGCGCTTTACCGGCGCGACGTCGAGTACGTGGTCAAGACGAAGGACGATAATCCGCGTGAGAAGGAAGTCATCATCGTTGACGAGTTCACCGGGCGTATGATGCCGGGGCGGCGCTGGTCTGACGGGCTGCACCAGGCGATTGAAGCCAAAGAAAACGTGAAGATCGAGCGCGAGAACCAGACGCTGGCGACCATTACCTTCCAGAATTATTTCCGCATGTACAAGAAGCTGGCCGGCATGACTGGCACGGCGGAAACGGAAGCGCCCGAGTTCGACAAGATCTACAGGCTCGAAGTCTTAGTGATCCCCACCAACCGGACTCTTGTGCGCATCGAGAATCCGGACGTCGTATACCGCACCGAGAAGGAAAAGTACTTCGCGGCGGCGGACGAAATTCAGCGGCTGCACGAAAGTGAACAGCCGGTACTGGTGGGCACTACCTCGATTGAGAAGTCGGAGCGCCTGTCGGAACTGCTGAAGAAAAAGGCCATCAAGCACGTTGTCCTGAACGCGAAGTTCCACGAGCGTGAAGCCGAGATCGTCGCGCAGGCAGGACGCAAGGGCATGGTCACGATTGCCACCAACATGGCAGGTCGCGGAACCGACATTCTGCTCGGCGGAAATCCCGAGTTCATGGCCAAGCAGGAGTGCGTGAAGAACGGGGCGGCGCAGCCCCTGCGGGCCGCGCAAGGCAAGGTCGACGCAGGCGTCGACGACGCTAGTATGACCAAGTGGTACTACGGTGGCAACGAGTACATGGTTCCCACCGATACGTGGAACGAGGCCTTGAACCGCTACAAGCAGCAAACCGATGTCGAGCATAAAGAAGTGGTGGACGCCGGAGGTCTGCATATTTTCGGCACCGAGCGTCACGAGGCCCGCCGCATCGACAACCAGCTTCGCGGACGTGCAGGTCGCCAGGGGGATCCCGGTTCCTCACGCTTCTACTTATCGCTCGAAGACGACCTGATGCGCATCTTCGCCAAGGAATGGGTCTCGAACCTGCTCCAGCGGTTGGGCATGGAAGAGGGAATTCCGATCGAGTCGCGCATGATCACCAAGCGCATCGAAGCAGCGCAGAAGGCCGTCGAAGCGCAGAACTTTGAAGCCCGCAAACACCTGCTCGAGTACGACGACGTCATGAACAAGCAGCGCGAGGCCGTCTACGGCCTGCGCCGCCGCCTGCTCGAAGGCCTCGATCAGAAAGATCTCATTCTCGAAGACTATGTTTCCGGCATTCTGGGCGACCTGATCGATCAGTTCTGCCCGCTAAAGGCTCATGTCGAAGATTGGGATCTGAAGGGCCTGAAAGATGGGATCTTTACCCGCTTTGGCGTGGACATCTACGCCGAAGGCATCAAGCCCGAGACGCTGAACCGGCAGGAACTGGGCGACGCGATCTTCGACAAGCTGAAAGAGCGGTACAGCGCGAAAGAGCAGATGATCGGTACCGAGGCCATGCGCTATCACGAGCGCATGATCATGCTCAGCGTGCTTGATTCGCTGTGGAAGGACCACCTCCTCAACATGGACCACTTGAAGGAGGGCATCGGGCTGCGCGGCTACGGGCAGCACGATCCGCTGGTCGAGTACAAGCGTGAGTCCTTCGACATGTTCGAAGAGATGATGAAGCGGTTCCAGGAAGAGACGGTTCGCTACCTCTACCTGATGCAGGTGCTCGAGCGGCCTCCCGAGAGCGGTCCGGCACCGCAGGGCGGGCCCGGCGGACCGTTGGGACCGGGTGGGCCGGAGGCAGGTGTGCCTGCCCTTCGTCCCGGCGGTGGAGGCAATGGGAGGCCACCGCGACACATTGCGACCTCGGTTGACGATCTGGAAGAAGCTTTTCAGCGCAAGAAGCGCCGCGAACTGGAATCGGCGCGCATGGCGGGTGGCGGCGAGCAAAAGACCGTACAACAGGTCGTGCGCGGGGCAGAAAAAGTCGGCCGCAACGACCCTTGCCCCTGCGGATCAGGGAAAAAATATAAGAAGTGCCACGGGGCGTAGATGCCGAGTGGAAGTGGGAACTGCCGCCGCCAACGGGATTTCTGGATTCTGTCTACCCGGGCAGCGTTTAACCAGCCCTTGCCATCAGACGTAGAATAAAAGCAGGGAGTGCAGGAGGCTTCCCCATGATTGCACTTCGCCTTGTCCGTCTCATCGAAACTCACTCGGAACAACTGGCTGAGGGACTGACCCAGAAGCTACTTTCTTCTGAGCGCACGCAGGACATGCGCAAACTACCCGCCAATGAATTGTGCCAGCGTTGCCTGGAAATTTACCGCAACCTGAGCGACTGGGTGGTCAACAAGACCGAACACGATATCGAGGTGGTCTATCGAGCCCTCGGTGCCCGCCGCGCGGCCCAAGGCGTCTCGATGGCAGGCCTGATCTGGGCGATCCTTCTGACCAAGGAACACCTGTGGGGATTCCTCGATGCGGAAGGAATTCAGGGAGGTCTGCACAATCTGTTCGGCGAACTCGAACTGCTGCGGCAACTGGACCGGTTCTTCGATCGCGCCTTGTACTACGCCACGGAAGGCTACGAAGCGGAGATGGCAGCACGGGCGGCGTGAAGCGGCGTCGGTCGCGAGTCGTCAGTCTTCAGCGAAGCGGCCGTCAGATGGTGTGATGCAAGTCCTCGCTTCGAGTGATTGCTAGCGATGCTTTGCGGGTGACTTGCGACTGGCGACTGACGACCGAGATCGGAGCGCCTGAAACGTCATCTCGTGCGCAGGGCTGCGAGTGCGCCGCTTCCAGGCGAAGAACAATCCAGCGTAGGTGTCGGTAAGATAGTCTTCGCGGCGGATGCCCAACGCCTTGGCGGTCTGGTCTATCCATCGCGGCGAGCCTTCGATTTCCCCGAAGTTGCCAATGGGAGTTTTGTCCAGCACCACGTGACCATTTCCGTCGCTCCACTCGGCGCGAAACTTTTCGTAGCGGAACGTTGGCCGGTATCCTAGCGCGCGTAAAATCGCGTCCATCTTTTCGCCGTCAGCCACCTTGGTTTCAAGCTCAACCCGAGTCTTGTGGCGTCCGGCCACGCCTTTCGATTTATGTGTCAGAACCCAATCGCTACCGTATTTCCGCAGACGTAGAAGGTCGCCGCGCTTGCGCAGCGGCTGCCCGGGCAAGTCGTAGAGTGCGTTCATTTCGTGGGTAGGCGGTGTGATCTGCCGAAACTTCGCTGCACGCAGGCGAGCGGTCAGGGCGCGTGGGTCGCTGACCCGAAACTTGATTTCGATTTCTTTGTTTGAAGACATAGACCAGATCGATTCCCCGGTGACGAGACGCGGGGCCCAAGAGCTGCCGGGCTTCGCCCGGTGGACAGCCGAGGGCGGCTGTCCCTACGCGTTCTTACCAGCGACTGACGACTGACGACGGGCGACTGACGACTTGTTCTCAACTGAACGTTGGCAGCTTCACCATATCTTCGCGGGGCACCGGCTCCACGGGTTGTCCCGCTCTGCGCCAGGCGGCGAGGCCGCCTACCAGGATGAACGCGTTGAATCCTTTTTCCCGCAGCATGAGCGCCACCCGGGCGCTCGTGGCTTCGCGTGCTCAAGTGCAGTAGAGGTAGATGTCTTTGCCTGCGGGCAACCTCTTCAGTTCTTCTTCGAGATTGTTGGGCTCAATCCGGATCGAACCTTTAATGCGTGCGGCGTCTTCGTCGTAGTAGCCGTGGCTGCGCACGTCGACCACCAGGATTCGATCCGCTTCCTCCGATTGTAATTTGCGGATAAGTTCCTCTACCTGCACGCGTGGCACTACGCGATACACGCGGTTCTTCCGTACCAGCCAAAGCCGGTAGGCGATGTAGACCACAATGGCTACCAGGAACACTTCTTCGATCGCATGGCTCGCTACCTGGAAAGTGGTGCCAATCGCCTTCAGGAAGTCGCGTCCCACGAAGCCCAGCGCGAAGTAGGCCATTGTGTACAAGATGCCGCCCATGAGGTCGAAACGCAGGAACTGGCCGAATGGCATTTTCATGCTGCCGGCGAGCGGCGGTCCCATGGTGTTGACGCCCGGAATAAATTTCGCCACCACGAGGGTGGTTTTGCCGCGCTTATAAAACGACTCCGCAGAGCGCAGGATACAGGTCTCCGGGTTCGCCGAAACCTTGCACAGAAAGCCGAGCAAGGCCCAACCCGAGTACCGGCCGGCCGAAAACAGCAATGTGTCTCCCAGCACCATCACGAATAGGGCGGCGGGAAGCAGAATTTCGGCGCGAAGAATATGTCCGGCGGTCGCAGCGCCCGCCACCACCAGCGCGAGGGCCGCGGGCACGGGCAATCCGATTGCTTCGGCAAACACGATCGCCGCGACGATG
>Ga0307478_10001776_pt1 | contig 18025 bp, 35 predicted proteins | sample atmos_gasesECM4C_2_FD_203713 | JGI IMG/M metagenome (GOLD analysis project Ga0307478, IMG submission 203713) | Hardwood forest soil microbial communities from Morgan-Monroe State Forest, Indiana, United States - atmos_gasesECM4C_05 | ecosystem: Environmental > Terrestrial > Soil > Temperate... | reverse complement strand
CACTCGAACGACGGCAGCTTCCAGCTCGCGATGATAGCCAGTTCCACGCCGTTGGTGCGCTGGAGTTCGTAGCGCCGTGTGGCAACGTTTCTGCTGATCCCAATCTTCAAATCCCCGACTGACGGCCCGATGACATAGACGAAGCGCGTCCTCCGTATTGCGGCGCTGCTCATCCCGGTAGCTTGATCGCGTGCTTGCGGCACCAGTCTGCAAACATCTCCTCTCCCGCCGCCTGGATGGTCGTCTCCATGCGGGCGGTGGCGACCTGCAACTCCTGGTAAGCCGCACGATCAATCCAGAACATCACCGAGCGCTTTCCCTGCCGCGACTTCGGCGTAGCTGGATCGGGCGGACGCGGAGCCGGAGCGGCCGGCGCCTGCCGGGGCGGCTGTGCGAGGGAGGGTCGTCTGGCCATGGCGGGATCCTTCGGCGGTTATGCATTTTTATGCATCACGCAGACATACTTACTTCCCTACCAACATACAAGCAGACATCAGCGAACAAGGCGCTTATTTCGGCCGCCGCCGCCCCGTCCGGTTCGTAAGACCCGGCAGTCCGTCCGTCGATCAGGCAGTGCTGAAACGCCACCCGCTGATGGATGACCTGTGCCGCGACCGCCGCACCCAGCCGGGCGATTTCCGCTTCCGCTTCGGCCACCACCCGCGATCGCACGGGCGCCGCATTGACCACCACAAGCGGCCTGCGTCGGGCGAGGTCGCAGATTTCCAGCGTGGCCTGCAAAGCGGCCAGATCGAACGTCGCGGGGCGGCACGGCACAAGAACCAGGTCCGCGAGGCGTGCGGCTTTCAGTGCGGCCTGGTCGGCGTGCGGCGCGGTATCAACGACAACCAGGTCGTAGCCGTCTCGGCGAGCGGCCTGCAACGATGCCTCAAGCCGGGCAGGGTGCTCGGCGACGACATCGGGCGGCAGTTCACCCCGCCGATCGCCCCACAGGGCAGCGGATGCCTGGGGATCGAGGTCCAGCAGCAGCGCCCTGCGCGTCGCCGCGGCTTCGGCTGCGAGGTGGATGGCCAGGGTTGTCTTGCCGGAGCCGCCCTTCTGGCTCATCACCACGATTGTCTGCATGTCTGCCACCATTCAGGTATGTCAGCAGACAATCACACAACTGCTGCCGCAAAGCCAGAACGATCAACGATCCGGCACAAACAGTTCGCGGCGAGCGCCACAGGACCGGTCTTGTATAGTTCTTCCCCCGGAAGCCGCAGAGCACGGCCGAATTTACGTTGTCTGCTGGCATGGGAAGCCGGCCGGAGTCCTGGGATTTTCCGGTGTTTTGTAGGTTTGTAACTTCTACAACTTTCGCGCTTTCGCCCGTGCGTCGGCGAGCAGGATGATCGCCGCCTCGGCCGCCCGCTCCTGCTCCACCGATGCGGTGTAGAGCTGGATCATGGCCAGCGATTTGTGGCCAGTGATGGACGCGATCTGTTGGAGGTTGCAGCCGGCGTGGGCGAGATTCGCAGCGGCGAGCTTGCGTAGCCCATGAATGTTCCGGTGTGGCGGAAAGCCCTCGATCTCAGCCAGGGCGTCGCCGATCTGCTTGGAAAGGTTGCTGTCCCGCCATGGCCTGCCGAACTTGTTGGTGAGGATGAACGTCGAGGTGGCTGACCGGCGCCATGCGTCGAGTTCCGCGCGCAGCTCGGCAATCGCCGGAATCACCATCGGGCCGTCTTCGGCATCGCCGGTTTTCTGCTGCACCAGGCTGATCTTCGCGCCGTCATAGGCGGACCACTGCATAGCGATCAGATCGCCGCGCCTCTGTCCGGTATGGAGCGCCAGCACGACGGCGCGGCGCAGGTGCTCCGGCAGCGTACGGAGCGCCAGGTCGGCTTCGGCCTGCGACCAGGCGGGGAGGTGACCTTTGTCCAGTCCCCTTTGCAGCCGCGTCGCTGGCGAGTGTTCGACCCACTCGCGATCGAGCGCCCATGTGAACAGTGCGGAGGCAGCACGCGCGAAACCCAGCGCGGCACCGTGTCCCCTCGCCTGTGCCAGCGCATCGCGGAGATCCAGCAGGTCACGCCTGCCCACCCGTTTTGCTGCGACACTGCCCATCGTCGAGAGGTGCCGCGTGTAGGTGACGTACTGGGCCTGCGTGTTTGGTGCCAGCTTGCGCCATTCCGGTGACCGTTCCCACGCGCAAATCAGATCAGCGACCGTGTCACCGGACCGGCGCGCGCCCGTTGCTTGGTAGGCCGGATATCGCTTGACCTGAAGCGTGCCGTCCTTAAGCCGATACCGGACGACGCGACCGGCCTTGCGTGAGGATCTTCTGGACACCGGCTCGACTCGCTGTTCTGGGGTCTGTGGAAGCTGTGCCGCCGTCAAACGCGGCGTCAAGCGCGAGGCGGTCCCAGCGCGGGGAGCGATCGCCCAGCCGATAATCCGGCTTTGGGATACGGCCTTGTTTCACCAGACGTGGCAGCGCATCGACGCGCACGCTGATGTATGCGGCAGTTTCCTCGGGGCCGAGCCAGCGCGGTGCGACGTCACCCACCGTGGGGCATTCCGAACAGGGCGCGCGTCGCCGCCTGGTCGGCCTCCAGCTTTCGCAACACCGGCGTCGCCTCGTCCATCGATCGAAACAGGGTGGGACCGAGTTCGTAGCGCCAGGTTTTGGCCAGCGCATTGCAGAGCCCGCACCACGGATTGATCTCGCCCGATGCCAGCAGCAGTCCGATCCGCACCCGCAGGGGCTTGGCAATTTCCTCCTCTGCGTCGCGGTCATCTGTGGCCTCGCCGGCGGTCGCCATGATGGTGTGCCGTGCTGGACAGAGGCACTGGCAAATCCAGACGCGCGTATCACGCATTGCCCATCACCTCCCGCGCCCGATCAATTGCCGCGTTCAACGCAGCCGCTGTCGTCTGCGATCCGCCGTGATCCGGATGCGCGGTCAGCATGCGCTCCCGGTATGCCGCTTCGGCTTCGGCCAGGGTACTGGGGTTGCCGAGCGTGCCGCGCCAATCGTCCACCACCAAAGGCGCTGCGAGGCGCAGGAACCCAGTGAACATTTGCTCAGTGGTGCCGACGCCATAACGGTCGATGCGCCGCGTAGCCTCGATGTGCGCGGCAATGGCGGCCACGTTCTGCGCTACCTCCGTGAAGCGGTCGCAGGCGAGCACGATCGGCTTGCCGTCCAGTTGGAAATAGACCGCGACGCCGGGATCACCCGGGTTGCCGCGGTCAGCGCGCGGTGCGCCGTCCAGGCGGAGTTCAACATTGCTGGACAGGATTGCGGACTTGGCATGCAGGCGATCGAGTTCAGCGATGAGGCGTGCACGTGCTACCGTCAACGTCAGCGGTCCACTGAATCTGTGGCCGTGCTCGCTGGATTTCACGGTGCTGAATTTCCCAGCCTCGCGGTACTTGGTGCGCGGCCGTCCAGTGGGCCACGCAAGCGGATAGGTGGAGGGTGCGTCAGCCACTCCCGTATTCCTTCGCCGCTGCCAGTACCAACACCGCGCGTGCATGCGCCTCTGGCGCTCGCTCGCAGATCATCCGGACTGAGCTACCATCGGCGGGGAACAGCCACGCGTCGTGGTTCCACGCTTTTGGGGTCGCGATTTTGTCGGGAACGTTCGGGACGTACGTCTGTCCGACCCACCCGATGATGGCACTGTTGCCGAGCCACAGCTCGCGGCCTTTCCACGTCATGGCTGGAGGGGCGTCAGACACGTGGGAAACCCAGCGCGGAAAGATCGGCGCCCTTCAGCCCGTGCAACGCGATGTAGTGGCGCTGCACGAGCCACGCGCCCTGCGGTGTCCGCACCACCACGTCGGGACCGCGCCTGTCGATCAAGTGCTGCACCAGCGCTTGCGCGGTGGGATTGGAATAGTGGAGCGGCCGGCCGCACGCGCAGCGGGGAACGGTTGCGTCGTTCATCCGCGCAGTTCCTCCATCGCACGAATCTCGTCATTGACCGCGCGCATGATCTCGCGGCGGAGCGGGTTCAGTCGCCACAGATCCCCGTGTCGTGCGAAGGCATCATTCACCCGGCGCTCGATGCGCAGGGAGAGGGTCAGCATGTCCAATCGGCGGCTGTGATCTGGGAGCAACAGAGGGCGCGGGGGAGCTGGGAGCGCGTGCATTATCTGCCCTCGCCAGGAAGATCGTTCGCCGCCGCGGCGTCCATCGTGTCGATGAAGCCCCGCAACACGTCACGCGCCACCGCTGGCCCATGCTTGCGCCGCAGCTCGCGCATCACGCGCGACAGTATCACCGAGAAGATCAGTTCGTCCTCAAGCCGTTGCCCGCGCGCCACGTTGATCAGCAGGCCGGTCTTGTTCCACAGGATCGCCGCATCGACATCCATGCGATACTCGCGACCCGGCACGATGAACGTGAGCGCACTCATCCGCGCAGTCCCTCCGTTCCAGACATCGCGCGTTCATCGTGGCGAGCCAACGTCGCGAGTCGCGCGAGGATCGTGTTTCGCCTACGGCCAAGGCGGCGACCGATCTCTCCGAGTTTGAGGCCAGACGCTTCGAGTTCCAGGAGCCGGGCATCTTCCGCTGCTGAAAAGCGCCGCACCACATGGGAACCTCGCCGCACGGTCAACGGTCCCGAAAACCTTGACAGTTTCGGGGGCACCCCAGGTTTCTCGACTCCGTCGATGAGGCAGTACCAGGACACGGTTGCTTTGGAGCAGCCGAGACGGCGCGCGATCCGTGCGTACGACCAGCCCTTCTCGCCCCGCAATTCGGCGATCGTCTCGCGCCGCGCTGCGTCCCGTGTCATCGCGTTATGCCTCCCTCACGCCACGCGTGACGCCCGGAGGTAGCACGAGTGCGGTCTGATCCTTGGGTAGCGCAGCGCGGCGCTTGATCTCGGCCCGACATGCCTCGCGATCGCGGAACACGTCCTGCGCAGGGAGCGTCATCACTTCCTTGCTGAACGTGCTCGACTGCACCTCGACGGTGCCGCCTTGGGCCGCGCGCTTGACGATGCAGCGGAGCGCGCTTCCGCTTCTCTCGCCAATGCGCCATGCAGGAGAACCGGCACGCAGTGCGGGTGTCATGACTGTAGCTCCTCTGGTGGCCGTTCGAGCATGAACCGGTTGAATGCCTCCCAGCCGTCGCGCTTGAACAGCATTCCGCAGGCCAGCGCTTTGCTCATCATGAAAGACGAAGGTGAATTGCTGCCGTGGCCGCAGGCGTCCGAGATCGCGCGAAACCAATGTCGTGCCTGCGAGTTCGACGGCTGGTATATGTCTTCCCAGGCCCCGGTTACTACGAAGCTGACGCCCTCTGGAACGCCCGCGCGTTTCGCCAGCTCCGCTTGGTTCGGCTCGCGCCATTCCGGATTTGCCTGGGGGTGTTCAGCCAGCCAGTTGATGGATGCCATCACCATTCGCCGCACGGCGTCGGCGTAAGCCGGGTTGATGCCTTCGATCACGTCGGTCCAGAGCGGGTTCCACTCGTAGGCCATCATTCCCAGCTCTCCCCTCCCGGTTCGTATTCAGCCCCGTCGGGTGTGCGCAGCATCGCCAGTACATCGCACAGCCGCACGGGGAGTTCCGGCAGCGCGCCGTCGCGATCCGCTGTGCCGCCGATGGCGTTGGTGCAGATCATCAGTGCGTCGGCGATGGTGTAGTGGCCGGCGTGTGATAGCCGGCGCTCGTACTCATTGCGGTTGCTGCGCCAGGCGCCACGCTTATGCGACCAGACCAGGCAGATGCCCTCAGAAACCTTAAGCATCGCGCGGTTCCCTTCGTGGGCGCGCCTTCTGCTCCATCGCCCATAACTGCCGAGCTACCCAACAGGCGTCATCGTCGCTCATCGTTTTGAAATGGATCAGCCGGGCGCCATCCGTTCGGACATAGGTCGCTTCCTTGCCGAGCAGCCTTGGCGCAAAGTCCGCGACGTAGCTCCTGGCTTGCGCTGGATCGTCTATATCGAAGGTGGTTGTGTCCATCACGCGGTTCCTTCTGCTGCTGGATCATCGACGCCTTGCCGATCAGCTTGGCCTCCTGCGGTTGGCGTGCGCAGTGGGCGATCTGCCCCGACATGGTGTTAAAGATCACCAGCGATTGCGATGGTGAGTCGGCTGTCACGTGGTTTCCTCTGCCGGATCATCGTCGCGCGGCAGTCCGAATTCACGGGCCAGCCCAGCAGCCCTGATCAGGTCAGGCATACCACGCGCGATCTGTGCCTTGATCATCAGTTCGATCGTCGCCTGCTCGTCGGGATAAAGCGGGCCGTTCGCTTTCGTCCACTCGGCCGCCTGCTCGATGCGATCGGTCAGATCGTCGATGCCACTGATCAGCGTCCAGCCGCTTACGATCTCGTAGAACCCGTCGCGCATCACGCGGCTTCCGGCACCTCCGCGTCGTTCGCGGCAACAGCGGTTCCCAGGCTCACGAGTGCGCCGGCCAGCGTGACCGGCGGCGCTGCAGGTGCGGCAGTGCGCGGCTTGCTCCGTGTGCGTGACTTGCGGCTCAGTGTGGCGATCATCTCCACCAACTCGTCACGGCATGCGGTGGTGACCTCTACACTGCGGACGTGCCGTGCGATGTCGGCGTCCAACAGGTGCACGCGCTCGCGCAGTGCATCGAGTACGTCGAGCGTGGCGTTGGGGATGGGGTTGTCGTTCATCGGGGTTGTCTCCGTGGTTACCGTGGGCCGGCCAAGGGAGCTGGACATGCCAGCCCCAATGGTCGGCTCGCGGGCCTACGACGCGACGCGGGTTGGTGCGCCCCAGCCATCGTTGGCAACCGGCTGCGGGGTAGCCGCAGCCCACTGAGGCGCCCGTGGTGCCTGCCACCGTGGCGGCGCTGCCAAGGTCGCCTGGACCGGCGGCACGGTCGCGGCGGCGATCGGCGCGGGTGCCTCTGTGCCAGGTGGTGCTACGGTGCGCGGACCGAACACGCGCTCGTCACGGTCGATCCAGGTCACCAGATCGAAAACCGGTGCGTAGTTGGTGCCGCGGCTCGCAGCGACGGGCTGCACATTCACAAGCTGCACCACGGGGATCATCCCTTGCACGGCTTCACCGGTTGCGGTGAGGGTGTCCCACAGCGCCTCGATCGCATCGACCACGACGCCGGCGGTCGATTTGAACTCGCGCGATTCCGGCTCCGTGCCGTTCCACACCTTCACCTGAAACCCAGCCTTGTGCTTGGACGATGGACGCGCCGGCATCTCGTTGCCGAACGGCACCAGGACGGCATCCGGTGCGGCGCCGGCCGGAAATGCGATCCAGCCAATCTCGATCGAGCCAATGTCGATGGCGAACATCGGCCGCGACATGGTCACGTCGATCTTGTCGTTGGCGAATGCGCCGTCGGCACCCTCACGCCGGTTGACCACATGCATGCGGCCAGCCTTCGCGTTGTACTCGATGCGTGGGGAGAAATCGCCTCCGCCGCTGTGGTAAACTTTCAGTCCCAGGCTTGCCATTTTCGTCTCCAGTTGTTGCCGCGCGTGGCGGCGTTGGTCGCTCGGTTACGCGGCGCGCAGTGCCTTGACCGCGTTCCAGTTTGCGGCTGCGCCGACGAATTGTTCGATTGCTGCGTCGTTGATCTGTTCGTCATCCTCGGCGCGCGTGATCTGCCAGGGCGTCGGACCGATCCACACGGTTTTCGGGCCGTAGCTGGGCCACTCGTTGCTGCGGGTGCAGTGACGCCAAAGCTGGATTGCGCGATCGACTTCGACCTCGGCCAGCGCGACAAGTTCGGGGAGGGGTGCCATCACCACGGTGCCGTGCGGCGGCTCCAGTTCGATCACGCCGAACCGCATAGCCGGCCGCTCAAAGCCCTCGGCACCGCGCAGCACGCGGCGATAGAACGCATCCTGGAATGCGTACTCGCGCTGCAGGCGGCGTTCCCAGCCTCCGGGCGCGGCCGACAGTTCGGTGCATTTCAGATCGCCGGGCGCCAGTGGATCATCGGGCAGCCGATCGACAAGGCATTGCAGCACAACGTCATCCTCGCGCGCGACGGCACAGACCTCGCTGCGACCCGGTGACAGGAACACCGCACCATCCTCGGCGTCGTTGAGTTGCACCCACGCTGCGTGCTTGCAGCGGAGCAATTCCGGCAACCGGTGCGCCAGCACAGGTATCTTCCCCATGCCGCGAATTTCGTCGCGCTCGTCCTGCGCTTCGCTGGTCTTGTAGTCGGTGACGGGGCGGCCGATGCGATCCTTGTCCTTGACCTTTGGACCATACACCGCGCGGATCGGCTCGATCAGGTGCGCGTGTCCAAGCATCATCGCGTGCATGGCGGCGCCGTCATCCATAACCGCAGTGGGCACCATGCCGACATTGCCGAAACGCGGGTGCATCTGCCATGCGTGGCGCGGCGTTTTGCCAACCAATGCCTTGGCGATCGAGCACGTCAGCGCGGGCCACAGCAGGCGGCTTTGCGAGTGATATTCGTCGTGCGTGACATCGTCGTAGATGCCGGGCGCGCAGATCATCGCGGCGGGATAGAGGGTTGGGCCGAACTCGGCGAGCGTATCGCTGGCTGCGGCGGTATCCGGGGTGATCGCGTTCATGGTCAGGTACTCCGCTTCGGGGCGCGCACAACGCTGCGGATGCTGAACTTCTCCGGAGCCTTGTCGCGGAAGATGGTGGGGTAGAACTCGCCGTTGACGTTATCTGCCACAGCCGCGACCGCCTCGGCCGTCGTGCACGGGCGGTCAAAAGTCACGCGCATCAGGACTTGGTGAGATTTGAGCATCTTGTTCATGCTCCGACTCCAAACTGGCTGTTGTCGCGGCGATAGGTCTGCGCATCCTCGCGCTGCCAGTCCTCGCCATCCTCCATCTGCTCCAATAGATCGGCGACCGCTGCTCGTTCGGTGGGACCAGAGCCGCTCACGCGACATGGACCGGCGTCGTCTGCACCGTCATAGGTGTCCGCATCTACGGCGCTCCAGTCGAAACGGCGATCTGGGATCGGCGGATTTACAAAGTGCGTGACGATGTTCATCACACCGCGCTCCGATAGGTGTTCGGGGGCACCGGCTCGCCGTCGCCATCAACATCGCCGGCGTCGCGCGCGTCGCGGAATGCGTCGTTCGCTGCATCGGCTGCATCCATCAGTCGATCGTTCGCGTGCGCGACCAGCATGCGGCGCACCGTGTTGATGACGATTGCCGGTACATCGATGTCCAATTGCTCGATGGCTGCGTCAGTGGCATTGGCTGCGAGGAGCGGCAGGTCTGCGTTCAGGGTGACGTCGCCCAGGAAGTCGGTGCCAGTTAGCGCCCGGGTGAACAGTTGCGCCGTGGTGGGGGTGCTTGTGGCCTGGACGCGCCGCACCATCAGAGCGGCGGCGGGATCGACTGGGAGGATCGGGCGGCTCATCGGGGCACTCTCCATCGGGTGGGCGGCTTCGATGGAGGGAGTGTCGGATATTCCGACAGACAATGCAAGAGGTATTTGTCGGAATGTCCGACTATTCTACCGCGCCGTGCTAGGTTCCCGCGATTGCCCGAGCAAACTCACGAGATCGACTGGCCAGACTACCAACCAGGTCGAGGCGATTGCGGCCCGTTGGTCGCATTGCCGCCGTGCGCAGCGGATTACGAGTGCCTGCGCTGCCTACGTCAGTGGCGTGGGAAGGCCGGCCCTACCGAGTGCCGGAACTGCGGCCATTGTTACGTGCGTTCGCTGGGCCGGTCTGCGCCTGAAACAGCACAATTGCGCTTTCGATTTCTCTAGCTGACTGCGTGCTGTTCATCTTCACTTGGTAGGCTCGATCGGTCGTCGCCAGCCACTTGCGGAACGGGACGGTCAGATCAGGCTTCTGCCCTGGCCCATTCGGCGCACCGACGATGGTTCGCCAATTTGGATAGACCCTGACTAGGTGGGCCAGTTCGGCTGCATTAACAGCGCGGCTCGTTGCGGCAGCGGCCGGCTGATGCTGCCGCGCCATGGCATCGATCTGTAGCTGTCGCTGTTGCTCGAGAAACAGCCTTTGCTGTTCCTGCATCTGCTGCACCTGCAGATCGTGCTGGGCCTGTAGTTCCTGCATCTCCTGCTGATGCTGTTCCTCGAGCAGTTGCCGTTGAAGCTCCTGCTGCATCAGCGCCGAACCCAGCGCTGCACCGGTATCCGATAACGAGGATCCCATCGCGGACAAGCCATTCCCCCAGTTCATGGCGAGCGCCCGGCCGGGAATTGCGGCGAGGAAAATCAACAGGAAAAGTGAGGCATACCGAGCCGGCCGTATCGTCATTGGACGTTCCTTCCCCGGGTGATGAAACTATCCTGTAACCATTCTCTTTAACAAATCGAGACTCCCGGTCGCACCGGGGGAGGCAACGATGAAAAAGGGCAAGGTTGTTCAGCTACGCCCTCGCGCGACCGTCCATCGGGACACTGAGCAACTTCACGGCGGCGGCACGTTCGACCGGAGAGAGACTCCGGTAGAAAGCGACCCAAGCCAGCTCCTCCGCGCTATCAATGAACTGACCGAGCAGTGGGCCGCCCGGCGGAACCTCGCGGCAATAAAGCCAGTCCAGCGGCACCTTAAAATAGTCGGCGATGGCGATCATCAGCTCGGCACCGCCGCGGTCGCCGCCGGTCTCAATTCCCGCAATCGTCGATCGGGATGAACCCACCTCGGCTGCGAGTTCCTCCTGTCCGATGCCCGCACCCTCGCGGAGTTGCCGCACGCGCTTCCCAATGGCCTTGAGGTTGGTCATCCCGGCAGTCTGACGGGAAGCCGGGCGGCTGGTGTCGGTCTTCCCGACAACGCTCCTTGACAGCAAACGTCGGAATGTCCGACAATCCGAGTCGTGGACATCCAGACTCTCATCGACAAGGCCGGCGGCGTGCAGGCTCTGGCGTCGAAATTGGGCGTGGCTCGGACAACCGTGCTGGACTGGAGACGCACGGGCTTCATTCCGGCCAATCGAGTCGGGCAGATCAGCTCGACGCTCAGGATTGCCGTTGCGCAGGTCCAGAAGCTGGCGCCAGGGCCGAAGCCACGGGCCAGCGCGGCGCCCGAGACCCCATCCATGGAAGCCGCGGAGTGACCCCCGCAGGCGCCCGGAATCGTCCCGCCTGCGCCAGCTTGAGCGCGTACGTTACGCAGAATTACGGTCGGCTCACCCAAGCTCCTTGGTATGCGCCGGCCGTTGCGGCGTTTCAATCATTCCGTGTCGCGTGCGTCCGCAGGAGCGGCACGTTACGCGCGCGCAGCCCAGCCCCTCATCAGCAATCGCAATGGAGTTTGCGATGGACGGCTCTCAAATCCAGCCATCAGACAATTCGCATTTCGCCGCCGACGTGTTCGGCCAGACCGTCGCCGACTATCGCAACCGTGGTCACACCCGCGAGCATGCTTCGGTACTGGCAGCCAAGCTACTCGGCTTGTCGATCCATCGCGCGTTCCGGTTGCTGGCGTACGGCGGCCGTGGCGTCCGCGTGCTCGATGCCGAGCGTGACAGTCTGCGCTCCGCGTTCCTGGCTCATTGCGAGGAAGAAGCGGCCGACCTCGATGCGCGCGCCGCGGCAGCACGCGAACGAATGCGCCGGATGCTGGCCGGCGATCCGTGAAGTGGTGGGTTTCATTCTGCCTCTGGCGACGCCGCCGTTGTCAGGCTGCCGCAGATCGCTGGGGCAAATGGCACAACGCCGCCGTCGTCAGACTTCGCGCGAGGTGGCGGCCAAATAGGTAGGGGTAGGCCCCCGCCCGGACGGCAATCCGGGACGGGGTAGAGAGGCACGCATGGAAACGTTCGATAGATTGCAAAACTCGGATTCCGTTTCAAGTGGCGTTTCCTCGGCGCCAGCTATGCGACCTGGTGAGTGGAAGACGCCAGAGGCCCTGGCACTCCTCCGACGACGCCGCCGCGAGGGCGTGACCTACACCCGGATTGCAGACGAGTTGGGATGCAGCAAGGGCGCAGCGATTAGCGCGGCGCACGCATTGGAACTGCCCGTCACTCATCGCTGCGACCACCGGAGATGGACGGATGCCGATCTCGCGGTGCTGCACGAGCACCCGGACGACGACGCCAGTACGCTCATGCAACTCCTGCCGAGCCACAGCCGCCGCGCCATCATGATGAAGCGGTCGAGGCTCCGGCACCCGACGGCGCCGCCGGCGATCGTCAAGGCTGACCACGTGCGGGCCGCACCAGCGCGGCCACCACGCCAGCCGAAGCCGAGCGCCACATCAGCGCGGCCACCACCCCAACCGCCGCCAGCGCCCGTCGCTGCGCCTCGCACGCCGGCACCTTATGGTCGCATCACCGAGTGCTGCTGGCCGATCGGTGAGCCCGGCTCCCGCCGCTTCCGGTTCTGCGATGAACCGTCCGAACCAGGTAAGCCGTACTGCTCTGACCACGCCAAGCTGGCCTACGTCGCGAACCCACGCGGTCATGCCGCCCCGCTCGGCCAGGGCCGCAGCCTGCTGGACGGTCATCGATGAGGATCATGGTTCGCGAAGAAGCGCGCGTGCTCGCTTACCGGGTAGCCGACGAGCTGGTGGCCAAGCTGAAGGCTGGGAAGCTCGCGAAGATCGGCATCGAGGAGATCGCGGCCGCGTGCGACGCGGCGTGCCCGGTTCCGCTGAACGAATTGAGCCGGGAACAACTGCTGAACCTCGCGACGCGGCGCGTTGTCTCGACAGCGACGAGCTCATGACCGACGCCCCAAATCCTGCCATGTCAGTGGTTTGGTGGAACCTCGCCCGCGCCATCGACGCCGCCGTCGTCGCCAACAGCCACCTGGCCGCAACGCTGGATCCCGACCACCTGCCGGCCACGTCATCGCTCCAGGACGGCGTGGCGCACTACGGCGAACCCAATGACGCCTTCCAGCGCTGGGCCGCGTGGCGGGCTGTTGAACGGCTGCGGGAGGCATGGTCGCCACTGCGGGCGCCGGAGCCGGTCCAGCGATCGTCTCAAGTGAGCCCGCGCTCTGAGTAGGTCCGGCACACCCGCTGCTGCTGCCCTCCTGCGCTTCGCCGCGAAGTACAACCGCGCACCCGCCGATGAGGGGGAGCTGCTGCTGTTCCTCGAGACGGAAAAGAGAGTGGCGCCAGGCGCCGCCACCGAGGGGTTGTCGGCGAGTGAGTTGACGAAGCTCCTGCCGCCGATCGCCACCATCCCACCGGGCCGCGTCAAGCACGACAAGATGTGGCTGGCCGATACCGGAAAGTTCAGGCGCGACAAGCCCTTCAAGAGCTCCGAGTGGTTGGCTGACGTGGCCACCACGATCGACAGGAACCGGCAGAAGGGCGACCCATCTGCTGCATCGATTTACGCCTTCGCCAAACAACTGGCGCAGGAGGCGGACCACAACAACGAGGGGTGCGTAAACAACGTGAGTCTCCGGTTCCTGGGATACCTGCTGAGGCGGTGCAAGGAACTGGCACGGCAGGTCATCCGCTGGCTGGAACTGTATGGTGTGATCTTCACGCGCGGCACGCGTGTACGGATCGACAGTGAGGCGTGGAAAGGCGAACGGAACGGACCGAACTGCTACGTCCTGCAGATGCTCGACGATATCCCGCCAGACCCTGTCGAGGACGACGAAGTCGTGTTGGCAGAGGTGCAGGTTGACCCGCCGCCGGACGCATCGGTGATACGGGCGATTACCGTGATGGAACGGATGACGCGAGCGGCAGAACGCTGGGCGCCGTGCTTCGGCCTCGTGGCGCGTGCCACGGGCTGGCTCAACAGGACACCGGAGCGCCGGGGGCGCGATCCACACCCCGCCTGAGATGCGCCAGGACGGGGCCAAGCCGATGATCCCGCCAGTGGCGGGCAACCGGATTCCAGCGCTGCTACATATCGTTAGCTAATCGAACCCAATGCGGCAGATTTGGGCTCTGCGAAGCGCGCATTACGTATCGATCCCGCAACGCCTGACCGATCCAGCCACCAGATCGAGCATCGAAAGGGGCGTTTTCACGCGCCCAGAGGTATCTAATACTAGAATCCAGTATGACCCAGATACCAGCAAGCGGCATTGCTCAAACACAAGCCGCCGGTACCAGCCACGAACCAGCGATTGGCAAACTTCCAGGAAGCAGGAAGAAAGACAGAAGAAGCGGAGTGCTGCGCACAACTCGGCGCTGATGTAGGGGTGGCTTGCAGCCCCCCCTACGCGCAGCAGAAGCTGCGCTGACCCCCCTGCGGGACGCTGCACCTCAACACCACGCCACGGTCCCATCGCCCCGCAGCAAAGCAAGAAAGCGGCTCAACGGAGCGGAGCCCGCAAGGTCCGTGCCAAGGTGGGATACAGTCGGGCGGTTGATAGAGGAGGCGGCGGTGAAAATCATCATCGAGAATACAGCGAAGATCGTCACCCTCCAGGTCGACGGACGTGAGGTGCCGGGGCGGGTGTGGCATGGTCAGACCGAGAGCGGCATTCCAGTGCAGTGTTTCATCGTGATGATCGCGCCGGAGATTCCCCAGACCGATCCACGTATCGATGAGCTGACTGCTGAATTTGACCGCGACCTGCAACGCTGGGCCGGACCACGTGCGAGTGTCGACGCCATTCCGTTGCGGATGATAATCTGATCCTCGCATGCCGATCAGAAGCGAACTTCTGTCGCTTTACCCACCTGACTGGCGCGATGTCAGCCTTCGCGTCCGCTTCGTCCGCGCCCAGGGCCGCTGCGAGCGTTGCCGGCGGCCACATGGTTGGGTTGTCTATCAGTTACCGGATGGCCGCTGGTTCGACGCCGCGGCCCAGCGCTGGATCTCTGGCGACGGCGAGCCGGCTGCGTCGCCGGCGGCGTGGGAACTGCTCCGGGTCAAGCTCGTGCAGGTGCAGCTCTCGACCGCGCACATCGACCACGACCCCGCGAACAACGACGACTCCAACCTGGCTGCGTGGTGCCAACGCTGCCATTTGATTCACGACGCGCCGCACCACCTGGTGCAACGGCGAATCACCTTCCTCATGCGCCGGGCGATCGGCGATCTGTTCAGCGGGCCGTACTACCGGCGCTGAATCTCCCGGTCGTGCGCCTCGTCCCAGGCGAGCCCTTTATCGAGAAGTTGGCGGATCGCTTCAGCGTCGCGCATCAGGCTGCGACCACGCTCGCGTTTCGCGATCTGTCGGAGCTGGTACGCAGCGACGCGGTCCCACATTGTGGCGCGAAGCCCGACCGTCTTTCGGATTACCGGATCGTCCATCTACTCGCCAATGTTGGCTACGGAAAGTCGGTGCGTGGCAGCGTCGGTGCAACGTCACCACTGCTGCAATGGTGCAGCATCTTTTTGCCAGCCCGATTAATTGCCGGCTGACAATGCTAGGTTCGTGTCACGGCCAAACTATCAGGCGAGGCCCAGATGACTGACGCTCGCCACGGTCACACGGAGACGGCTTTAACTGACGCGGAACCGCCTACAGGGTTCTTCGAGCAGTGCGGTAGCCAGACCCCGATCGCCTCGGAAATCAAGTCTGGCCACGGCGGCGCCCGCGCTGGCGCCGGCCGTCCAAAGAAACGACCACCACAGTTGGCACCGGTAGAGGACGCGGATCATTGGTATTGCGTTCATACCGCTTATGGCGGTGATCACACTGCTGACGTCGAGCTTCGGCTCGCTGGCTTCCTTGTCTTCAATCCGATGGTCTGGCTGCCTGCCGAGGCGCGGCGCCGCGTCGGTGCCAAGGTGTACCGGGCGATGCCTGACCGCGTCGAGCAACTGTTCCAGCGCTACATGTTTGTCGCGTTGAATCTCGCGGATCCGGACTGGCGCCGCATCATACGCCTGCCCGCGGTCGATAGCGTGATCAGCCACCGGTGCACCGCCGGCGGCCTGAACGTTCCGAGCCGCATGCCGCTCCAGGCCATCGCCCTATTGCGCGAACGTTGTGACCTCAACGACTGCATCTATCCCGAGGTTCCCGAGACCGATTTGAGGATCGCGCCTGGCGCAGCGGTCCGGATCGCCGGCGGCCCCTACGCCGAGCGGTTCTTCGACGCCGCTGCAATCTGTCGATGGAGTGCAGCCTCGCGTGTCGCACTGCTGCTGCGCACGTTGGAGGGGCAGGAAATCAAGCTGACGCTGCCGCGCGAGGATGTCGTGGCGGTCTAGCGGTTTGGGCGTGATCGCCAGTCATCTGGGATCGGATGCGCCGCGTGGAATCTGGCGGCGGCAGTGAGCCAACGCGCGATAGCGTCTGGTATAGCTGCCGCGCCACGCTCCCACCTGGTTGGCAGGTTGGTGTCGCACTTGAGAGCTTCGGCGAGCTGCCGTTTGGACCAGCCGATCGTGGAGAGCGTACTCGAGAATTCAGTGCCGGTCATTGCTCATTCTGCCAGCGCAGCTTGGAGCGCGTCGTAGGCCACAGTCGCTCCGGTACCGTCTTCCAAATCACCGCTGGTGATGATCTCATCCAAAGCGGAAAGCGCGATTTGCGCGGCTCGGCGAAGCGGGTCATCAGACAGACCCTCGCGGGCATTGAGCCATTTTGCGAAGCGCGCGCAGTCAAGATCGAGATCGAACGCGACTAGAATCTGCTCGGCCAGGTTCTTCTCGTGGCTGTTGCGTATATCGTCGGCGATTGGTTCGCTTGCCGCGACCGCTGCGGCAAGCCGGCGGTTCAATTCGACCAACTGCCCATCTGTATAGCCCTCGGTATTGTCGCGCGTGAAAGCCATTTCTTGTCTCCTCCCCTGAACCCCGAGGCGCGGGCCGGATGGTGTCCGGTGTCGCTGGTATAGCGACATTACCTAGTGCTGTCAACGACGAAATGGCGACATGACCCGATTATCTTCTGGCGCCGGTGCCGTCCCAAAGTGTCATAGGACCCCATCACAATGAATCGGCTGTAGAATGCCCCGCGCGCGCCCTGTGCTGCGGCGCCGCGGCGCCGAAAACCGGGGGTTCGTCGCGTACTTCCGCGTCAGCACGGACAAGCAGGGCCGCTCCGGGCTTGGCCTCGATGCCCAGCGGGAAGCGGTAGGCAGGTATCTTTCGTCGATCGCCGGCGAGCTCGTCGGCCAGTTCCAGGAAGTTGAGAGCGGAAAGCGTGCCGATCGGCCGCAATTGCTGGCCGCGATCAGCGCCTGCAGGATCCAGGACGCCATCCTGGTGATCGCCAAGCTGGATCGGTTGAGCCGCAACTTGGCGTTCCTTGCGAATCTGATGGAGTCCAAGGTCGAGTTCGTCTGCTGCGACAATCCACACGCGACACGGTTCACGATCCACATCCTTGCCGCGGTCGCAGAGCACGAGCGGGACATGATCTCGGTGCGCACCAAGGATGCGATGGCCGCCGCGAAGGCACGCGGGATCAGGATGGGCAACCCGCATCTGCAGGCTGGCACGGCTGGTGCAATGCGGACGGCGCGCGTCGAACGGTCACGGCTCTCCAAGGAGCACGCCGCCGACGTGCTTCCTTTTATCGCTGCTGCACTGAACGCTGGTGCTACATCGAACCAAAAAATTGCCGATGCTTTGACGGCAAGAGGTGTGCGGCCACCACTAGGCGGTGAGCGTTGGGGAGCTGGCCAGGTATGGCGCATCCGCACACGAAGTTTGCAGTCCAGTGCTCGGCTTTCTGATGCACGCGATGATCGCCTTCCGTGACCCCCTTCGGGGGCGCCGGGGGCGCCGGCACAGATAAGCACATGTTCCGCCGAAAACTCTAGATCCACGCAGGCCCGCAACGGATCGCAATATTGCTATGTCGGTGTCTCCGCCAGATGCAAGCGACCGGCCCCTTTTGCCGTCCCAGGTCAAGCAGATTGCCCCTTTCCCCGTTCCGCAGGTCGCGCCATGACCCCAGCCGAAGTCTGCACATGGTTCCAGCGCGCCTCGCTGGCTGACAGAGCCGCGGTCGAGCGGGCGTGCTGGGAAGCAGTGCCAGCATGGACAGCGCAGCTCCGGGTGTTCGAGGAGCTGCTCGATTGCGCGAGCTGGTCGGCGACCGGGATGCTGATCGAGCGCGACGCAATCCAGGCTGCGGCGAGCGCCGCGGCCGAACTGGAAGTGATTTGTCAGGTGTGGCCGACACCGCTCGCCAGATTGCGGTCTGCGGTGCCGATCTGAGGGGTGTAGCCGAGGCATGGAGCGGGCAGCCGGGATC
>Ga0307478_10001775_pt1 | contig 18026 bp, 14 predicted proteins | sample atmos_gasesECM4C_2_FD_203713 | JGI IMG/M metagenome (GOLD analysis project Ga0307478, IMG submission 203713) | Hardwood forest soil microbial communities from Morgan-Monroe State Forest, Indiana, United States - atmos_gasesECM4C_05 | ecosystem: Environmental > Terrestrial > Soil > Temperate... | reverse complement strand
AACGACCGCTTCCGCAGAAACCGTTTCTGAAATTGTGGCTTTTTCCGCGGGCGTCGTTTGCACCGTAACGAGAGGTTCGGCCTCTTTCTCCGAAGTGCTGCATCCCGCCGAAAACAGAAGCAATGCAGCAAGCAAGCCGGCGGAGATGAAGGAACTCATGAAAATTCTGGCACTGTGGATCATCGATGTTCTCATGGAGTCGTGAGCGCTCCCGTCAAAGTCTGCAAATTCGCGAGGGCCACGCGGTAGCGCACCGCGCCGTCTTGATATGCGGCGTTGGACTGCGCGTTGGTCGTTTGCGCATCAACGACCTCGAGGACCGTAGCCTCTCCGCCCTTGTAGCGCAGCGTAGTCAGCCGAAGGCTTTCGGTCGCGAGTTCGGCCGAGCGGCTCAAACCTGCCAGCTCACTCAGAGCCGTATCAGCCTCCGCATAGAGCGATTGGATCTCCGCGAGCAGCTTGCGCTGCGTCAGCGAGAGTTCACGCTGCGATTGAGTGCGACGAAGCTCAGCTTGCTTGACGCGACTCTGTGTCGCGCCCCAATTCCAGATGGGGATGTTGAGCGTTGCGCTGGCGGAAGAACCCAGGTTCGAGAAGGATTGACCGTTCACCTTGGTCGGAAAGTTCACGCCGAAATTCTGCGCATCAATGCCGTACCAGTAGTCGAGACCGAGCGACGGCAGATAACTGGCGCGGGCTACGGTAACATCATATCCCGCAGCTTTAACGGCTTCCAGGGCGGCGCGGACATCTGGATTCTCCTTAGCGGCGCGCTGCTGGACCTCGGCCAAAGGAGGCATCGGGATAGTGGCGTGCAAATCGTCGGCAACTTCGAAATTGTCGTTGAAGTCCGGAAAGATAAGAACGGCGAAGTCCAGCCGTGCATTCAATAGAGCGAGTTGCGCTTCCTGGAGCTGGCGACGGCGCTCCTGTGCTTGCAGGTCGGCCTTGATCACGTCGGCGTGCGCCACTTCGCCGCCTTTCTCGAGTTCCTGAGTCAGCTTTAGAAAATTGTCGCCCTCATCCGCACCTTTGCGCGCCGTCTCCAGTTTTTGTTGCGCCGCAGCGACGACGTAGTAGCTCTGAACGACGGTGACAACGAGGCCACGCAAAGCAATCTCTGCGCGAGCGCGGGCAACCGCTGCGGCAGCCGAGGCGCGACGAAAGCCAGCTATTCCCGCGACGTCGATGGATTCGTGGACATTTGCCTGGCTGATGTATTCGTGAACCGAGTTGTTCGAAATGAAGACGACAGGCACTCCGGTCTGATTTGCTAACCCTGCGGGTGCGCCCTGCGTATAGAGCGCCTGATTGTTGTACGTCACGCTGGGAAGCAGGGCAGCGCCAGCTTGGTAACGATCCTGATGCGCGAGGGCAGCATCGGTCTGCGCGGCCTGGAATTGCACGTTGTTTTTTCGAGCTCGGTCTAATGCGTCCTCTAGAGTGAGACGTAGTGGTGAGTTGGCCGAAGAAGCGCTGGATTGCTGGGCTGACGGCGCATTCGGTCCCGTTAGAGACGCAGTTTCTTTTGGCACGGGATTATCAAGTTGCTGGCTGGCGCCCGGAAAGGGGAAGACAGCAAGCCCAACGAGGGGCAGAAGTGTCGAACGATACGAAAGATGACGAGTGTTCACGGGATTTCTCTCGAGCGGCCGCAAACCTTCACGTTCCGCTATTACGAATTTAAAGGCCTTGAGATAAACAGACGATTAATCGGTCCCCGCGAGCGCACCTACGAGTCTCGGCAAATATACTGCGAAGTGACTTCCTGTTTCATCGGAGCGGACCAATTCCAACCGGCCGTGATGCGCTTCGGCAATCCACAGGGCTATCGATAGTCCCAAACCCGCTCCGCCCTCGCGCCCCGAACGCGATCGCGCCGGATCGGCCCGGAAGAATCGCTCGAAAATGCGTGACTGCAGGTCCGGGGGTATGCCAGGCCCGGTGTCGGTGACGTCTACCTCGAAGCCCGCAGCGGTGGCGCGACAGGCGATCTCCACTCGCCCGCCCTCCGCCGTGTACTTGATCGCATTGTCCAAAAGATTCAGGATCATTCGCCGAAGCAGCGCCTGGTCCCCGTGAACTGGGCATTCCGATGGAGCATCGATACTCAACTCAATGTTTTTCTCGCGTGCCAGCGTCCTCACCGAATGCGCGCACTCCGCAACCACTTCCTCCAGATATATATCTTCCGGTGAGAGAAGATACTGTCCCGAGTCGGCTCGCGTCAGCGTGAACAGGTCTTCCACGATCTTAATCAGCCGCGACGTTTCCTCGTGGAGGATCCCGAGCGATTCGAGATAGTCTTCCGCCTTCCGGCCATTTTGCGACATGGCCACCTCAGCCTCTCCGCGCAATATCGCCAGCGGGGTCCGCAGCTCGTGAGACGCATCGGCGACGAAACGCCGCTGGCGTTCGAAAGATTGGTCCAGGCGATTCAGTAGATCGTTGAAAATTGTGGCCAGTTGACCGAGTTCGTCGTTGGCATTCAGTACGGGAAGCCGCTCGTGCAAGTTGGTCGCCCCAATGCGCCGCGCGTGCGTTCCCATCTCCACCACCGGTGCCAAGCTTTTTCTTGCCAGGAAGTAGCCGCCAGTCCCGGCAAGCAGCAAACCGACGAGAATCATCCACGTAAATGTCAGCCGAATCGTCTCCAGCATTTCGTTTTGCGCATGCAGCGAATGGAGGATGATGAGCAGGTACGTTTGCGTGTTGGCCTTGAATTGGCGAGAGTAGGCGCGGAATCCCCCCCTTGCTCCCGGAATTGTTTCCAGACTGACTTCTTTAGTCTCTGCCATTTGTGCGAAATGTTGAAATTCGCTGGACGACAGCGTGCGAGCCATCAGCGCGTCGGGTTTTGTGACTGGTGAGTTGGGCTCGCTCGAAGTAGCAATGATGTCTCCGCCCGGACTCAGAATTACGAAAACGTCGCTGCTCGAGCGGTGTTCAATCATGGACTGTCGCGCCGCAGATAAAACTCCCGAGGCCGGTGTGCTTGGATCGTCCGCAAGTTCAGCCTGAAATGTCACCAGGAACGAGTCCGCCAGCACGGCCATGTCGCCGTCCGTCCGCTGCATCGACGTCTTTCGAACGATCAGGTAGGTAGTTGTAGATACAAGGACCAACACAACGGCGAGAACCGCGGAATACCACACCGTGAGCCGTACTCGCACCGAGTCAAGCATGTTTCTTGCGATCCGAGACATTCGCTTTGCTTTGCGCGCCTGCCGGCTGCGCGCGCGCTCCCGCGTCCGCATCCAAGATATAGCCGGCGCCTCGCCGTGTCTGGAGCAGCCCCGAACTTCCATCCGGATCGATCCTCCGGCGAAGCCGGTTGATATACACCTCGATCAAATTTGAAAACGGATCGAAACTCTCATCCCACACATGCTCGGCGATGTCCGCTCTGCTCACGACGCGTCCCGCATTGCGCACCAAATACTCCAGCAACGCATATTCTTTGTGCGTTAGCGATATCGCGTGTCCTCCGCGTGTCGCGCTTTGTGCCGCCGTATCCAGTACAAGGTCCCCGACGCTGAGCCGCGGCGGATGCAATTCCGATGAGCGCCGAAGCAAGGCCCGAAGCCGCGCCAGCAGTTCGCGAAACTCGAAAGGTTTCGTCAGGTAATCGTCCGCGCCGCGATCGAGTCCACTGACGCGGTCCTCGACGGCGTCTCGCGCGGTCAGCATTAGGATGGGCATTCGTCGCCCGGCTTTGCGCAGCCGGCGGCACACTTCGAAACCGTCGGGCGCAGGGATCATGACGTCCAGAATAATCAGGTCGTATTCGTTGATGTCCGCCTGATACAGCGCTTCTTCGCCGGTCGCCGCGGTATCGACCGCGTAAGCCTGCTCGCGCAGTCCTTTGACCACAAACCGTCGCACGCCCGGATCGTCTTCGACCAGCAAAATCCTCATGGCTGCATAATACGTGAAACCGCTGGAAAGAGCGCAGTCTTCGATTTTCGTTTGGAAGGTAAACGGCTCTCAGAGATGCTGGAGGCGACTAAGGTCCGGACGCGATACTCGCGCTGATTTGCCGTTACGCTTAAATCGTTTTGTCTTTCGAGTAGCAAATCTTCTCGAGGTTGCATTCCATGCACTTTGGTTTGCGTGCATGGCATACACGCCGCCCATGCCAAATGATTTGGTGCGAAAAAAGGATCCACTTTTCCTTGGGAATCACTTTCATCAAGTCTTGCTCGATTTTTTTTGGATCTTCATTTCGCGTCAAGTCCAGCCGGTTCGAAATGCGAATCACGTGCGTATCCACAACGATTCCGCTCGCGATGCCAAACGCCGTGCCCAACACGACGTTCGCTGTCTTTCGCGCCGCTCCAGGCACCGTGAGGAGCTCTTCCATTGTGCGCGGCACTTGTCCGCCAAATCTCTCGATAATTGCCTTGCTCGCTCCCATGATCGATTTGGTCTTGTTTCGAAAGAATCCCGTCGGCCGGATGTCTTGCTCCAATTCCGAGGGATTCGCATGCGCGAACGCTTCCGGCGTCGGGTATTTTTTGTAGAGCGTCTCCGCCACCTGATTCACCCGCACGTCCGTGCATTGCGCGGAAAGAATCGTCGAAATCAGCAACTGGAACGCGCTTTCATGGTTCAATTCGCATGTCGCTGCCGGATACGCCTCATCCAACTTGGCTAGAATCGCCGCAACGCGTTTTGGATCCCTTCCCGCCGCCGCTGATTTCTTGGCTGCGGTTTTCTTCTTTGTATTTTTTCTCTTAGCCGGCATGACGGGCAAGAATAGCACACACTGTGGGACGGACATTCCTGTCTATCTCTTTCACTTAGCAAGAATTTCCCGTGTCAACGCACGCGCACGGCGTGCCGTGCCCCTACGAAGCTCCGAGTGAACTCAGCAGCTTACGGAAGGCCTTTCCGCGATGGCTGATGTGGTTTTTTTCTGCGGGTACAAGTTCCGCGAACGTTTTTTTCAGGAGAGGGAAGTAAAACACCGGATCATATCCGAACCCGCCAGCCCCTCGCGGCGATTCCAAAATCTCACCGCCCACGCGAGCTGTCACGATAGCGATCGCTCGCCCTTTTTCAGCCAATGCAATCGCGCACACAAAATGAGCGGCTCGCTCCGCGCCTTCTCTCCCGCGCAGTTCACCAAGTAGTTTGGCGATACGGTCAGCGTTAGTTGCTTTCGGCCCCGCGTAACGCGCCGAGTGCACTCCAGGCGCTCCCCCGAGCACCTGCACTGCAAGGCCAGAATCGTCCGCAAACACGAGCCCTTCTCGAAGCCGCGAATAGTGCAGCGCTTTCCCCGCAGCGTTCTCCGCAAATGTAGGAGCATCTTCTTCAAACGGGGGCAGGGAATCAAATCCCGGCAACAATTCAATCTCAGCGCGCGCGTCCATCGCGTCCACGATACCCGATCCACCAGCCGTCGCCAGCGCGCGAAACTCCTCAAGTTTTCCTGGATTGGAAGACGCCAGAAACAACTTAACGGGCGCGCGCATTAACGGGCGCGTGCACTGAATTTAACAGGCAGCACCGCGCGCTGCTCCTCCGTCAGCCGGCGGATCCCAGCCGCCGCCAACGCCAGGAGATCCTGCATTTCGCTACCGCTGAATGGCCGCCCCTCCGCCGTAGCTTGAATCTCGACGAAGTGTCCGCTCCCCGTCATGACCACGTTCATGTCCACTTCCGCGCGCGAATCCTCTTCGTACGCTAAATCCAGCAACGCGCGGTCATCGACAATTCCCACGCTCGTGGCCGCCACAGTATCAATCAGCGGCGAACGCTTCAACATTCCCGCCGCCACCAGACGTTCGAAAGCCAACGCCAGCGCCACGAAAGCCCCAGTAATCGAAGCTGTCCGCGTCCCGCCGTCCGCCTGAATCACGTCGCAATCAATCCATACCGTGCGCTCACCCAGCGCTTCCTGATCGGTCACCGCTCGCAACGAGCGCCCAATTAGCCGCTGAATTTCCAGCGTGCGCCCGGATTGTTTGCCTTTCGTCGCTTCGCGTTGCGTCCTTTCTTCGGTCGCTCGTGGCAACATTCCGTATTCGCTCGTCACCCAGCCCTTGCCACTGCCTTTCAAAAACCCGGGCACGCCGTCATCAACGGTCGCGGTACAAATCACCCGCGTACTCCCAAGCTCGATCAACACGCTGCCTTCCGCCGTCGAAATAAAATCCGGCGTCATCTTCAACGGGCGCATCTGGTCCGGGCTGCGGCCATCAACTCGCACTCTTCCTCCTGCTGTCATCGCTTTTGCCATCAGTGCTTTTACAGTTTCCGTTCGCGCAGCGCCAGTTTGCCGGGGCCGTCATCGGGTGTCAATGTTCGCGGCTAGGTTTCGTCGTAGGCGTTTGTACCGGCTTGTCAGTTGCAGAAGCGACGGGCTTGCCACCGCTTGGTGAAGCCGGTGGTGCCGGAGCTGGCGAAGCCGGCACTCCGCTCGTGCTAACCAGAAATGTGCCGGTGAGGTCCAAATGCCCCGCCAGCGTTTCCACTTCCTGCCCATGAATCAAAATCTTCAGCCGTTGCACTCGCGGCACATTCGCTTCGAGCGTTTTCGTAATCGAATCCACAGCGAGTTGTTCGCTCTGAATTCCTGATGGTGTCGCGGTCGCCAGCGCCTCAGAAAAATCCGCGATTGCCGTTCCGTTCGGCAGCAAATAAAACGCCAAGAGTACCGCGTCCGGCGGCAACGTGCGCAAATCGGCGTCCACAGGTCCGGCCAGCAGTGTGTTCAACACTTGTTTCGAGCGCAGCACTGGATCGCTCGAAAGCGGCAATTCCACCGTCGAGTCCAACAACGTCCCATCGCCGTTCCCTGAAGCCCAAAATAATTTCGCCTTCACCCGCGGCTCGCCAGGATTTATCGGAACGGCTTGCGTCAATTCTCTCCGCGCCTGCTCTGCCGTCTGTTGTTGCAGCTTAGCAGCAAGTTGCAGCCGCCGCCGGAGAATCGGAAAGTAAATCGCCCCAACGAGAACAGCTACGCAGAGCACGCCGACCACCCATCGGATCCAACGCGTCGTCACTGCGTTCCTCCCGCAGTGGTCGGCACCACGTACGATGGCCGGAACGCCGCAACCCCAGTGGCGATCGCGCCCGCCACGCCCGGCGCCATTCGATCCAGGTCCGCGCGGTCTTCCACCACCACGCTCGAAATCTCCACGGCGATCGCCGGCGCCGCCGTAGTTCGTAACTGCCTCACCGATGCGGTTTGTGCCGCATTTGGCGATCCCTTAAACCGCTGCGCCAGCAGACCCTGCACCAAATCTCCCAGTTTTCGGCTCAATCCTTGAAAAGGAGTTTGCGCTCGATCCCATGGAATCAACCCGCCTACGTCCGAAGACACTGGCAAATCCGAGTTGACGTAAACGCGTGCGGTCCCCGGCAACCCCGTCGACGCGATATGCAGCGTCACGAAAACCGCCCCGCTTTGCGCGTTCGCAATTGCCGAGCGGTCGTCAAACGATGGATCTTCATTTCCTTGGCGCGTTTGCACCACCTGAAACCCTTGCGCCTCCAGCGCCCGGCGTACCTGCGCGGCAAAATCCAGCACGATTTCGCTCTCGCGAATCCCGCCCGTTCCCCTTGCTCCCGGATCCGTCCCGCCATGCGCCGGGTCAAGTACCACAATGTTCAGCCCTGTGCGTGGCATTGCTTGTGGAATTGTTTGTGGAAGACCCTGCGGCGGTGTTGTCGGCAATGCTTGAGGCACAGGTGATTGCGTTGCGGAAGTAGGCGTCGGCGATTGCGAAGGTGCCTGTGAAGAAAAGCTCAGCACCACGGCTCCGAGAATAAGCGAAAAGCAAAGCGCGCCAATCCGAAAACCTTTCCGCCCCCAAGTGCGCCCATTCGTTCGAACAATATTTTCCACGTCGAGCAGCATACCAAATCTATCCGAGATTCCGTGCTGTTCGAATGTATGGCTCTGCGAAAAAGGGACGGCCACCTGGGCCGTCCCTTCATGCATCTTGATTACAGCGTTCCTTTGGCCGATTGCAACTCTGTTCTTCCGAATCAGACCGCTCCAGCGGCTCGCGCCTCATTTATCCCTGTGGCTGGGCCTGTGGCGGCTGTTGCTGCTGTTTCTCTCGACGCGCCGCGCGCAAAGCTCGAACATTGGCCTTCATCTGCTGCCGCTGTTCGGGCGTCAGGAGCTTCACCATCTGCATGCGAGCGCCGTGCCGCAGTTGATGGATCTTCGCTGCTTTCTGATCCGCTGTCAGCGATTCATCCTTGTTCACGGCATCCAACTGCGCTTTCGTGGACTCGTGAATTTTCTTCATCCCCGCTTTTTGATCGTCGGTCAGGTTTAGTCCTTGCATCGCGCGATACATTCGTTTTTCGTGCTGTGCTGGCGCGGCAGGTGCTGCTTGGCTCTGATCTTGGGCCGGTGGCTGTGAACTGCTTTGTGCGCGGCTGATTCCCGGCGCAAAGCTCAGCGCCAGCAATCCGGCGGCAACCGCAATTTGTTTCGTAATGCTATTCCTAGTCATGGAGGGTCCTCTTCTGGGCTGGCGCCCTATTCTCTTACTTTCATATAACCCGCGTTGCGCCCAAATGTCGCGTTCACGCTTCTCCATGATTCTGAAAGGCATTCTCCCTATTTCAACGATGTTCTTCTAGCCCGCCCCTTCAGGGGCGAGGTTTTTCCTCTCCGGTTTTCAAGGCTCGCAAATGGGCCTTTTCCAGCAACGAATTCACCTGAGCCAAGTCTTTCGTTTGAATCGTATCCCAACGCGCCAAGGTGGTCTTCCCCGCCGCTTCCCATTTTTCGCTCGCCGCCGCGGCATCCGCCGAGGGCGCCACATCCGCGCTCTCGACAATTCCCAGCAGTGAGCCAAGCGCCGCTGACGCCTGCCTCAGCGTCGTCGGTTCATTGCCGGGCACCGCAAACCCAAAAAATCCAAATCCGCCGCTGGCTCCCGAACCTGCTACAGCGCCGACTTTTTTCTCTAACTCCGCCAGCGCGGACGCGACCTCCACGTTACCAGCGGCTTCTTTGCTTCGCGCCGCAATCTGCTTTTGCAAATCGTCTGCACGCGCCACAGCCGCAGAAAACTCTCCCACGCCAGTCGCCAACTTCGAAGCCAACTGGAATTGCCGCTCCAAATCCGCAGCGCTCGTCTTCACCCGTGGATCCATCTTGACTACCAACGGCACAGAAATCGTCTTTCCCGCCGCGGTCAGTTTCACGGTGTACTGCCCTGGCACTGCAATCGGCCCGCCTCCACCCCGTCGAGAACGCCGCCTCGCTCCCGCATACGCGTACCGCAAATCCCACACAAACCGGTGCATCCCCGCCTCAGCTGACAGTGGCGCTGCGTCATGCACCCAGTACATCGGAATATCCAGCTCGTCCGGATTCGTCTTCGGCACTTCGTCCGTGCTCGCAAATCGCCGCACCGATTTCCCCGCCGCATCAAAAATTTCCAGTTCTACCGCCTGCGTTTGCTTCTCCTTCAAGAAGTAGTCCAACACCGCGCCAGTCAGCGGATTCTCCGCTTGCGGCTCATCAAATGGTATCGGCGTGCCTTCATCCACGCCGGGCCGCACCCGATAAGCAGTTTGCGGCTCGAACAGCCACGCCTCCGCACTTTCCACCTTCGCGCTCCATTGCCGCAGCGGAGTCACGTCATCCAGCACCCAGAACGACCGCCCGAACGTGGCTATCACCAAATCGTCGCCATGCACTACCAAGTCGCGCACCGAAGTGGTCGGCAAATTAAACTGCAGTGGCTGCCAGTCGTCGCCATCATCAGGAGAAACGTACACGCCTTTTTCGGTGCACGCATAAAGCAGCCCAGCAACTTTCGGATCCTCCCGAACACAATTCAAGAAGCTCCCCTCAGGAATCCCGTTCGAAACGCGCTGCCAGGTCTTCCCAAAATCCCTGGTGCGATAAAAATAGGGATGCAAATCTTCCAACCGATGGCGATCCACTGCCGCGTACGCTTCGCCGGAGTGGAATCGCGAAGCCGAAATGTGCGTCACCTTGCTCCACGGCGTCAGCTCCTTCGGCGTAACGTCGTTCCATGTTTTCCCTTCGTCGCGCGTCAGTTGCACCAGTCCGTCATCCGTCCCCACCCAAATTTCGCCGGCCTTCATCGGCGAAGGCGCAATCGTATAAATCACGCCGCGCCGTTTCGACGCCGGAGCATCCGCCGCTGTCGCCGCGTCGAGATTCGCTGGTACGCCCGGGTCTTCGCGCGTCAAATCCGGACTGATCTTCTGCCACGAATTTCCGCCGTCCGCAGTTCGAAACAAAATCTGCGCGCTGAAGTACAGGACATGCGGATCGATCTCCGAAAAAACCAAAGGCAAAGTCCAGGTCCTACGGTAGTCTCCGGGATACATCAGCGTCGGCGGTATTTGCTGGACTTCCTCATTGCGAAAATCCTGCCGCGCCACGGACCCGCCAAAAATAATCTCGGGATTCAGCGGGTCGGGCGCAACGTAGTCGCTCTCGCCTCCCGCTTCCATCGGGCGCCAATCTTGGAAATTCAGTGCTCGCCACTTGCTGCGGCTCGGTGTCGCCGCCGCGCCACTGTCCTGCTGCGCGCCGTAAACCCAGTAAGGGAATCGATTATCCGTCGCCACGTGATAAAACTGTCCGGTCGCCTGGTTGTACCAAGAGCTCCACGTCTCCCCGCCATTTCGCGTCACGATCACGCCTTGATCGCATCCCAAAACCATGCGCTGTGGATTGTCCGGATCGATCCAAAGCTGGTGATAATCGTCCCCGCCCGGCGCGCCTTTGATCGCCGTAAATGTTTCTCCGCCGTCGCGCGAACGGTACGTCGATGTATTCGGCACGTACACCGTCTCGGGATCCTTCGAATCGACGCTCACCTCGCAGAAATACCAACCACGTCCCCAAATCCGCGCATCCTTCGAAACGCGCGCCCAATTTTCCCCGCCATCGTCCGAGCGGTACAGCCCTCCTTCTTTCGCATCCGCAATTAAATAAATCCGCTTAGGATTGCTAGGCGCAAACGCGATTCCCATCCGCCCCAACTCCTCCGCAGGCAAACCGTGCCCCGTCAACTGCTCCCAATTCTCCCCGCCATCCCTCGAACGATATAGCCCCGTCCCCGGTCCCTTCGACGGCGGATAAATGCTCCACGGCGGCCGGCGCGTTTGCAGCAAAGCCGCGTATATGTTCTTCGGATTTCCCGGCTCCATCGCCAAATCAATCGCACCAGTGTTTTCGTCCTTGAAAAGCACTGGCTGCCAAGTCTTCCCGCCGTCGTTCGAACGAAATACACCTCGCTCCTTATTCGGTCCATACGCATGCCCCAGCGCTGCCACAAAAACTTTTTCCGGATCGCCCGGGTCCACAACAATCCGCGCAATTTGCCGTGAATCTTCCAAACCGATGTGGCTCCAAGTCTTGCCAGCGTCCGTCGACTTATACATTCCGTTGCCATACGAAATGCTCGAGCGCATGTCCGCTTCGCCAGATCCCGCATAAATCACGTTCGCATTCGAAGGAGCTACGGCAATCGCCCCAATCGAACCCACAGGCTGCCCATCAAAGGTCGGATTCCAGGTCCGCCCCGCATCATTCGTTTTCCAAACCCCGCCATTCACCGACCCAAAATAATAGACGTCCGGCTGCCCGCGTACTCCAGTCACCGCTAACGACCGCCCGCCACGAAACGGCCCAATCGACCGCCACCGCATATCTCCAAAAAATTTCTGATCGAATTTCTGCGTTTCGTCAGGCGACGCCGAAGCTGTCAGGTGCAGACACAAAGCCACTCCGGCGGCAAGCAGGAATGGCAAGGAACGCCGAAAATTCTTCACGGTTTATCTCCAAAAGGAAAAGGGATTCAGAAATGAATTGTGGAGTATACCAGCACCGCGCCTGCCGCGCGGCAGCTTAGTCGACAACAACCGCATTCGGCGTGGCCGCCGGAGCAATCACTGATCGCCGCAGAGGCTTTGTCGCCGCATAAAGAACGACGCCGCCCACCATAATAATCAAGCCAAATACCAGCCCGTTCATCCCGAGGATGGTTTCACTTCCGCTCTCGACCATCGCCAGGCTCATGAGCAGCAGCGGAAATACTCCGCAAGAAATTGCTCCAACAAGCCCTCCGGGCACCTTGAATTCGCGCTTCAATTCCGGTTCGCGAATCCGCAGCACTACCAGCGTCACGAACTCCAGCATCAAGCTCGCGCCATAAAGCATAATGTCCAGCGTCACGAGCTTCTTGAATCCCAAGCCCAGGCAAAGGGCCCAGCACGCGGCGCACACCAGAATCGCCACCCACGGCGCTTGCGTCGTCGCGCTCGTTTTCGCAAACACCTTTGGCAGCATTCCGTCGCGCGCCATAGCCAGCGGAAGCCTCGAGTAGCTCATCACCAGCGCATTGAACATTCCAAACGCGCTCATCATCCCGCCAATCACAATCAGAAAGCGCAGCCACTCGAATCCCAAAATCTTTCCGCCAATCAATCCCGCAATCGTCGCCCAAGACCCGTCCGCTCCAAACGTTGACGCCGGAATCCCGGTAATGTAAACCGCCAGGAACGGCAAAACGTAGGTGAGCGCAACCAGCACGACCGCCGCGATCATTGCCCTCGGATAAGTCCTCTGCGGCCTCTCGACTTCCTGCGCGATGGTCGAAGCGTTGTCCCATCCCATGTAATTCCACATCGCCACAAGCACGCCGCCAAGTAGCCCCAGGCTCGTCGCTTCTGCCGGGCCATTGCTGCTTGCACTGGCGAACGCTCCCACTTTAAACGGCGCCATCACCACGATCACTGCAAATGGCGCTGAAAGGCAGAAGAACAACCACAGCGAGGTAATCCCGACCACGCGAATCCCCGCGACGTTTAGCAGCGCGCACGTCACCACCACAAACAATCCCGCCATCACTGCATGGCTTCCCGAGCCGAACCACGGCGACATCTGCCTCAAATAAAAGACAAACAGTGTCGGATAGATCGCCATATCAAAGATGCTCGCCGCCAAAGACAGCCAAGCCTCTTGAAAGCCCCAGAAGTTTCCTAATCCCCGTCGCACCCAGGCGTAATATCCGCCCCCGGCGGGCAGCGCACTCGAAAGCTCTCCGATCATGAACGCCGTCGGCAAGCACCACAAAACCGGCAAGAACAACAAAATCAGTATCCCGTGCCCGTAGCCCGCGCCATGAACGATCTCTTCCGTCCCATACGTCCCGCCCGACACCATGAAAAAAGTCGCCGCCACAAGCGGCCAGAGCGTCAGCTTGGCGACTTTTTTTTTCGCTGTTGAGTTTGCGTGGGAAGGAATCTGGGCAGGCAGGGATAAAGAACTCAATTTTTACTCTCGTCCTCCTAAGCGATTCTCACTCGCGCGATGGGTGAAGTGAGTTCGCATTCGAAGAATACAAGGTTCGTCCCCGCATGCAACAAAAAAATGCGTCTCGGCAAATATTTTTTCATCGCGCCAAACTGTTCGTTTGCACAGGTCCCCGCGCCTCTTGCGCCCGCTCCCTGCTTGCCTTCCCCCGCCCTGCTGGTACCTCAGGTTCCCCCCTGTTTCATAGCCCAAGACACTCGCCGCTGGATCTGTGGCTCTCGCGCAATTGAGGCATGGCGACGTCGTACCAACAGTTCTATCGTCGGCCTTTTGGTTTTCTTGCCGCAGCTTGAGTGTTCGCGGAGTCAATCGATGCCACACACAGCAAGGGCATTTGAAACGAGAGTAGTCAAGTCGTCGAGTTTGGAAAAGACTGCTGTTATTCCACACTCCAGAGCTTCCTTCTCAGCGTCCGCACTGCAGTCTGCGGCGAGCAAGAAAATGGTTAAGTTAGGCGCTATTGCTTTCAGCTCGCGCGCCAACTGCAATCCGTTCATTTCGGGCAGAGAGGAGTCCAGAACGGCCAGTTTCGGCGATACCTGCTTTGTCTTGAGTAAGGCTTCTGCAGCATTTCCAGCCTCCACACAAGCGTCGAAACCGCTCCCGTGTTCGAAAAGGGTCTTAAGAACTACCCGGAAGGTGTGATCATCATCAACGATAAGCACGGCAGGCATCTATCGCTCCGTTCTGGGACAATCGGTTGGGAAAAATTCGGCGAGTGCAATTCTCTCCGAGCGCTTGAATTCCGGCGTCATTACCCGCGTGCGCTGTCGTCCACATCCGCATCAGGCTTGAGCGGTCTCTGGCAATGGGAACAGCAGGGAATTGTGCTTTCCCAGGTCACGTCAAGGGTCTGCAAGCAGAATGGGCAGCGGCCCGACCATTCGTGATTGCACTCCGGACAGGCGCTGAAAATAAGCTCCTCACGGCGCAAGAGTTTGTTGTCTGCTCGGAGAGAAACCAGAAAGCGGCATTTTCGGTTTTTGCAGATCAAAAATTCTTCCAAGCGGAAAACCCCCCTTGCGAACAGACCGTTTGCTAGTGATGAGAAACGCCGAGGACAGTTCAGAATTTGAGATCCGGCCTCGAACTCGTTGCTTGTTTCCAGAGATCAAATTCAATCCAATCAAGCGCGTTCTACCGGGCAAATCGGGGAATCAGCGTGCGCCGGAGAATCGCCGGGTTCGCCCACACGTGAAGATTCCTGCCCCGGCAGTCCCTTTATGGAACGTAGAGTTGGCTGCTTGCAATGCCCAGAAATACTTACGAGGACTCACGTATTGGCCTCCGGCGCTCACTCTTTCGGAAACGGGCCACCGGTTCACCCTATTCCAGCGGTCTCCGCTCTAACCTTGCAGCATTCGAAAAATGCAAACCCGCCACGGCTGCACGAGACTGCGAGCCATTTCCTCAGGATTGGAGTACCATCGGCGCAACGAAGCGGCGGCACCCTAAGTGACCACCCCCGATTGAAATACAGCACTTGCCGCCACTTAGAGGATCAAATGCCCTGACAAGTGCTAGGTCGGGTCTGGTGGAGGGCGCCATGAGCCAATCCGGGGCCAACTCGCACCACGACGATGCTTACGAAGCGTCGAAGGTTATCGAAGAGCGCCTACGGCTCATCATTGACACAATCCCCACTATAGTTTGGCGCAAGTTGCCTGATGGCTCGGCGGATTTCCTCAACCGAAATTTTCGGGAATATACGGGCCTTTCCTTGGAGGATGGTCTCGGCTGGGGATGGATGATGAATGCGTTCCATCCTGACGACCGTTTGCCCGAGGAATGGCGCACGGCTTTGGCGGCCGGCAAGCCCTTTGAGAAGGAGGCGCGTCTCCGAAGGTTCGACGGGCAGTATCGCTGGTTCCTGATCCGCGCCGTGGCGTTGCGAGACGAACAGGGAAACATTGCCCATTGGTATGGAACTTCCACCGACATCGAAGATCTGAAAAAAGCCGAAGATCGCATTCGGCTTATCATCGACACACTACCCACGATGGTTTGGACCCTCCAGCCGGAAGGTGCCGTCGATTACGTCAATCAGCGTTGGATGGACTATACGGGCCTCTCTTTGGAGGAGGAGATTAAAGAACCGGTACGCGTACTTCATCCCGAAGATCTTCCAAGAGTCATGAAAAAGTGGCGCGCGGACATGGCCGCGGGGGAACCCTCCGAAGATGAAATGCGTTTGCGCCGGGCTGACGGAGAGTATCGCTGGTTCCTGGTTCGTACCGCGCCCTTGCGCGACGAGCTGGGAAACGTCGTTAAATGGTACGGAGTATCCATCGATATTGAGGACCGCAAGCAGGCGGAAGAAGCCCACGCATCGAGCGACCGGGAACAGCGCCACATAGGCGCGCAATTGGAAAGAGAGCGCGCTCGCTTGGTCGAGGCTCAGGAAGTAGCGAAATTGGGAAGTTGGGAAGCGGAGTTGCAGAGCTTAAATGTGATTTGGTCAGAGCAAACACATCGCATCTTTGAGACTGATCCGTCGCGTTTCCACCCCACCCGTCCAAAGTTCCGCGAATTCGTTCATGCGGAGGACCGCGAGAAAGTGGACGCAGCCTTTGCAGCGTCCCTCGACAAACGCTCGCCTTCCTCGGTCGAATATCGGATCGTTATGCCGGATGGCCGCGTCAAAAGTATCGAGGAGCGCTGGCAAACCTTTCGGGATGAAGAAGGAAAGCCGGTTCGTGTTGCGGGCACTTGCCGTGACATCACCGAAAGTGTGCGAGTCGAGGAGGAGCTCCGTCGCCTCTCCGGCCATCTTTTGCGTCTGCAAGACGAGGAGCGGCGCAGAATTGCCAGGGACTTGCACGATTCCACCGGCCAGGATCTCGTCGCTCTGGCAACGGTTCTTACTCAACTCCATGCTTACATTCCTTCATCCAGCAGGAAATTGCGCAAACTCGCCTCCCAATGTGAGGAGTTGGCGGATCGCTGCATCCGCGAAGTCCGCACGCTTTCCTACCTTTTGCACCCACCCATGCTCGATGAAGCCGGACTTGAGGACGCCATTCGTCATTACGTGAACGGCTTCTCTGAGCGAACCGGAATCGACGTGAAATTCCAGATTTCGCCCCATTTCGGACGAATGCCCCCGGATGTCGAGCTGGCGCTTTTCCGCGTGATTCAAGAAAGTCTCACCAACATCCAGCGCCATTCACAAAGTCTAGGGGCGACGATACAATTGGAACGAAGCGCGGACGAAGTCAACCTGGAAATCAGCGATAAGGGTCCAGGGGCTTCCCGTCGGGAGCTTACAGATACCAAAAGCTCTCCATTCAAGTTGGGGGTCGGCATCCCCAGCATGCACGAGCGAGTACGACTTATTGGCGGGCGGCTTGACATTCGATCCAGCAGCAGTGGCACGACTGTCCGCGTGACGATTCCCGTAAATGGCTAGAGCCATGAACAAACTTCGCATCCTGGTGGCGGACGATCACGAACTCGTTCGACACGGCATCCGGGGAATACTACGGGCTCGACGCGGATGGAGAGTCATTGGAGAGGCAGCGAACGGCCAGGAAGCGGTAGAAAAGACACTTAAGCTGAAACCAGACGTGGCCATCCTGGATGTCAGCATGCCCCATTTAGATGGCCTTCAGGCCACGCGCCAGATTCGCGAAGCAAGTCCAAATACAAAGGTTGTAGTCCTGACCATGCATGAGTCCGACCAGATGGTTCACCGGGTTCTGGAAGCGGGGGCCTTGGGGTACGTCTTGAAATCCGATCTCGCGGCAAACCTCGTTAAAGCTGTGAAGGACGTCTCGGCGGGTCGGCTTTTCTTGACCCCCAGAGTGTCCGACATCGTCCTGAAAGGGTTTCTAAACAGTGCAGATCAGACGGACTCAGCGACGCAAACGCGAGCCAGGCCAACTCCCCGCGAGGTTGAAATCATTCGGCTTTTGGCGGAGGGGAAAGCGAATAAGGTGATTGCTGCCAACCTTGGAATTACCATCAGGACGGTGGAGACGCACCGGGCCAGGATCATGGTCAAACTTGGACTGCATTCCCTCGCCGGGCTCCTCCACTATGCCATCCGCCAAAAAATAGTGACTCTTCCAGACCCCTCAGAATAGCTGCGTCGGCCTCTGTCATCGGGTATTCACGCTGAGCCCTCTTCCCGTGAAGCCGGGTGCCCCAGACGCCGGGTTTGCGTCTCGGGTTTTTGACTTTTCTTCTCGCCTCCCAATCTCCGTTCAATCCCCCTAATAGCCGTTCAACCCCCAATCTCGACTATTCACTGTAAATGTCTTTACTCTCTCGCCAACTCCGTGCTATACTCTTTCATGTTGTCGTTGCTCTCCACCCACCCTGGAAATCATTCCGTTCTTCTCTGTGCCCTCAGCGTCTCCGCTTTCAGCTCACCCCGACGTTCGCCCTTTCGACTCTAAACTTTCGACCTTCAACTGCTCCTCTCTCGCTCTTTCGCCAGCCACGAGTCGCCAGTCACAAATCACTAAGTCTTTTAGAATCCGCACTTACCGAAAATGCGCCGCTAACCCCTTTATAATCTGCACTTCCAAAACGCAGGACTTGAAACCCTTTAGAATCAATACTTACAGAAAAACCGCGGGGGGGCCCCCATAAGCGCTAAGATAAGGATTGACTTTATCTGACGGAGGGATTTAGGCTTTCCGCATGTGCGCTCTGGAAGACTGGCAGATTTTGCTGGGTCTAT
>Ga0307478_10001772_pt1 | contig 18039 bp, 17 predicted proteins | sample atmos_gasesECM4C_2_FD_203713 | JGI IMG/M metagenome (GOLD analysis project Ga0307478, IMG submission 203713) | Hardwood forest soil microbial communities from Morgan-Monroe State Forest, Indiana, United States - atmos_gasesECM4C_05 | ecosystem: Environmental > Terrestrial > Soil > Temperate... | reverse complement strand
TGAATCGTTGAAGTGCTTGATCTACCTGGAGCCTCGCTTGAAGCAGGTCTCCGCGGCGTATAGAGATTTCAATCTGATCGTAGACGATCTGAGGGTTTAGCCGATTCTGGCAACCAAATAAGAGAGCCGCGAGAATTGTGCAAAGACATATGCGGCTTATAGCCGAACGTAGAATCAGGGCAATTAGTTGGTCGGCGGGGACGGCTGTCCGTTGGTGCCGCCTTGGCCGCCACTGCCACCACCGCCGTCGGGCGAGCCAAGCTTGAACTTGAGCATCGTCAGCGTAATGGAGCCCGGTGTGGCAAAGACTTCCGCTAGTGCGATTTCGCCAAAATGCGGGACCACCAGGATGTGGCCCTCGATTTTGAAACCCGGCACATCCGCCAGGCCGGGGTCCACTTCGATCTTGTCCACTAGTGAGCAGTGCACCGCTCCGTCGTCAATAAAAGTGTGTGGCTTCTTGTTACGTTTGAGATTATCTGCCAATTCCTTGAAATTTTTCGACCTTATCAAAAGATCGTGACGCAGAGTAACTTTCACCTCGAATCCGCCGAGGCGCAGATTGTCGAAGTGGCTGCCCAACGCAATGATGTGGCTTTCCTTGTTTTTCTTATCGGAGACGTACTGACCGGTCAAGCGGGCCACGAGCTTGTCCACGGTCAGAAAATCCAGAAGGTTCAAGCCTGCCAGAACAGCGGTTACACTGGTGGTGACAATGTTGTGGGCCTGCCAGCTTCCAGAAACATGTGTTTCGCCAGACTTGAAGGAGACCAGGCGGGAAACCGCGAAGTCTTCTACCTTGGAGTGGGCAAAACCGCCGACAGCTGGGAGCGAGGTAGCCGCTTGGGCAGCAATCGGAACATCCGCCGGACGGTTAAAATGCGCGCTGAAGGCGTGGCCGTGCGCGTGAAAATGGTAAGGGATATTTTGGGGTGCTGCGCTAGAGGGAGAGTCTTTCTCATGAGCCATTTGGGACGCCTCGGCTTGCAATTTGGAGCCTAGATTGTATTCACTTATCGTTCAAATTCAATAGTAAAGGGAAGACTCTTGATTTCTTTCAAACTGCCGGTCTGGCTGACCGCATCGTCCGCGGCAAGAATCACGAAGCTGTATTTGCCGGGCTGGAGCGAACCGCCGGGAATACTGACATGCACCGTGGACTTCGCCTGCTCGAGGGAAACCGGCAGGCTGAATTTTGCGTGGCCCGCGGCGTCTCGAATGTGGCCGACGTAGCTCGCCGCCGAGAGAACCGGCGGGAAGTCGACTTCCAGAGCGAACTCTTCGTCAGTGCGAACTTTGATGTTCAGCGCAGCTTCCCCACGGGCTCCAACTTCCATGAAAGAAAAGGAGTTGACGATCTTTGCGGAGACTGCGTGCGACGAGGACTGCTTTAGGCTCGGAATGGTCACCGAATTCTGGTAACCGACCAAGACGAGCAAGAGAAGAGCACCAAACCCGGGAACTGCAAAGGCTGGACGCAGCCAGGAAGACCAGCCGCCCACCCGTGGAGCCGCTGGAACAAATCTTTCCTCATCAACAGCTTGCGCAACCTCTTCGCCAACCACCTGTCGCGCGCTTTCCATAAATGCGACGGTAGCCTTGATCTCTTCAGCGCATGCCGGGCAATCAAAATAGTGTTCTTCATACGCGGCATGCTGTTCCTTCGGGAGCTTCCCGAGGACATACTTTTCGGCGGCCTGGAGGCGCACCGCTTCGCTATGGTCCATGATTGTCATCGTATGTCATCCACCGATGAGTAGTGCAGAAGGGGGCCAGTTCGTTTCATACGGCTCCTCTTGAGACTCCCCTGCCAGAGAGCGCATCCCTGTCCTTCTCATACAAAACCCTGAACTTATCCTTGGCCCGGTGCAGCATAACCCGGAAATAATCGCGGTCCACGCCAAACTGCTCGCAAACATCATCCTTATCCTTTTCCTCCAGAAAAAAGGCCCGGAGCAGCTCGCGGTCTTTCTTAGGCAGTTCCGCGATAGTCTGGCGAACCCGATCCTTCATTTGCTTGGTGATCAGGAAGCCTTCGGTGTCCAGGGCATGATCTGGCAGTTCCAAATATGTGTCGTCCCAAGGGCTCGTTCGCGACGTGGACCGGTAGAACTCCTGTATAACGTTGTTGCAAATCCCGTTTACGAAGGCCCCAAAGCGCTCCGGCTGGCGTACCCCGTCCTTACGCAGGGTCACTAGCACCCTTATATAGGTCTCTTGGCGGAGGTCTTCCACGGTTTCCAAGGCGAGCATCCTTGCCCGCAATTTGATCCGCAGAAGCTGGTCAAAGTACGTGACAAAGTGTTGTTCCGTCGAGGGATCTCCCTCGCGGAGGCGCTCCACGTATTCCCTGGTGAATGCGAAGAGTTCCACGTAGCCCCCGAGTTTGTGCTGAGGAGTATAACAATGTTTCCTACCCACTTATTCCAATTTTCATTCCCGTTTTGAACCAAAACCGTGAAACGAATTGCCTGCCTCCTGCACTACTGGTGCGTAGGAACCCATCGTACTCTTGGGCGTCCTACTGCGAAGGGACGGTTCCCCTGTCCCGCGCGTGTCCCACCAGGGCGCATCCGAGTCGGACCTGGACCCACGAGGATGCGCCTCCCCCCAATCCGGGGAGGACCACTGAATACGGAGGCTCTGTGTCACGTTCGTTGCAAGCCCACAGTCTTTCCCATCCTGCACCGCCGAATGCGTTGAGTACTAATGCGCCGCCACTCGGCATGTGCTACACCAATTCGCGGATTACGGCTCACAGCATCGAGTTTGTTGCCAAGCCCAATGAAGCACACAAAGTACATGCAGCACTGCCCGCTGCGCTCGATGGCGCCTTCGGTGAAGTCGCCGGATTCGTCGGAAGTTTCGTGATGATCGCAAACCAAGAAACACGGCTCGTCACCGTTGTCACTCTGTGGAGCGGAGAAGATGGCATGCAGCGCTGCCAGGAAAACGCGCGCTGGGTGCGCGCTTTGCTGGCGCCGTATCTGGATCGCTGCTTGCGCGTTCAAACGCTCGCCGCTTATGTACCCGAAGCCCCGCAAGTTTCGCGGCAATTCGAACAAGCGTGCTCCAAAGAAACGTTCGAAACAGGTGTGCACGAGGAGCCGACGCTGTGCGTGGCTTGAAACCAATTTCGAACTCAGCTGAATATTCGAACAGGTTGGAGGCGAGTCGTCGCCGAAATCACGGAGTCATTCCGGCAGCAGTTAGGCGCTCTCGCCGCATCCAATCGTATTAAGGGTTATACGGAGAGGATGAGTGCGCGAGGCGTAGGAGTTTTACCGAATGAGTTGGGGGCTAAGTCAACGATGTTTGAAGACAAAATCTGTGCAGTGGATTTTTGTGAAGGGGCCGCTGTGGCTTCATTGGCTCAGCAGAATTTTTGCCTGAATCACTTCATCGATCTCTGTTACGAAAACCTGCAACGCATCGATCCCCGGGGCCAGAAGCACGGACGCATGCCGCTCGATCTGCCGTCGCTGCGGGCGTTCGTCGAAGAGTGCTCGCACCGGACTCTGGAAGTGGCTTTGCACTGCGAGAATATCGACAATCTGCAGCGCGGCCGCTTGCTGGACATTCTTTTGTGGGCCGGCGAACTCTTTCTATTATTGCGCGTTCCATCGCGCGGTTTCGCGGACTCCCTCTCGGAAAAACACGGCCCCGTTCTCACCCGCCTGGCTGCCCGCCATTTCTAACATTCTTATAGGACGCTACCTGTTTTCTGTCCCATGAGATTCCTCCCAATTTAACCCTTACCACATAACTTATTTGGGGGGTACAATAACGCGGTCTCTCTCTTTCAGGAGTGGCCATGTTTAAGGTCTTCCGCCGATTGAGACTTCTTGCAGCCTTGCTGATCCTGGGCGAAGCGTTCTTAAACGCGCAAGACATGCCGACGCGCGTGGAAGCAGTGCGCCTCTTGGAACGCGCAAACGCGGTCAGCCTTCCTTCCGGCAACATGCCCAACCACAAGCACGACGCTACCTTTCGCGCCTACGGTCTTGATGGAACGACCAAAGACGGCAACTTTAGCGCCATCTACGGAAAGGATGGCGACCGAGACGAATTCAATTTCGGCGATTACCACGGCATTCGCCTCTCTTACCAGGGCAAAATATTTCAGAATGCCTACCAGGCCTACCCGCCGGAACTCTCCGAAGTAGACCATTTGATTCCGCTGCATATAGGCCGTTTCGATCATTCGGACACCATTGATTCGATAAAGGCAGCCACGCTGTTTGGCCGTCCTGCAAAGTGCATCCAATTTGAAACCGTGAACGGTAGAACTAATGAGTCGAACGAAATCTGCCTGGATAATGAGCTCGGCACTCTCGTTCGCTGGAGTGTGGGCGGAGAGGTCATTGAAAACACGGAGTATGTGTCATTCCAAGGTGTTTGGCTTCCGACGCATATTCGTCACTATATTGATGGAAAGCTGCGCATGGAGGTTGAGCAAACGTTCAGCGTGATGGAAGGTCCGATTGATTGGGCCGCACTTACACCTCCCAACGCGACCGTCCTGACCAGGTGCAGCGAGGCGAGGCGTGCTCTTGCGCAATCCACGCCGCAGCCAGCGTCGGCAGGGCCAGGTCCCTGGTATGACGTGAAGGTGCAAGCCGTTATCGGGACGGATGGCCGCGTTCGGCAAGCTACGGTACTCTCGGCTGGAAGACCCGACTTAGAGCAGCAGGCGATTCAAATTGTATCGGGATGGGTTTTCATACCAGCTACGTGCAACGGCAAGCCCAATGCGGTGAATGCCAACCTCACGGTCCATTTTCCTCCGCAATAAGCGATCGGATTGATAGCCGGCCCCTTTCGAAGTAGGCTCGACTCGCTGGGCAAAAGCTCAATGTGCGACGCGGCTGTCGCACGAACGTGCCTAGCCTCTTGCACAGCGAGGGCACGAAGCCGTACTGTGTGCGTTCGCCGCTGTAAACGTTTGCTGATGCCACGAGTAATGCACCTTTCCTACGCCTTCAGAACTGGCGTCCAAACTTGCATCGGCGTGGCCACCCGATTCGCCCACGCGTAGTAAGGGACAAAGCTCAGTTCCACCTGCCGCGCTTTTGACGCTTCAGCCGTGTACGCACGATAGAGCGCGTTACGCGAATTGGACTTCTCGCTAACCGCACCCGAATGTTTCAGCACCACGATCCCTCCGAGCAAATCGCTGCGAAACTCCTCGTGGAACGCTGAAGCGCCTTTTGGCCACACATCCAAAGCAACATCAAATAACGCAACGCCCTGCGGCTGATCCAGTTCTTCGAGACAATAAACCAGCGGCCCACGTTGCAACGCCACGCGCCCGTAGTCGTCCACGACGCGTGGATTTGCCTCAATCACTTGCGGCGTCATCCCAAACTTCACACTAATAACGTCTCCGGATGCCCAACGGCGCCGCAACGCTAGGTATTGCCCGGGAGTCGCTCCCGAAACCGGCTTGCCGTTCACCGCAACCTGCGTTCCGTCCGACCATCCAGGAATACGCAAGTAAAATGTGAACTCAGCAGGCTTCGCCGGCGCGACGCTAATTTCCGCGGCCCCGTCCCAAGGATAATTTGTCTTCTGCGCGACCTTCAGCCCGGTCCCGTCTTCGAGATGCCAATCCAGTTGCGAATTGTCGTAAAGATGCAAATAAAGTCCATCCTTGCTCGTGCTGTAAAAATACCCGGGCAAGGAAGCAAACGTGCGCTCTAGATTTGGCGGGCAGCACGTCGTGTCGTACCACGGATTGCGAATCTGGTCGCCGCCCGACGGATCAAATCCCAGCGGGTTGCGGTAACAATACATGGTCCCGTCCAGTGACATGCCCGAATTGATGCCGTTGTAAAGCGCGCGCTCGATCACATCCGCAAATTTCGCGTCGCCGCTAGCCGCAAGCATCCGCCAATTCCACATCATGTTGCCGATGGCCGCGCAGCTTTCTCCATACGCCGTGAAATTCGGCAGCTCATAAGCGTCGCCGAAAGCTTCGCCCTCGCTGCGCGCCCCAACTCCGCCCGTCACGTACATTTGCGCCGACACTAGATCGTCCCAAAGCACATTCAGTGTCTTCCAATAAGCTTGATCGCCGGTTTCCAAATAATAGTCAGTCGCTCCGCAGCAGGCATACATGGCACGCACCGCGTGCCCCTCGAGATGCGTGCGTGTCGTAAACGGGATCCCGCAAAAGTGATAAACGTACCCGTGCTGCGGTAGCTTAATCCGCTCGTCGCCCTGAAGTATGTAGCCCGCAAGCTCAAGGTGGCGCTTATCGCCGGTCGTGCGGTACAACTCGATCAGCGCCATTTCCATTTCCGGATGCCCGGAGAGAATCGGCTTCTTATCGGACCCCGGCCCGAAATTCGGCGACAAGTAGCCATCGACAAAATGAATCCCCGCGTCCAGCAAAGTCCTGTCGCCCGTCGCGCGGTAATACGCAATCGCCCCCTGGATCATATGTCCGATGTTGTAAAGCTCATGCCCCCACCGTTGCACATCAGGCTGCATCCGATCCTTCGCCTTGTCCCCGGCGTAATACGTATTCAAATACCCGCTCGGCTCTTGAACCGCCACAACTTCCTTAATGATCTTGTCCGTAAGCGCGTGCAGCTCAGGCCGATCTTCGGACTGCAGCGCAAACCCCACCGCCTCCGTCCATTTGTAAACATCCGAGTCCGAGTAAACCGGCCCTCGCTGGGCGGCATCGCTCTTGCCCACAAGCCGCAAAAAATTGGTCATCCGCCCATTCGCCTCGAGCAATTTCTCCATCGAGGGAATGCTCTTGTCGACGTTCGTCTCGCGCCGCGCTCCCCAAAATCCCTGCGTAATCGTCACCGCGTGCACAGGAATGTTGTGCAACTTCGCGTACGGCGACTTATCCACAAAAAGCACGCCCTCATCCTTCCAATCGGGATTCGACGCGCTCGCACTTTGTCCCCATGACGAACCCACAAAGCCCCGCGCTGGCACCGAACTCATCGTAGCCGCGGAAATGGCAGCGCCCACAAATTCCCGGCGCGACAACTGCGATCGCTTCGACATATCGCCCTCCTCAGAACCTCCCATTCGATCCCCATGACGGGCATCATGCCCGTTCCAGAGCAAACGTTCACACGCCGCGCACAATAAATCATCCCGATGGATGCCTGCAATCACTTTTCCCGTTGGGCACTCTCCCCATCACATCTACTTTCCCCTGCAAAACCCCGAGCAGTGCCCCTGGTCTTCCTGCCAAGTCGGCGTAACAGGACATCTCCCGTATTCCAATACCGGTAGTAGGCAATTCGTGTCGGACGTTCATCAAGCGACTCGACACCAGTTTTTCAATGAAATAGTCTTGAAACGTGGACAAAGAACATCGTGGTTTAAGGTTTGCGTTCAGCGCCAGGGCCGAGATCGCTCGTGAAAGCTCGCCCACCGCTTTTGCCCCCGCACGTGTGACCGAGCTAAGCTTGCGCGGTTGCTTCCTGGAGACTGCCGCTGCGTTTGAACTTCAACACTCTGTTATGCTGAAAATCCATCACTCCGAAGAATATTTCGAGGCCGAGGCATCCGTCCTCTATCTCCAACCCTCAGGCATCGGGCTGTTATTTCGCGAAATAAAGCCTCACTTTCGAGACGTTTTGCAGAAGTGGGTTCTCACCGCGCTCGATAACGAATCTGCTGCGCGGCAAACTCCGGGATAGTTGCGTTAGCGGACATCTGTTCAAGAATCAATTTCATCTCTCTGGTAAGTGATAACCGATGGTGCGAAGAAACAAGCCCTTGCAAGAAGCTAAACGCCGTTCTGTTCGGCGCTGCCCGTTCGTCGCTTCTGCGGAGGCGACAGAGCTGAGTTCCGGAACCCAACTTTCAGGGCGCACCTCGGAACTGGGCCTTGGAGGCTGCTATGTCGACTCCCTAAATCCGTTTCCCGAGGGAACGCTCGTCTCGTTGAAGATCCTCAGGGATAAGGGCACATTCGAAACCAAGGCCAAAGTAGTTTACTGCGACCCGACTTTCGGAATGGGCCTCGCCTTTACAGACATGATGTCCGACCAGCGGTCCCTGCTGGAAACATGGCTAACGGAAATCGTTAGCCAACTCAGATGAAGGTGCTCCGTATGGAAGCGGCCTACGATATGTAATACCATTCCCTCTCCGAATGAAAAGGAAAGAACTCTCGCCCCAACACTTATCCTCTGTCCCTTGTCCTACCCCGCGCGTCCAGCAGTCAGTGTTGGATACCCCACAGACAGCAGCCCTTCGTTGTCGGTAATCTTCGCACCTTTTGAATTCACCTTGGTCTTGATGTGTGTTCAAGAGCGGTGATTTAAGCAGAACCTCGCTTAAGGCAAGAGCCGCTTTCGTCGCCGCTGTCACGTCGAAGACCAATGCGACACCGTCCTTCACAAGAGCATAGCCGCACCAAATCGCGAGGTAGCCATGGAGCCGATGCGTCGCAAACTGGTCTGGGCCGAACGACCGAACTTTCAAGGCTGGTGTTGCTCGGAATGCGCATGGGTGTTCAACCCTTCATGGCCGCTCGTTGGCAATTCCGTTGACGAGATGAAGACGAACTTCGGACAGCAGCGCGACAAGGAGTTCGCATCTCATGTCTGTGCCGAGCACCCGAGAGCCACAAAAAATCCCGGTTAGCCATGTCACTCAACGACCAAATGCTGTTTGATTCGCGTGTTTATGCAAAGCAATCACCATTCAAGGATGAATATGGAAGCGGCCTGCAAGGATTTTCCGATGGCCGGAACACAAATGCGGTGATGCTAAAGCTATTTGAGGAGAGTCTTAGCTAAAAGCGAGGTGTTGATGTGTATTCCGCCGTTCGCGTCGAGAGGGCCGCGGTACTTAATGAAGCCAAGCTTTCTGAACTTATTCATAAAAAAGTTGACGTGTGCGCGTGTCGCGCCGATCATCGTGGCCAGGGTCGCCTGCGATATTCCCGCAAATTTGTGCAACTGGCGCCGACTCCCCTTCCCCGCGAGCAGCAGAAGAGCGCGAGCCAGTCGCCTCTCGCTGCACTGAGAAACCTGGTCGACGAAATCCTCCTCGAGTCGAATATTTCGCGAAAGCAGATAAGACAGGAAGGAGTAGGAGAGCGCATGGTCGGTGTGGAGCGCTCGGATCATCTCGTTTCTTTCAATGACTTGTAGAGCCGTGGGTGCCATCGCGGTGGCGGTCCTCATACGAATATTCTGACTTCCAAGGCACATTTCACCAAGAAAATCGCCTGGTCCCAGAATGGCGACAATTGCCACCTTGCCAGTCTTGGAGGCCACGGAGAGTTTCACGCGGCCTCTCTGAATGTACATGAGTGTCTCCGCGATATCGCCTTGAGCGAAGATAGTTCCTCCTGTTGCGAACCTTTCATTCAGTGTGACCACTCCGGCCAAATTGACTGAAATTTTGGGAAGGGTCTCTGTGTTGGAACTCATGGGTTGATCGGGCCTTCGATTCTGCTGGCATATTGCGTGCCGCGCGGATCGGGCCATTCGCGGCATCGCCATTTCCTTCTTGACATCGCCTAAGCTGGATTCGCGGAACTGTTCTTGCCCGCTCTTCATAAGAGCCCCATCCTCACAGTGTTGCACCGAAACCGAGCACATTCTGTCCAATTTGGCACAATTTGGTAGGGGTCAGGTCCGACTAGACGGGCGGTCTCAATGGTTCGATGAAACACTAAGCTAAAAGTCTAAACGCTGGGCTCTCAAAGGCTAAAATCGCCCACAGGTGATGAGTCAGACGGAACACCGCCCTGGCTAGTTTTTGATTGAGTACAGCCGGCCAGACGATTCTCTAGGGGAAGTGCTGTTGGATCAGGCCCTTAGAAGGTGTTGCATCGACCGGTTGAGCTGGCAGCGCTAACCGGAAACTGTCCGCTGCGCCGTATTCACAGTGTTCGACAAAAATGCGCGTCCAAGGTAAAATTCTAAATCATCCGTGGACCGGTAGCTCAATGGTAGAGCAGTTGACTCTTAATCAACGGGTTGGAGGTTCGAGTCCTCCCCGGTTCACCATTCCCTCGAATTTGTTCTTTCTTTCAGCTAAGTAGCTCCCGCTGCTCTTCCTGTGCCTGCCTTTGCGAGGGAACAGAAGGGAACAATAAGGCTGCAACGTTCGCTAGAGGCCGTCGTTTCGAGTCCGGCAAGAGTGCGTGTAGACTCGAAGCGTCGTTTTCATATCAGACTGCCCAAGTATGTCCTGGGCGGCTCGAAATTGGGAAATTGCCGTGTTGCATGAAACCGGGCGTCTGTGAACAATGACAGCATCTGAATGTGGTGGAGAGTCGAGGCGGAATGCTGTTAGCCAATTTACGAGAACAAGTCCTCGATGCGAATCTGGAGCTGGTCCGAAGAGGGCTGGTGCTTGCGACCTTCGGCAACGCGAGCGGAGTTGCTCGCGAAGAAGGCTTGATCGTCATCAAGCCAAGTGGTGTCCCCTACGAAGGGATGAAGCCAGCGGACCTCGTTGTGACGGACCTGCACGGAAGAGTTGTTGAGGGAAGCCTGCGCCCGTCTTCCGATCTTCCAACGCATGCCGCTTTATACCGCGCATTTCCAGCCATCGGCGGAGTCGCACACACGCATTCCGAATACGCCACGGCGTGGGCCCAGGCCCGCCAGCCTATTCCTTGCTTCGGCACCACTCACGCCGACTATTTTCACGGCCCGATTCCTGTGACCGAAGTCATGACCGACGACGAAATCAATGTTGAGTACGAAGCAAATACCGGAGCGGCCATCATTCGCGTTTTCGAAAGAATAGATCCGATGGCGATTCCCGCGGTGCTCGTCGCGAACCATGGTCCTTTTGCCTGGGGCGGAGACGCGCGGAAAGCCGCGGAAAACGCCAGGATGCTGGAGGCCGTTGCGCGCATGGCGCATTTAACCGTTGCGCTAAATGCGAATGCTGGCTCCCTCGGCAAAACGCTGCATGACCGGCATTTTCTGCGGAAGCACGGCAAACAGGCCTACTACGGGCAAGCAGGGAAAAAAGAATGACGGCATCTTTTGCTTGGTTGTCATGTTTGCGGTGTAGGATGCGCTGGCAGAACGGGGCGCGCTTTGCCGCTTGCATCCGGGCATTTAATGAGTGGCACGTGAAACTCCAAGTGATTGAGCAGCAACATCGCACCAGAAAATGCGGCGCATGAGAGAGAAAGCGACATAACGGACCATGGCCAACAAGAGAAAAATGACGATGGGAGTGATTGTGGGAAACCGGGGATTCTTCCCGGCTCATTTGGCGAAGACCGGAAGGGAGGAGATGACACAGGCTTTGCAAAAGGCGGGCATCGATGTGGTTGTGCTCGGGCCAGAGGAGAGCAAACACGGGGCGGTCGAGACTTACGAGGAAGCCAAGCGCTGTGCTGAGCTTTTTAAATCGAAAGCCGATGCCATTGATGGTGTGATTGTGACTTTGCCGAATTTCGGAGACGAACGCGCCATCGCCGATACGCTGCGGCTGGCGCGGCTGTATGTTCCGATTCTGGTGCAGGCCACGCCGGATACGCCTTCGAAAATGACCATCACGCACCGGCGCGACAGTTTTTGCGGCAAAATGTCCGCCTGCAATAATTTGAAGCAGTATGGCATTCCTTATTCGCTGACCACGCTTCATACCGAAACGCCGGATTCGGCGGAGTTCACGAAAGATCTCGAATGGTTCGCGGCCGTTTGCCGGGTTGTGAAAGGGCTCCGCAACCTGCGCATCGGCGCCCTGGGTGCGCGGCCCACGGCGTTCAACACGGTGCGCTACAGCGAGAAATTGCTGGAGGCCAGCGGCATTTCGGTCGAAACGCTCGATCTTTCGGAGGTACTTGGACGCATCAGCCGGATGAAGGACACCGACGAAGCAGCGGTGCAGAAACTGCAATCGATCCAGAAATATGTGACGACGACCGACATTCCCCAAGCTGCGCTGCTAAAGATGGCCAAGCTTGGAGTGGTGATCGATCAGTGGATGAAAACCACGGATCTTCAGATCAGCGCGGTGCAGTGCTGGACTTCGCTCGAGGAAAACCTCGGCGTGGTGCCATGCACCGTCATGAGCATGATGAGCGACTCGCTGCTTTCGAGCGCCTGCGAAGTGGACGTGTGTGGCGTGCTGGGGATGCACGCTTTGCGACTGGCTTCGGAAACGCCGAGCGCGCTGCTTGACTGGAATAACAATTACGGAAACGATCCGAACAAAGCCGTGTGCTTCCATTGCAGCAATTTGCCGAAGCATTTTTTCAGGAGTGTCAAGATGGATTACCAGGAGATCATCGCGGGCACTGTGGGCAAGGAAAATACATTTGGAACTTGCGTGGGACAAGTGAAATCAGGAGCAATGTGCTTCGCGCGATTCTCCACCGAGGACACTTTCGGCCGAATCCGCGGTTATACCGGCAGCGGCAGGTTCACGGATGATCCTCTGGAAACGTTTGGCGGCGCCGGGGTGGTGGAAATTCCGGGGCTGCAGAAGTTGCTGCGCTATATCTGCGAAAGCGGATTCGAGCATCACGTCGCAGCCAACTTTTCCTCCGTGGCCCCAGCGGTGCATGAGGCCACCATGCGTTACCTCGGTTGGGAAATGTACGCCCACGCGGGGTAACTGTTCATTCGCAGGGAGCGAGTCCAAATCCCATGGCCATCGTGGCGGGAGTGGATTTTGGAACTTTGAGCGTTCGCGTTTCGATCGTGGGCAGCGAACGGGGACTGCTCGCGACGGCACTCGCGGAATATCCGCTCCACCGCAAGCGCGAAGATCCGGAATATGCCACACAATCGCACGACGATCAGATGCGCGCTTTGGCGAGCGCTACCCGCGAGGCGGTGCAAAAGTCGCGCATCTCCGGCGATCAAGTGCAAGCACTCGCGGTGGACACCACAGGATCCTCGGTGATTCCGGTGGGAAAGAATCTCGAGCCGCTCGATGAATATTATCTCTGGTGCGATCACCGGGCGAAAGCCGAAGCCGCGGAAATCACGGAAGCGGCGCATCGCGAAGGACTTGCCGCCATTCAGTGGTGCGGCGGGGTGTACTCGTCCGAGTGGGGCTTCTCGAAGTTGTTGCACTGGCTGCGTCACAATCCAGAAAAGCGTGCACAGTTTGTTTCCGCCTTCGAGCATTGCGACATGGCGGCGGCCACGCTCTGCGGAATCACCGACCCGCGCAAAGTGAAGCGCAGCGTTTGCGCTATGGGGCATAAGTGGCTGTGGAATCCGGAGCTGGGTGGCCTGCCATCGGAGGAATTTCTCGTCAAAGTAGATCCTCTGTTTGCGGGAGTTCGGGAAAAACTTCAGGGCGAATATGTCACTTCGGACCACATTGCCGGAAAACTTTCCGCGTACTGGGCGGAAAAGCTGGGGTTGAAAGCGGGCATTCCCATACCCGTCGGTGCGTTCGACGCGCATTGGGACGCGATCGGGGCGGGTTGCCGCACCGAAGACATGGTGAATGTCGTTGGCACTTCGACTTGCATCATCGGCATTACTCCGTCGGTCAATCTGGTGCCGGGAGTTTGCGGAGTCGTGCAAGGGAGCGTGCATCCGCGGCGCACTGGAATTGAAGCTGGGCTATCCGCAGTGGGAGACATTTTCAACGCCATTGCCAGCCGCGCCGGAACCGATGTCGCGACTCTGAGCAAGGGACTTGAAAAGTATCGCGCGGGACAGACCGGTCTTCTGCGCATGACCTGGGACAACGGCGACCGAACGGTGCTGGTGAACCCGAATTTGCGCGGCATCACGCTCGGTTGGAACTTGCAGAGCACTGCGCAAGACGAGCTCTTCGCCGCTATGGAAGGCACGGCGTTCCATACACGAATTATTCTGGATCGAATGGCGGAACATGGCGTAAACATCAAGCGTGTGATCAATGCAGGCGGCATCCCGCAGAAAAACAACGTGCTCAATCAGATCTATGCCAACGTCTTAGGCAGGCCGGTTCTCGTGCCGAGGAAAAGCGTCACGAGTCTTGGTTCGGCGATTTTCGCTTTTCTCGCGGCCGAGACGTTCCAGACAGTGGAAGAAGCGCAGGATAAGATTTGTCCGGAGCATGCGGTCTTTACGCCCGAGCCGGCGGCGCAGGAGGTCTACAACTCGCTGTATGCACTCTATCAAAAGCTCTATTTCGCTTTTGGGCAGCCGAATGAGACGCCATTCGGTGATGTCATCCCTACATTGATCACGGTTGCTGAGAAGGCGAACGCGCGTGGTTGAAGAGCCTGTCTGGCCCCTGACTGGCGGCTCCGAGTGATTGGAAATCGAGGCCTAATTTTGTACGCCACAGGGGAGATATCAGAATTAGGAGGCAGGCAGCTCTCAAAGGCTTGTGCGGTCGTTTCATCCCCACCCCCTCCCGTTTTTTTTGTAAATGTTGATTCTAAACAATTTAGTTTCTCCCTAAGTCTATTAGAATCAGCGTTTATGGGCACTTACGCAAGTGTTGATTCTAAAGAGTTTAGAGGTAAACATAATTGTTGCAGCGAATTTTGCTGTTTTGAGTTTCAGGTCCGCCGAGCCTCAAAGCGCACCGGTCTCTATCCTCCAGGCCAGGGAAATAGCCGCGGGCACCGCTCTACCTGTAGAGGGACTCTGCAGAGGCAGTAGCTTGCGAAACGACTGGGAAGAGCTCAGCCAAGAGTGGCTGTGCTACTCTGCGGCTTTCCTAAAATAAAAATGGCGGCAGAGGCGCCGCCGCAGTGAACGCTCACAAAATCACCTAGCTTTAGGGTACCATTTTAGACGCTTTCGTCAAGGAGGCGGCGGAGAATTGTAGTAGTGGCTCAACTCCCGGTAACTGCTGCGTTTATCAGGATCTCCGCCACTGCTCTGCAATGCCCTCGCCGCCAGGGTCAACCTATTGGCCCAGGTCCGCAAGCCTTCGAAGTGGATTCGGCAGGTCCTTTGTGTGGCTCATGAACAGATCCCATCGCCAACTGAGCACCAGCCATCGCGCGGCTGCGGCGGCCTCCTAGCCGTCTGCTCGTGGTGAGGGCCACAAGCGAGTACGGCTGGGGCAGCCAGAGCCGTGGTGTCACGGCAGGACGATGATCTCTCCCACCATTCCCAATTCATCGTGCAGGACGCATTTGTACTGGTAGACGCCGGGGCCGGTGAAGGTGACGCGAAAGCGGGTCGCGCTCGCGGTCAAGGGCGCCTGGGCCAGACCGATACGATCTTGCGGAAGCTCAGTAATGAATCCGGAATGCACGACGTCGGAGGGCGAACTCATGACGGCGTGACGGGCGCCATCAGCATCCGTAGTGACGTTGGCGGAAGGCGCGGTCTGGATCGAAGGGTCGGGCTCGGGGCCGAAGGTGATGGTGTGGCTGGTCACGGCTTCTGCATTCGTCCATTCCACCGTCTCGCCGACGTGGATCACTTTCGTCGGGTCCATGAAGCGCATGACGGAGACGGTTTGAGTTCCACCGCCGTTCCCCATAATGTGCCCTACCCCGGAGGTTATTTCGTTGGAGCCGTGATGCTTGTGCGCGGATTCGTCCGTATCGGAGAGAAGCTCCTGGCGTTGCCGCTCGGCCTCGTCTTCGTAAAAGTCCTGATCGTGCGGCAACGGCGTCGACAGCGCCAGCACATGGATGGTGGCAGTCATATTCGGGTGAGCCAGGCAAACCAACTTGAAATTGCCAGTCACGGGAAATCCCACCGTGTAGGTTGGCGGGCTCTGTGACGCACTACTGTTCGATAACAAGCCACTGTTGACACAAGCCGTGCCGTCGAATGCGGAGAAATCGGGCGAGGCGCCGCCGGGTAGGCCGGGGCATCCTGCCAAGCGGGACGGGCGCACCTGCCCGAGCATCAGAAAAGTGACGGTGTGGACTTCCGTGGCAGGAAACGTCCAGGTAATGATGTCGTCCGCGTGAATCCAGATCTCATTTGGCAAGAATGCAAGTGCCTGATGCGCCATATTGCCGTCCTGCGCGCCGACCTTCAGCTTCCAAGTATCGGCCATCGCTGAGACAGGCAGAAGAACGGCAATCAGCAAAGCGAAACGGCGGAAAGTTAAGTGAATTTGCGATGCGAACACGTTAGTCATGGCTCCTCCACAAAATCAGAACTGGTGCCGAGAATTGCGCAAACCTGTCCGCGGGTCAATGCAATCTGGGCGAAACGTAGGTGACACCGGAAGTTGTTGACAGGCGCGGCGTTCCGAGGGGCGGTGACATGTCTATTCTGAGTCCGCGAGCCGGGTTATACTGCGCCGAGCGAGGAATCCGGTCAGAGTGGCTAGTCCAACTAAACCGAATATTGTAAGTTTCGGCGCCTACGAGTTCAGCCAGAACTCAGGGGAACTGCGCAAAGAAGGAATGCGCGTGCGCCTGGAGGGCCAGCCACTCGCGATCCTGGAGGTGCTGCTGGAGCGACCGGGGGAACTGGTGTCCCGTGAGGAGCTGCAGAAAAGGCTCTGGCTGGAGGACACGTTTGTCGATTTTGAACACAGCCTCAACGCCGCCGTGAAACGATTGCGCGCAGCGCTGAACGATTCCGCCGACCAGCCCCGCTACATCGAGACGGTGGCACGCCGAGGTTATCGCTTTCTTGCGCCAGTTGGCGGGAGTGCGGTCGAGCGGGAAGCCGAAAAGACGGTCTTGATTCCACACCAGTCGCAAGCGCAGGCAGCAGTGGGCCATGGTCCCCGGGTGCTGTGGTTAATCGTGGTTGCCGGAGTATGCGTCCTCGGGCTCGCAGGCTGGGGATGGCGGCTGTGGCGCAATCGCCCGGCTACTCCTACCGTACCGCCGGTTCGTTCGCTGGCCGTGCTTCCGTTGCAGAACCTGAGCGGAGACCCCTCTCAGGAATACCTGGCCGACGGCATGACCGAGGAACTGATCGGGCGGCTTGCGAACATCCATGGCCTACGCGTGATCTCGCGCACCTCGGCGATGCACTTCAAGAACACCCAACTCTCCGTGCCCGGGATTGCTAAGATGCTTGGCGTGGACGCTATTGTTGAAGGATCGGTTATACGTGAGGGCAATCAGGTTCGCATCCACGCGCAGTTGATTCGCGCTGCAACGGACGAGCACTTTTGGTCGGAATCCTATGATGGAGACATGCGGGGCGTTCTCGATCTACAGAGCGATGTTGCCGAAGCCATAGCGCGAAAGGTCAAGGTCACAATCAGCGGGGAAGAGCGCGCCAGACTCACCGCAAGGCATTCCGTTTCACCCGAAGTTTACGAGAGCTATCTGCAAGGCTGGTTCGCGCTAAACAGGAGCGCCAAGAAAACTGATATCCAGCAGGGCATCGATCATTTCGAAGACGCAATAAAGAAAGACCCGACATTTGCCCCGGCATATGTGGGCGAGGCAGCGGGCTATAGCGAGCTTGGCTCGAACTTTATCGGAGATCCGCCTGACGCGGCGCGTGAGAAAGAGATGAGCGCAACGCGAAAGGCGCTGGAACTCGATCCGACCCTCTCCGACGCCCACCTTCTCCTTGCGGATCTGCTACAGGGACAGTGGCAGTGGGCCCAGGCTGAGGTTGAATACAGGCGCGCCCTCGAGCTGAACCCGAATGATGTTGATGCTCACGAGGGACTTGCCCGGTGGTTGCTATGCCTGGGACGTACGGAGGAGGCTTTGGATTGGGCCAGACGCGGACGCGAACTCGACCCGATTAAGGTTCGCGGCACAGATATGGCGATCACTCTGTCTAAGGCCCGACGCTATGATGAGGCCACACGCGAGTTGCGCGCCCTGCTGGCAGATCAACCCGACGAGCCCGAAGCTCTGTGGGACCTGGGAATCGTGCTCATCGAAAACAATCAGCCGAAGGATGCAATCCCCGTTCTTGAGAAGGCGCTGTTGGCTTCCAACCGCAGTCCAGGGGTTATGGGCACGTTGGCCAGTGCCTATGCCCGTGCAGGGCGACGCGATGACGCTCTTCGTCTGACTGACGAACTGAAGAAGCGCAGAAAAGGTGGATTTATTCCCGCCAAAGCTTTCGTGGAAGCCTATTTAGGACTCGGCGAAAACGATCAAGCCTTCTACTGGCTCGAGCAGGCCTACAAAGAACACTCAAACATCCTGGAATTCATCAAGGTAGA
>Ga0307478_10001770_pt1 | contig 18040 bp, 18 predicted proteins | sample atmos_gasesECM4C_2_FD_203713 | JGI IMG/M metagenome (GOLD analysis project Ga0307478, IMG submission 203713) | Hardwood forest soil microbial communities from Morgan-Monroe State Forest, Indiana, United States - atmos_gasesECM4C_05 | ecosystem: Environmental > Terrestrial > Soil > Temperate... | reverse complement strand
GCGCAATCGAGCTAGGCGAAAAGCAAACAGAAGTCCCCACCCAGTCGGATCATCTTTATCGAGCGGATGAACCTCGGCCAAGATTCGGAAGAACCCTCTGCGCCGAACTCAACCCATATCGCCCTCTTTTCACCAGCAGTTGAGGAGCCAGCTGCTTCCGGCATGCAGGTGCTTGCCGGTCGATATCGCCGACCACTCGAAGATCAGCGGCTTCGCCACAAACTTTAGGACGACCAGATTGAAAGCCGTACCGATGAGGTATTCCGGTAGGTCGGAGCGATAGAGTTCGCCGCGGCTGGGGTGCCGGTTGAGATCGATGTTCCCCTCTTCACACCTGTGATGCGCTATGCCTTCATGCGTGAGTTCGACGTCGTAGGCGATCCCGCCCAGCCAAACCGCCTGCGTGGCGATCCACGCTTTATCGTGGAATACCTCATAATTGGTGCGCAGCGGGTGCGCGTTGTCCGCTCTGCCAAAGGTCCAAAAGCCAGGACGCCGCTGAGGCGCTGGCACCGGCGCGGTCGGCAGCGTGACGCTTTCACCCTCGTGCAAAACGAAGTCATCCTTGCCGGACGGGGCTGAGGCGATGGAGACTGTCTCAGTAAGCAAGATTGGCTGCTCGATATCAAGCTCCTGAGCCCGCGCGGCCGATACGAGCGCAATTGCGAGGATAACAACTGCCGAGGTTTTCATGGAGTGTGGGCCAGAGTTTGGCCCTAAGAGTCTGATCGGAAGTTGGCCTGAGAACTTTAGCCGCCGAGGCGCGGCTTCTAGCCCCCTAGAGCTTTTCGCCCCTCGATTTTTCTGCTAGTGTTTTCAGTCCGCCAAAAGCTCGCCGACTGCCGTTGGATTCGAAGAATGCTTCGCTACGGACGCTCGGTAAGTGACGGATATCACGGTGTTCCGGGCGTCGATTCTTGTATAAAGATAAGGCCGAAGTTTGCAACAAACTGGCCGGTCAGGCAGCTATGATCCTTAGGGAAAGGTCAACCGCGTGATAGTCGGAGTTCCAAGAGAAAGCTATCCAGGCGAGCGGCGCGTTGCCATCGCTCCTGCGGTGGTGCCGATTCTAGCTAAAGCGGGATTCGAAGTCGTTGTCGAAGTCGGCGCGGGCGAACAAGCCGGCTATCCCGACGCGGCTTACGTCGATAAGGGAGCCAAGATTCTTCCCGATCGGGCCGCCGTGTTCACCGCCGCTGACGTCATTGTGCAAGTCCTCTGCTACGGATCGAACGATGTCACCGGCAAAGCCGACCTTGCTCTGCTGCGCCGCGGTCAAGTTCTCATCGGTTTCCTGCGCCCCTTTGGCTCCGCCGATGTAATTCAGGAGATTGCGTCAGCCGGTGTTACTTCTTTCTCCGTCGAACTCGTGCCACGCACTACGCGCGCGCAAAGCATGGACGCGCTTTCCTCCATGGGAACAATCTGTGGATACAAAGCGGTGCTTCTCGCCGCTGAAACCTCCATCCGAATTTTTCCCATGATGACCACCGCCGCAGGCACCATCACGCCCGCGCGCGTCTTCGTGATCGGCGCAGGCGTAGCCGGGTTGCAGGCAATCTCAACCGCTCGGCGGCTTGGCGCCGTAGCCTCCGCCTACGACATGCGTGTCGCCTCCAAAGAGCAGGTGCAAAGCCTTGGCGGCCGCTTCGTCGAGCTACCCATTGAAGCTAAGGACGCTCAGGATGCTCGCGGCTACGGAACTGCACAGGACGAAACTTTCTACGCGCGGCAGCGCGAATTGCTCACCCGCGTCGTCGCGGAGAGCGATGTCGTCATCACCGCTGCGGTGATACCCGGCAAAAAGTCACCCGTACTGATCACCGCCGACATGGTTAAAGGCATGGCTCCCGGTTCGGTGATCGTCGATCTCGCCTCCGAACGCGGCGGCAACTGCGAGCTCACCCGCACCGGAGAAACCGTGAGGCAGTATGGCGTAACCGTTATTGGCGCCATCAATCTCGCCAGCAGCGTCCCGTACCATTCCAGCCAAATGTATGCCCGCAACATCAGCACGTTTCTCGTGTACATGATGAAAGACGGCAAGCTGCAACTGAATCAGCAGGATGAAATCATCCGCGAAACTATGGTCACGCACGGTGGCGAAATCGTGAACACAAGGGTCCGCGACTTTTTCAAACTGCCAGCATTATCGGCAGTAGGCAGTTAGCAAATCTATTGAAGTACTTGCCTGGTGAAGTATTTGTGCAGGAATATAGGCCGCACGGCAGATTTCTGGAGAACGCTCTTTCTAAACTGTCATCCTGAGCAGAGCAAGAATTCGCGAAGCGAAATCTTGCGCAGTCGAAGGATCCCTATCCTCTTTCCACATTCGAGCTGAGGCAGGGAGTTCTAACTCGAGTTGTCCTCAGAATCTCGCTTTGTCAGGAGTTCGCTTGAAGGCGCACGGCTTCAGCCGAGCCAAAGAGTCAAAAGAAACGAGCCGCTTTATCCCGTAGATCGTATTCGAATTGGAATGCCGGCAGTAACGTGGAAAGCGGCGGCGCTTTAGCGCCGCGAAAAGTGTGAGAGAAAGAGGGCTTTAGCCCCCGAGGTCACCAATGCACGCCAACCTAATCGACGCGCTCTTCATCTTCATGCTGGCCTGCTTCATCGGCTTTGAAGTCATTCGCCACGTCTCGCCGCTCCTGCACACTCCGCTGATGTCTCTCACCAACGCCCTCGATGCCATCGCCGTCGTTGGCGCAATCGTTCTAGTCGGTGAAAGAAAGAGCACGTTCGCGACGGTTCTCGGCGTAATCGCCATCGTCGCCGCCACCAGCAACGTGGTCGGTGGATTTTTTATCACCGACCGCATGCTCAAAATGTTCAAGAGCAGCCGCCCCAACAAATAACCATCGACTACCCCATGAACGAGTTCGCCGGAAGCCAATACGTCATCGAAGTCATCTATCTCGTCGCCAGCGCCCTCTTTATTTTTTCGCTGAAGTGGATGAGTTCGCCGGCCACCGCCCGCCACGGAATCTGGGCAGGCGAGATCGGCATGGTGCTGGCCATCGCCGGCACCCTGCTGCATCACGGCATCGTCGATTACAAATGGATCGCCGTCGGCCTCGTGCTCGGCAGCGGCATTGGCATTCCGCTCGGCATGGTACAGATGACCGCTGTGCCGCAGCGAACCGCGCTCAGCCACGCTTTCGGCGCGCTATGCGTAACCCTCGTCGGCACCGCCGAGTTTTATCTGGGAACGCAAAACAACTCGAAATTCGGCTTGTCGGTCCTCTCCATGGAAGTAATCCTCGGGGGCCTTACCTTCACCGGCAGCCTGATGGCAGCGGGCAAGCTGCAGGAAATTCTCCCGCAACGCCCCATCACCTATAAAGGACAAAACCTCGTCAACTTCCTGCTCTTCGCCGTCGCGGTAGTCAGCGCGGTTTGGCTAGTCCTGCATCCGGAGGCGAAACAATTATTTCCGGTGGTCGTTGGGGTTTCGCTGCTCTTCGGAATTCTGCTGGTCATCCCCATCGGCGGCGCTGACATGCCGACCGTCATCTCCTTGTTAAATGGCTACGCAGGCCTATCCGCGGCCGCCATGGGCTTCGTTCTGCAAAACAAACTCCTGATCATCGCCGGCGCACTCGACGGATCCTCCGGCCTCATTCTCTCGGTCATCATGTCGAAAGCCATGAACCGCTCGTTCTCGAACGTACTTTTCGGTGCATTCGGCCAGGTGCAAGCCGCTGCTGCCGGCGCCCAGGAGGCGAAGCCCGTTCGCAGCGCCACTCCCGAAGAGGCTGCCGCAATTCTCTCCGCCGCTAACAAAGTGGTCATCGTCCCCGGTTACGGCATGGCAGTTGCGCAGGCGCAGCACAAAGTTCGCGAGCTTTACGACATCCTCACGAAAAAGGGAGTCGACGTTCGCTTCGCCATCCATCCCGTCGCCGGACGCATGCCCGGCCACATGAACGTCCTGCTCGCCGAAGCCGACATCCCCTACGACCGCCTCATCGAAATGGACGAGATCAACGGCGACTTCCCCCAAACCGACGTGGCCCTTGTAATCGGCGCAAACGACGTCACCAACCCCGCAGCTCGCAATGATCAGTCGAGCCCCATCTTCGGCATGCCCATCCTCGATGTCGACAAAGCCCACACCGTTATGGTAATCAAACGCGGCATGAGCCCCGGCTTCGCCGGCATCGACAACCCGCTTTACTATCTCCCTAACAACCTGATGCTCTTCGGTGACGCCAAACAGTTTGTGGGGGCTATTGTGAGAGAGTTGAGCGGTGGGCACTGAGTTTCGGGTTCAAAGCCAATCCATGCTTTCTGCTCGCCATCAGAGTAAACTTTACTGATCGGAGGATTGGGTTCCCGATGGCTTCTCTCAATGGTGTCATAATTCGAGATCCCGAAATACTAGGAGGCACGCCTGTTTTTCGAGGGACACGTGTCCCGTTTCAAGCGCTCTTGGATTACATCGAAGGCGGAGAAACTCTGGACGAGTTTCTTGACGACTTTCCTACGGTAACGCGGGAGACGGCCATTCACGCCCTCGAGCATGCCAAGACACTCGTTCTCAGCGAATTGTGATGAAAGTGCTGCTCGACGAGTGCGTCTCTAGAAAATTGAAAAATTACCTTCCCGGCATAGACTGTAAAACTGTGCCCGAGGCCGGTTTGGCTGGCAAGAAGAACGGGGAACTATTGAGACTGGCTGAACTGGCTGGCTTTCAGGTATTTCTGACTGTAGACCAGGGAATCGAGTACCAACAAAACCTGCAGCACCGCAGCATCGCAATCACTCTCGTTCAAGCCCTATCAAGCCGTCTCGATGATTTGCTGCCCCACGCACCGAAGATTCTTAAAGTACTCAACTCGATCCAACGCGGCCAGCTTATTAAAATCGGATAGTGCCTGCACGATTAGGACCTCGCCGGGCAAGATCAATCGCGCGCGTGATATTCTATTAGCTCCAGCTGCGTACCGTTTTGGCGGAAATTCCCCGCAGTTTCAGATGATCGCTTCCTGACGCAGTTTCCCAGTCGAAGCGCAGAAGAAGAGAAATCAGCATCATGCTTTCAGTCAGCAATGTTTCCATGCGCTTCGGCGCCAAAATTCTATTTGACGAAGTCTCCACGGCATTTACGCCAGGCAAGCGCTACGGACTCACCGGGCCGAACGGCGCGGGCAAATCTACATTTATGAAATTGCTCAGCGGCGAGATCGAGCCGCAAAAAGGCACCGTGGTGCGTCCGCAGAAGATCGGCGTTTTGTCGCAGGACCAGTTCGCCTTCGATGCCTTCACCGCCATCGACACCGTCATCATGGGCAACAAGCGTCTGTGGGCGGCCATGCAGGAGCGCGACACGATCTACGCCAAGCCTGAGATGACCGACGAAGACGGCATGAAGCTCGGCGAACTTGAAGGCATCGTCGGCGAAGAAGACGGCTACACCGCCGAAAGCGACGCCGCGATTTTGCTCGACGGCCTGGATATTTCCGAAGAACTCCACAGCCGCAAAATGAGCGAGTTGCAAGGCGGACAGAAGGTCCGCGTGCTGCTGGCTCAGGCTCTGTTCGGCCATCCCCAGGCGTTGTTACTCGACGAGCCCACCAACAACCTGGATTTGGATTCGATCCACTGGCTGCAGGGATTTCTCAACGCATACGATGGCGTGGTCATCGCAATCTCCCACGACCGGCATTTTCTCAACAGCATTTGCACCCACATCGCCGACATCGATTACGAAACCATCATCACTTATACGGGCTCCTACGACGAGATGGTGCTCGCAAAGACCCAGGTACGCTCGCAGATCGAATCGCAGAACGCGCAGCGCGAAAAAAAGATTTCGCAGTTGAACGAATTCATCGCGCGCTTCGCCGCCGGCACCCGTTCAAGCCAGGTTCAGTCGCGTCGTAAGGAAGTCGAGCGCCTTCAAGTCACAGAATTGGCCAAGTCGAACATTGCGCGGCCCTATATCAAGTTCGAGCAGAAACGTCCGTCGGGCAAGCATATCCTCGAAGTCGAGCATCTCAGCAAAGCCTACGGCGATAAGAAAGTAATTCGAGATTTCACTTCCAGCATCACGCGCGGCGAGCGCGTCGCGCTCATGGGACGCAACGGAGCCGGGAAGACCACTCTAGTAAACGCTCTGCTCGCGAACTCGCCCACCACGCCGGAAGCCGAACTGCGCAAAACCAGCGGCTACGACGGCCCGTTCGTCGATTCCGGCAAAGTGATCTGGGGTCACGAAGCATCCATCGGATATTTCGCGCAGGATCATCGCAGCCTCATCGAAGGCGGCACGACGGTGCTCGAGTGGTTGCATCAATGGAATCCTGCCGCAGTGAGCGAAGAAATTCGCGGCTTGCTTGGGCAGATGCTTTTTGCCCGCGAAGAAGCCACAAAATCTACCAGCGTCCTATCCGGCGGCGAGGCCGCGCGCCTGCTTTTCTGCAAGCTGATGTTGCAAAAGCCCAATGTGCTGGTGCTCGACGAGCCCACCAACCACCTCGATCTTGAAGCCATCAATGCTTTGAACATTTCTCTGCAGCGTTATCAAGGCACGGTGTTTCTCGTAACTCACGATCACGACTTGATCGACGAGGTCGCAACCCGCATCTGGCATTTCGAAAGCGATCACAAGATCACCGACTTCAAAGGAACCTATGAGGAATACCAGGCCGCTGTGGTCGTTTAGGCGAATTGACCGCCGGTCATATGAGCGTGCACCATCTTGGTTGCATGTAAATTAACCAGGTTCTCCACAGTTATCCACAAACGTTTCTTGTTGCGTTTGTAGTCTCAAGTTGCGGATAATGACCCACAGATCGTTCTTGCGTTGTGGAGCACGCACGCGAGAGGTTGAGCCGTAGTGTACAGCCGAACAGATTTACTTAGGATCCTTCGCCTTGCCCCGCGCCAACTGGCGAACTGGGAGCGTGCTGGCCTCATTGCCGCTTCCACTTCCTATTCTTTCGCCGACCTGTTGAAAATCAAAAAAGTTCGCGACCTGTGCGCCATGCGTGTGCGCCCGGCGGTAATCCGCCAATCGCTTGAGGCGATGCAGAAGCAAGCTGCGGGCATGCAGAATCCTCTTCTCGAGGCCGGGGCTTCGTCGACGAACAAGCATCGCGTCGCCTTCCGCCACGAAGGCAAACTGTTCGAGCCAATCGCCGGACAATTCGTGATGGACTTCGCCACTCGGGAAAAAATTGTCACCAGCACTCCGATTCCCGAGACTGAGGGCACGCCTCGCGAGGATGATGCCGCAGTCTGGTTTGCCCGCGGCATCGCGCTCGAAGAAGATCCAGCCATGCAGTCTGAAGCTCTCGCGGCCTACCAGAAAGTGCTCAAGTTTCAGCCCGACCATGCCGCCGCTCACATCAACCTCGGAACACTTTATTACAATCGTCAGGATTTCGCTTCGGCCGAAAAACACTACCGCGCCGCCTTGCAATCCGATCCTCGCTACGCCCTCGCCTATTTCGATTTAGGCAACGTCCTCGACGAAACCGGACGTGTGCAGGAGGGCATCCAGACCTACAAGATGGCGATCCAACTCGCCCCGACTTACGCTGACGCGCACTACAACCTCGCTCTCGCCTACGAAAAAACTCGCGAGCCGCGCAAAGCCCTGAAGCACTGGCAAGCCTACATCAAGCTCGATACCACCGGCCCCTGGTCCGTCCACGCCCGCAATCAGATTCGCCGCATCCTGCAAGCCGATATGCTGAAGCTCGTGCACTCGCGTCCGAAACACTAATCGTTAGCCGCGCCCTTCGACGGCCCGAATCCCCCTCACGCCTTATCGCTGCGAACTCGCATTCGCACTCGTCAGCCCCGGACATTCCCGGTAAGCCGTCCAGTCGCTGAAGTAGCACAAGCCGATCAGGAGCGCGACTGACAAAACAAAACCCTGAAGCAATCCCCACCTCCACACGGTCGATTCTCCCAGCGAAATATATGCGTTCGGCTCCGCTACTGCCGAGGTCACACGTCCTCCCTCCAACCAGCAGCGCACAATCCCCATGCTGGTGTCGCCGAGAATCAGCGGCCATTCCCCAGGCTCAGCCGCTTCCGCCAATTCCAACATCTCCTCGGCGAATCGTCTTCTGAATGCCGGAGGATAAAATTGCAGGAGCACTCGATACGCTCCCAGCAAGCACCGCTGCGTGGTCATGCGTCCTTCTCCAACTTGCCCAGCCGCGTCCTCGCGACGTCAACCACCTGCCGCAATCGCCTGATCTCAGCCCGCAACACACGTTCGCCGCTAGCCGTCAGGCAGTATTCCCGCCGCGTATCGCCATCTTTAAGACGATGCTCGCTCTCTCCCACCAGACCGCTCGCCAGCAAACGGTCCAAGTTCGCGTACAGCGTTCCTGGTCCCAGCTTGTAAGCTCCCCCGGATTGCCGCTTCACCGACTGCATAATCCCATACCCGTGCAGATTAGACTCGGCGAGCGCCAGAAGGATATGCAGCGCGGCAGTAGAAAGTGGCTTGTCCTTGACTTCCATATCGTAGTTTGATATATCACATTCAGATATATCACGGGAAGACCTAAAGCCCGATTTGAGCAGAGGAGCCCACGAAATGCAAGAGTGCCCTCAGCCTATTTCTCTCTCTGATTGTCATCTCTTGAGTTGTCATCCTGAGCGCAGCCGTTCTTCAGGCGTAGCGAAGGATCTCCATCTGAGCCTCCGTCGCGCGTCAGCCAAATCACCCATTGCGGACCAAACACGCATAACCAATGCAAAGGAGAATGTGCGATGAAACGATCTCTCTTACCGTTCGCGGCCACTGCGCTTCTCGCCGTGTTCGCGGCGAATGCTTACAGCCAAACTCAAACTCAACCCCCGCACCCCGTCCAGTCGCGCACCGACGAAATGCTGGACCGTTGGAACGACATCGGCAACAAGCTCATCGCCATGGCCAAGGATTTTCCCGAAGACAAGTACGACTTCAAGCTGCAAAAAGATGAGCGCACCTTCGCCGAAAATCTTCTCCATCAAGCCGCGTTCCAGTATGTTGTGGCACGCCGGGCCTCCGGCACCAACATCGGCTCTGATTTTGGCGAAGGCGACAATCCCTCGCGCGAGGGCTTCAAGACCAAAGCCGACGTCGTCAAATTCGTCCAGCAGGCCGTCGCCGATGGAGGCAGCGTGATTCAACAGCAAGGCGATGCAGGATTGGATAAGACTGCGAAATGGGGAAAACAACTCGTGCGCAATTCCTATCTCTGGATGTTCGCCATCGAGCACAGCGGCGAGCACTACGGCCAACTCGTGGTCTATTACCGCGCCAACAACATGGTGCCGCCCGACTCACGCCGGTAAGAAAGTGCGTGTCTTCATGAGAGGCTCTGCCGGATTTTTCACAACCTTGATGAAAGCCACTCGCATGAGCAAATAGATTTCCAGAGGACTAAGTCGTATGTCCAAACTCTCCCGCTCCTGGTCACATTGTTCTTCGCTCTGTTTTCAACCGAGCAGATCGCCATCACCAACCGCCCGCAGGCACGGAAGTTAGAAAAAAACACGGTCATACTCCCAAGAGAAAGGCACGACATCGGAAATGAAACGAATCCTATTGAATGCTCTTCTGTTAAGCGCGACGATGCTGGCCGTCGCTCAGGTGAAAAAGGAAGACCTGGTCACTAAGAACACCAAGAGTCCGGGCGCCGAAAGCAGCGTCACCATCAACGGCAAGAACTTCTGGATCTACTACCACGCTCCCTCCGTCAGGGGTCGTCAAATTTTCGGCGGTGCTGGCGCGCTCGAACCGTACGACAAGGTATGGCGTCTGGGCGCCGATTACGCTACTGTTCTGCACACCGACGCCGACCTCGACCTGAATGGCCTCGCCGTTCCCAAGGGCGACTACACCCTGTACGCCGACCTCGACAACGGCCAGTGGAAGTTGATCGTCAACAAAACTCTGATGGCCGGCGGCCGCCACATCTGGGGCGTTGGGGTCTCACCGGACGGTGTTCGCGAGGGCGCCACCACCGATGATCCGGCCACCGAACTGGGCCGCGTTTCGCTGACCATGGGCAAGCCGTCATCTCTGGTCGAAACGCTCAAGATCACGCTGTGGGGCGCCGGCGGCACCAACGGAAAGTTGCTCATCGAATGGGAGAATGTGACGGCATCGGCGCTTTTCACCGTGAAGTAGCGATTTCCTGCGCGGCAACAATCAGCGATGATCCGGGCGCATGCTGCCGTGGGCGCCCGCCAACTCAACCGGCGTGAGAATGTTAAAATCACTAGTTTGGCACTTCCTTTTGAAGGTGTCCCATGCCTGAGACCACGCTACAAGCCGCCCCTCCCACTCCTCTGACCACCCTCACGGACGACGAACTCCTCTTTCGCGACAACATTCGCCAGTTCGCCGCCGATAAAATTCGTCCCTTGGTCAAAGAGATGGACGAGAAAGGCATCTTCGAAAAAGACCTCATCCACGAATTCTTTCAGCTCGGTCTGATGGGCATCGAAATCCCCGAACAATTCGGCGGAGGCGGCGCGAAGTTTTTCGAAGCGATTCTCGCCGTGGAAGAATTATCTCGCGTCGATGCCTCGGCCGGAGTCGTGGTCGACGTGCAGAACACGTTGGTCAACAACGCGCTCCTGCGCTGGGGCACCTCCGATCAGAAGAAGCACTATCTCCCGAAGATGGCTGCCGACACGGTTGGCGCCTACGCCCTCAGCGAGGCCGGCTCCGGTTCCGATGCCTTCGGCCTGCAGACGCGCGCCGAACTCAAAGGCAGCGACTACGTCCTCAACGGCCGCAAGCTCTGGATCACCAACGGCAAGGAAGCCGGCTTGTTCGTTCTGTTCGCCACCATCGATCCCGCTGCCGGATACAAGGGCATCACTGCATTTCTGATCGAAAAAGATTTCCCCGGATTCAGCGTCGGCAAGAAAGAAGACAAGCTCGGCATTCGCGCCTCCTCCACGTGCGAACTGATCATTGAAGATTGCCGCGTGCCCCGGGAAAACGTGCTGGGTGAGCCCGGCAAAGGCTACAAGATCGCGATTGAAACTTTGAACGAGGGCCGCATCGGTATTGGCGCGCAAATGATCGGCGTCGCCGCCGGAGCCTGGGAGTTTGCCGCGAAGTACGCCCAGGAGCGCAAGCAATTCGGCAAATCGATCTCCGAGTTTCAAGGCATCCAGTTTCAGATTGCGCAAATGGCCACAGAGATCGAAGCCGCGCGCCTCATGGTCTACAACGCCGCGCGCATGAAAGATGCTGGCGTAAATTTCGTCAAGGAAGCGGCCATGACCAAGCTCTTCGCCTCGCAGGTCGCCGAGCGCGTGACCTCGCTGGCCGTCGAAATCTACGGTGGTTACGGCTTCACCAAAGATTATCCCGTCGAGAAATATTGGCGCGACGCCAAGATCGGCAAAATCTACGAAGGTACCTCCAACATGCAGCTGGCGACCATCGCGAAGCTTCTGCTGGGCACGAAGTGAGTTGTCATCCTGAGACGAAGTAAGAGCTTCACAGAAGTGAAGCTCTTACGCAGTCGAAGGATCCTAACCCAACTTCATCGAACGCCGTACCCAGCGCCAGTTTCAGGCCCTCAGTAACCAAAACTGGTAACGGTACCTCTGCTCTTTATGTGCATTCGGTTGCACTTGGCACTCCGCAGTCAACCCTGCCGAATCGTCCTAACCCCAGCCATTTCAGCGGGTTTCGGCCCTTCTGATCATTGGCGCGCTAGCTGCAATCTCATGTCTACCCGCAGTAATGGGGGCTGGAGTGCCACATGACGACGTCGTTCGAAAATGCCGGGGTGAATGCGGTTCCAGCTCCAAAGCGAAAAATCACTCTGCTTCCGCTGCTGACCGTCCTATTCGTGATTTCCTACGGCCTCATGACCCTGCTCATCGTGGAGCAGGGACGGACCATTCAGTCGCAAAGCAACATGATCAAGATTCTGCTCCCGGAAAGCCGGGAGTTGTGGGGACTAAGAGGCAAGGCCATCGCAGAAAAAAATTCCATGCAGGCTCCGTCGACCCAGGAGCAACCCTGCGTTCGCACTCCGTCTGCCCAGAACCCGTCGTCCCAGACTCCGTCAACCCAGGTTGCCCCAATGCAAGTTCCATCGACCCAGGCAGCGCCGCGGCACCATTCGTCCGGAGCAGGCAAAAGCGCGAAGCCCGAGACCCAGCTTCCCGCGCCCGCTTCGGATTTAACCGACCAGCGTCGCTCGTTAGTTACGATTTAGTTACGATTTAACTCCCAGTGGAAAGCAGTAACGCGTAGTGCAACAAGCAGTATCGCAAGAGCAGAGAACGTCCCCCAGACATGTATCGGAGTGACGTCAAAATAATGAAGGCCCTGACCCTAGCCTTGTTGTGCAGTATGTCGGCTGCGAAGCCCGCGCAGCCGGTTCGTCAGCCTTCCGGCCACCTGAGCCAGCCCGCCACTAAAGGCCGCTGGTACTTCGCCGCCAACGGCCACGCCGTCTACTGCTACGGACCTGTAATGACCCTGCCTCAAGCCAACGGCGATCTGCAGAAAGTCGCAACCTTCTGCCGCGACGCCCAAACCGTCGTCCCGCTGAAAGACTAGTCACCTCACTTCTTGCGTCTCACCCTCCGATAGCTCGAACACTTCCCAGCAAATGACCGAACTCACTGCGGATGAAACCGAACCGCATTGAAAGGGCGGAGCAGGCTTTCCAAGCCTGCGTCAAGACTCACTCAAAATTTAACGGGCTTTAGCCCCGAGGACGCTCCTTCTTCTACACTTAATAGAACATGCCCGAACTTCCCGAAGTTGAAACCATCGCCCGCGGACTGCACACGCGAGTTTCCGGCGATGGCATCGAGTCGATCTGGCTCGGTGGTAAACCCGAGCCGCTGAAATCTCCCGCGCACGAAATCGCCGCCACGCTCGAGCACACCCGCATTCTCACGGTCCGGCGCGTCGGCAAGCACATCGTCTTCGATCTGGCTCCTAACAATGTCCGCTCTAAAAAGGCGCAGCCTGCGCAGGCCCAGTGGATCGTCCACCTCGGCATGACCGGGCGTCTGCAGGTCTGTGACCCGCAATCGGAAGTCCTCAAGCACACCCATGCGATTCTAAAATTGAAGTCTGGAAGGGAACTGCGCTTCGTCGATCCCCGCCGCTTCGGCCGTCTCAGCGTCGCACACGGCTTCGACGCGGGCGGCATCGAGCCCCTGGAAGTTGATCTCGATCGTTTCATCAATCTATTTCGTGGCCGCAAAACTCCCATCAAGAGTGCCCTGCTCAACCAGAAATTGCTGCGCGGTGTGGGAAATATTTACGCCGACGAATCTCTATTCCGCGCCGGAATTCGTCCTCGCCGCCGCGCTTCGACTATCACCCGCGATCAACTGGCGAAATTGATGACATCGGTGAAAGAAGTCTTAAAGGAAGCGATTGTCCTCGGCGGTTCGTCGATCTCCGATTACGTCGATGCCGATGGCGAAGAAGGCTTCTTCCAGCTGCAACACCGCGTCTATGGCCGCGAGGGCGAACCGTGCCTGGTATGCAAGACTCCCATCAAACGCATCGTAATCGCCGGCCGCAGCAGCCACTATTGCCTGAAATGCCAGAAGTAACGAAGCAAGGTGTTAGGTCTTAGGTGCTAGGTCTCAGGTTTCGCCAAGATACAATCCCGGCTGGCGTCATCCTGAGCGCAGCCGTTTTTCAGGCGGAGCGAAGGATCTCCGCTTCACCCGGCCTCGCGCGTAAGCCCAACACCCGAGATCCGAAACCCAATGCCCTATAATCCTCAGGTGCCGGATCCAAGGTCTTAGCTTTTGCCCAAGACCTGAGACCAAGACCTGAGACCCGAAACCCAACACCCGAACCCAAACCCCATGCCTGATTTCTCCATCGGAGTCGATCTCGGCGGCACCAACCTGCGCATCGCCGCCGTTACCGTTGACGGAAAGATTCTCGAGAAGGTAAATCTCAACACCAAAGTAGCGCTCGGACCCGACCGCACCATCGACGAGATGTGCGATGCGATTCAGCGCGTCGCCACAACCCACAAAGCCTCAGGCAGCTTTCGCGGCGCGGGCATTGGAGTTCTCGGCATCATCGATATGCAGGCCGGCACCGTGCGCAAGTCGGCCAACTTTCCCGGCTGGGAAAACTATCCCGTGCGCGCCGAAATCGAGCGCCGCCTGCGCGCCTGCGCTCTGCTCGAAAACAATGCCTCGGTCATCATCGATAACGACGGCAACGTCGCCGCGCTCGGCGAGCAATGGCTCGGCGCCGCGCGTGGTGTCGACAACGTGGCAATCCTCACGCTGGGCACAGGCATCGGCGGCGGCATCGTGCTCCGAGGAAAAATCTGGCACGGCATGAATGGCATGGCTGGAGAATTTGGTCACGTCACGGTCGAGCCCGAGGGCGTTCCTTGCGGCTGCGGCAATCGCGGATGCGCCGAGCGCTACGCCTCCGCCAGCGCCATCATGCGCATGGCTCGTGAAGCAATCGCCGGTGGAGAAGCGCCAGCGCTAGCCGAGGCCGCATCGTCCAGCACCGAATTCGGCGCTCTCGCGATCTATAACTTAGCGATGCAGGGCGACGAACCTTCGCGCCGCATCTTCCACACCTTCGGCCGCTACCTTGGCATGATGCTCGCCGGCGCGGTCAACGTCTTGAATCTCGATGCGTACGTCCTAGGCGGCGGCGTTTCCAGTGCCTGGGACGCCTTCGCCCCTGCCATGTTCGAAGAACTGCGCCAGCGCTCCTTGGTCTACGCCGTAACCGCTCCCGCCGATGCGACGCTGAAGATGAACATGTGGGGACAGCCGCCCCCGGCTGTCCAAGCCGAGCAAAGCTCGGCAGCCGCTGCCGCCAAAAGCACCGAGCGAAAAACTATTATTACCCGCGCCCTGCTCGGCAGCGATGCCGGACTGTTCGGAGCCGCGCGGGCCGCCGTGCTCGCCGCGTAGCGCGAAATCCTGTTAAATTGGCGGCAGCAAAATATAAGGATGAGATGTAGCAAAGAAAAAAATTCTGATCGAATGCGTGCGGTAGCTTCCGCCACAGCTATCGGGCATGGCTCGATGAGCTTGGAACCCCCATCAGCGTTCAGCAGCGGGCGATGCGTCACGGGACATCCGGGGCACGATGAATATTTACGGCGGTCCGGTGAACGATGCTCTCAGAGACGCAAGCTCGAAAATCGCAGGGCGGGCAATCAATCAGTTACTGACCAAAAGTATGAGCTAAGCTTTTTAAATCTGGGGTGGGAAACGGGAATCGAACCCGCAACCGTCGGAGCCACAGTCCGGTGCTCTGCCAGTTGAGCTATTCCCACCGCCACGCTGATTATAGCAACTGTGCTTCCGCGATGTCAGAGCTCGTGACTAGCCTGCGCGTCGACAGGTCTCCGCCGGAGAGCCTCAGAAACTAGGAGACCTCTAGACCGGTTGCGATGGGGTGGTAGGAAAGCAGGTTCCGTAGGTATATAACAAAATCGCTCTAGACAACGCATCCCTGTCCGCAAGATTTCCTAGGCTGGAGTTCTCACTCTTCACCGGAAACGCGATACCACACGACGCTCGCAGCGTGAATCAAGCCAGAAAAAGACAGGCAGAAAAAAGCAAACGAAAAGCTGTCGAGGACTCCGGAGAACAATACAGACGCTCGCGAAGAAGACGGCAGCCGCTCAGGCTGCGCTCCGGGAGTAGACAACTCCTCTTTCACCCGCGTCCCACGCCGACATACTCAAACCCCATGGCACGCAGCCGCACGGAGTCGAGCAGATTCTTGGTGTCCACGATGATTGGGTTTTTGAGGAGATGCTTGATGCGTTCGAAGTCGAGCGCGCGAAACTCCGGCCAGCCCGTTCCTACAACCAGCGCGTCCATGCCTTCCGCCGCCGCATACGCTGACTCGCAATAGCGCACCGAGCCATTCAGCCGCGTCTTGGCCTCGCCAAGCGCCACCGGATCATACGCTCGCACTCGCGCACCTTTCGCTACAAGGTGCTCGGCCAACCGCACCGCAGACGAACCGGCCACCGAGTTGGTATTCGGTTTGAAGGCGAGACCGAGAATTCCCACATCTTTGTTCTCCACCGAATTCAAAGCTAGGGCAATCTTCTCGACTAAGCGATCGGCCAGCGTGAGGTTAACTTCACGCGCCGCACTCAGCACTCTCAACGAAACCCCGTTCGCCTGCGCCAGTTCAGAGAGCGAATCCATGTCCGATTCGGCAAAGACACCGCCCATGCCCGCTCCAGGTTGCAAGCAGCGTGGAGCGATTTTCTTATCGAGACCGAGAGCCAGCGCCAGGTTCACGGCGTCCGCGCCGACCCGCTCGCACAGCGTTGACACCTCGTTGATGAAAGAGATCTTGGTCGCGACAAAAGCCGTCGCAGCTTCCCGCACGAGCTCGGCTGTAGCCTGGTTGGTCACAATCACCGGCACGCCGCGCATCACAAGCGGATGAAAAATCTGCTTCAGCATCTGTATCGCTTCCGTCGAAGTTGCCCCCAGAATCAGACGGTCGGGCCAGTTGAAATCTTCCACCGCGCAACCGTCGGTGAAGAACATGGGCTGAGAAACGATTGTCCCCTGCAGGCCCGCATCCTTTAGACTCTTTTCCAGCGCCGCAGCTGTGCCCACTGATACGGGAGTGACGACGGTCAAAATCGGAGGCTTAGGCGCCAGCCGCGCGATGCGTAGCACAACGTCGGAAAGATTTTCCGCATTGTCTTCGGCCAGAAAAATCACTTGGGCCTTGCGCGCAAACGATTCGATGTCGGTGGAATACGTGAGGCGGCCTGCCCGCACGTTCCGCCGGATGACTTCTTTTAAATTTTTCTCGTGGAATGGAATGTTCCCCTGAGCCATCTCGACCATGCGAGTGCGATCAGGATGACAACATGAAACTGGAGTTCCAAAATCCGCCAGACAGGCCGAAATCACTGTGCCCAGATAACCTGAACCGTAAACTCCGATCTGCATTTCTTGCCCTCCGGCTGGCTGAAACTCCACGCGCCTGAAGTGGCTCCCGGCACGGGTTTCAAGCCTTTCCCTCTCATCTGTTTACAGCCCGGCGAAAGCCTTCGCAACGCACGGGAGGGAAATGTACCTGGGGCTATGCACTCTCGGCACGGGTAACGTAACCGCAGGTAATCACAGGGTTATTACGCAAAAGGCTGGGAAAGGCGGGCTTCGTCTCTCATTGCTTCTCGGATTCTAAATCATGGGGCGGTCGGGAAAAGTGCGGCCCGAGGCTGGTTACCCGCAGGTGACCATCCGAACATGCTCCCATTTGATCAACTGACGGCCCATTCTCGGCGCGGAAGAAGGTTATAATTTCTCAGGGATATGCAGAGCTTTCGGTATGCGTTGGTCGCGTACGTAAAAAGTCCAGTGGGAGAGTTCGTCGAAAATCTCCGGCGGGAACTGCATCCCGGCCTGCCTTATCTTGCGGCTCATCTCACGCTGCTGCCGCCGCGCACACTGCGGGCGAGCGAAAGTGCCGCTCTCCAGTCGCTGGCCGCAATTTGCGGACGCGTCGAACCCTTCGAAGTAATCCTCGGCGACATGGAATCGTTTGCTCCAACCACGCCTACGGTTTATATCGGCGTAGACCATGGGGCGCGTCAGCTCAAGGAATTGCACGACCGGTTAAACACTGAAGAGCTGGCTGGCAGAGAAGACTGGCCCTACATTCCGCATGTCACGATCGGAAAAATGGCGAGTGAACAAGCGGCCGAGCAGGCGCTGGAAATTGCCCGAGCGCGCTGGCGGCAATATTCCGGCTCACGCCGCCTTCGGCTTGACCGGCTCACCTTTGTTCGCGAAGACGCGCTCAATTGTTGGATTGATCTGGCACCCGTCCCGCTCGGTGGCACCCTGGTTTCGCCATAGGCTCGTGCAGAATTAATCTGCCACAAATCTCACTCGGGATTGGGAAGAATCGGGAAACTAACTTCTTCTAGCTCTTTCCGAAGCTGCCCTGTAGATTGAAATCTCACAGCGTGCATGCCAACCTTGCGGGCTGCCCGTATATTGATCTCCCGGTCATCGACAAATAAGGTCGCGCTTGGCGTGACTCCAAGACCGC
>Ga0307478_10001769_pt1 | contig 18041 bp, 18 predicted proteins | sample atmos_gasesECM4C_2_FD_203713 | JGI IMG/M metagenome (GOLD analysis project Ga0307478, IMG submission 203713) | Hardwood forest soil microbial communities from Morgan-Monroe State Forest, Indiana, United States - atmos_gasesECM4C_05 | ecosystem: Environmental > Terrestrial > Soil > Temperate... | reverse complement strand
TCATGCCGGAGCCGGAGGGCGACAAGCCCAGCCCGAATCCAGAAGGCGCGAAACCCGCACCCACGGGCGCAATGGATGCCACGAAGTATGTCGGCACGCCAGCGGTCGGAACCTCGAAAGCGGCAGCCTCTGCTGGACTTTCCTCGACCGGTCCCTCAAACACCGAGATTGACCGCCGCCGACGCCGTCTGGTTTGGGTCGCGGTAACCGGCTTCCTGACCGCATGGTTTCTAGCCTTCTTTCGATTCTTTCTTCCTCGCACTCTTTTCGAACCCAACACAGTTTTCAAGATCGGCTATCCTTCTGAGTTCGCGCTCGGCGTCGACACTAAGTTTCAGCAGAAATATCGCATCTGGGTCGATCGCACTCCCGACCGCGTGTTCGTGATCTACGCACGCTGCACCCACCTCGGCTGCACGCCAGACTGGAAACCGAGCGAGAACAAGTTCAAGTGTCCGTGCCACGGCAGTGGCTACGACAGCGAAGGCATCAACTTCGAAGGCCCGGCCCCGCGTCCCATGGACCGTGCGAAGATTGAGCTGGCACCCGACGGGCAGATCATCGTCGATACTTCGCGCCTTTATCAATGGCCGAAGGGTCAGCCGACGCATTTCAATGATCCAGGAGCATTCTTGACTGGAGTGTAAGTGTGGAGCGGGCGCCCTCGCCCGCTTGCAGTACGCACCACGACATATCAGGACTTATCTATGGCTGACGAAAATAACGGCAAGAACGGTAAAGTAGGCTTGGTCGACCGCGTCAAAGACGACATTCAGGCGATGAAGGTCGACATCCCCGCCAAAGCTAAGGAGCAGATCGAGGGCCTGAAAGACCCCACCAAAACTCAGGTCTATACCTCGATCTTCCGCCACAAGCACGACGACACGCCACGCAACCGGGCTCTGGGCGTGCTTTCGAACGTCTTCCTGCATCTGCATCCCGCCAAGATCAATCGTGATGCCGTGCGTTACAGCTACACCTGGGGCATGGGCGGGATCACATTCTTTCTCTTCATTATCCTCACCTACACCGGCGTGCTGCTGATGTTCTATTACCACCCCAGCAAGGTGCAGGCATTTCGCGATGTGCTGTACCTCGAGCACGACGTGCCCTTCGGAAAAATTCTCCGCAACATGCATCGCTGGGCCGCTCACCTGATGGTGATCGGCGTCTGGCTGCACATGTTCCGAGTTTTCCTGACCGGGTCGTATAAAAAACCCCGCGAATTCAACTGGAACATCGGAGTGCTGCTGCTGGTGTTTACCTTGTTGCTATCGTTCACGGGATATCTGCTGCCCGACGATCAACTCGGATTCTGGGCCGTAACCGTCGGCACCAACATGGCGCGAGCTACGCCGCTGCTAGGCCACGAAGGCCCGTTCGGCTCGATGCTGGGAATGACTCCATACAACGATGTACGGTTCGGCCTGCTCGGCGGCTCGATCGTGGACGCGAATGCCTTGCTGCGGTCCTATATCTGGCACTGCATCGGAATTCCGATCGTTGCGTCGATTCTGATGATCGTCCATTTCTGGCGCGTGCGGAAGGACGGCGGAATCTCCGGCCCAGCCCCGGTTATGCTCGAGGCAGAAGCCGACAAACCACGCAGAGGACCGAAGGCGGCGGGAGAGTAGCGGCGAAAGAACAGCAGGTTCCTCACCGGGCCTTCAGCTCGGTTCGGAATGAACAAGGTTTTAATTAGTCATTTGACACGAGAATAATTATGGACTGGCGACAACTTTGGGAGATTTGCTCCGCTCCAGATAACGTGCCGATCGTAGGCTTGATCCCGCTACTCTGCTTCTACATTTATCTGGCATGGAAGCAGGCGCACGCCAATGATCAGCTCATCGCGCAACTCGAAGGCGATGTGGCCCTCGCCAAGACGCATCACCGCAAGACCTGGCCCTTCAAGCCGGGCTGGCAAAAAGAAGTTCACGTCTGGCCGTTTCTCCTACGCATCGAATTTCTCGCAGCCATCATCGTCACCATCATTCTGATGGTGTGGTCGATCACGCTGAACGCCCCGCTGGAAGAACCCGCCAATCCCAACTTAACCATGAATCCGGCAAAGGCTCCGTGGTATTTCCTCGGACTGCAGGAGATGCTCGTCTATTTTGACCCCTGGATCGCCGGCGTAGTGATGCCCACGATGATCATCGTCGGTTTAATGGTCATCCCTTATATAGATACCAACCCGCTGGGCAGCGGCTATTACACATGGAAGCAGCGCAAGTTTTCTATCGGCACCTTTTTATTTGGCTTCATCATTCTTTGGGTCGCGATGATCATCATCGGAACATTCATACGCGGCCCTGGCTGGCAGTGGTTCTGGCCGGGGCAAACCTGGGATCACAACCGGCTCATCTATGAGGTGAACCGCGACCTCCCCGACATTTTCGGGATCACGTCGAACATGGCGAAAGCGCTGTTCGGCGCAATCGTAGTCGGCGGCTACTACCTGCTCGGAGGCTTTCTCGTGTACTCGCTCTTCCGGCGATACATGGCGAAAGACTTCAAGCGCATGAGCCTGCTGCAATTTTCCATTACCCAGTTTCTTTTGCTGACCATGGTGGCTCTGCCCTTAAAGATGGGGCTACGCCTGCTGTGGCACATCAAGTACGTGTGGATTACGCCCTGGTTCAATGTTTGAAATTCACTTGAGAGTTGTGAACGCACTTTGAGCAGAGACGCGAGCGCGGAGAGCAGATTCCTCGCTTCGGTCGGAATGACAAACACTTTCGGAGGAAGCGGTGCCTGAACAACCCAACCCCGAGCAGGACCCGATCACAACTAAGTCTTACGCCGCCTATTACCTGGTCGCAATGGTGATTCTGATGGCAACGTTGTTCTGGGCCCTGTGGGACGAGGCCTGGACACAGCGGCCCTGGAAGGCTTTCCAGGAACACTGGAAAGATCGCTATCCCGCATTCCTGAACACCGCACGCTCCAAGTCGTCCACGTCAGAAGCCGACGTCGAGAAAAATCCTGACTACATCGCCCTCAAGCAGGCGTACGAAAAAACTTATCAGGATTCGAAGTCGCAGGCCGAAGAAGCGCGCAAGAAGCTCGACGATGCCAGCGCCCGCCTGCTCGCGGTGCAAAGTGTATTCACCGATCGCCGGGCCTATGTGAACGCTCTGACCTACGAACTCGAAACCAGTAAAAGCGATTCCGCGAAGGCCAGCAAACGCAAAGAGATTGATTCATACAAGAGCGAACAGGCAACCGTTGAATACCCGGACGGCAATAAAGAAAAATACACCTTCCCGCAACTCGAAGAAAAGTACAACGGGATCCGCGACGAACGGACGAAACTAAGCCTGGACCTCGGCGATGTGTTAAAGCCGGTCACTGCCGCTAAGGCAAAGCTGGATGAATACATCTCCGATCATATGGTCGACCTCACACCGCAGCAAATCGACGGCTTGAAAAGACGGGCGACCGAATGGGTTCCCGCCATCGTGCAGATCAACGTGGCCGAGGCCAACATCGTGGACCGTTGCGAGTCCTGCCACATGAACGCGCGCGAGCCCCTGAAAATCTCTCCGGTGTCGATGACGGCGAAGGGCGAGAAGAAGCCCGACGAGTACGCCGATGCGTTCGCAAGCCATCCCCAGCCCGAGTTACTGCAGATTCATGATCCAGAGAAGTTCGGCTGCTCGCCCTGCCATCAAGGCAACGGCCGCGCCACCACCAGCGTCGAGAAAGCGCACGGCAACTACGAGCACTGGCTCTGGCCGCTCTTCCCCAAAGAAAACGCACAAGCCGGTTGCCAGAATTGCCACGCCGCCGACATGGTCCTGGCCAGCGGCGACGTTCAGTGGCTAACCCTCAATAACGGGAAAGACCTCTTCCGCCAGCGCGGCTGCATGGGCTGCCACCGCTACGAGGGATATGACAAAGAGCCCGAAGACCTTAACGCCGCCGGCCAGCAGATCAAGCAGATCGAGAACCAGAAGATAGACAATCTCAAGCAGACCGCATATTTAATGAAGCAGGCGGACGCGGCCGAATCGAACGAAGAAGCAAACAAGCTGAACACTCAGGCAGTTGACCTGCGAGTGGCAAACAGCAAGCTGGACGGCCGCTTGCAGCAGCTCGATTACCAATCGCACAGCCTGATGCAGGACCAGAAGAAGGTTGGTCCGAACCTGAAAGATATTCGGCTGAAGCTGAACAGGAATTGGATCCCGGTGTGGCTCAAGAAGCCTTCGGATTTCCGCCCCACGACAAAGATGCCAAACTTCCGCCTGAACGATCATCAAATTCAGGCGATCTCAGCCTACATCTGGCAATCCGGATTCACTGATCCTCTTCCCAAGCACAAGCCTGGCAACGCCGCGCACGGAAAAGAATTGTTCGAGACCCGCGGATGCCTGGCCTGCCACTCGATTGGGGAAGGCGATCAGATGCAGGGCGGCACGTTCGCCGCGAACCTGACCCGCGTCGGCGAAAAAGCCAATTACGATTATCTGGTCCGCTGGATTCACAACGCCCGCCAGCGCACCCGCCCCTACTGCCCCTACGAAAAGAAAGATATCGGCCCAGAAGACTACGCCAGGAAGGGCCTTCCTTATCAATTCGATCTCGACCACAGCCGCTGCCCCAACGACGGTCACGAACTGCAAGTGCAGAACATGACGGTGATGCCGAGCCTGCGCCTGTCTCCGGAGGATGCCGAAGACATCGCCACGTATCTGATGACGCAGAAAAAGCAGGAACCGTCATCGTACGCAGACGCCTCGTTCATGGACGATCCCAAGCTGAAAGACGAGGGCAAGAAGTGGGTTCGCCACTTCGGCTGCTCCGGCTGCCATGAGATCGCCGGTTTCGAAGACGAGGGCCGCATCGGCACCGAGCTCACCTACGAAGGCAGCAAGCCCATCGAGCGTCTCGACTTCGCCCTGTTCACCGAAACAGCCCAGCGCGGCGGCAAAGACGCCGAGCCCATCAAAGACAAGGACGATCTCGCACGCCTGCCCGACGGCCCTGCCACGGAACCCTGGTACGACCACAAAGGATTCTTCGAACACAAGCTCGCCGAGCCAAACGTTTACGACCAGGGCATGGTCAAGGGCGAAACCGAAGCCCTCCGCATGCCCAACCTGCATTTAACCAAAGAGCAGGTGCTCGATCTCACAACTTTCCTGATGGGAAGCGAGGAAACTTCCCTGCCCGCCAGTTATCAATACAAGCCGGGAGATGCGCGGCGCGACATTCAAGAAGGCTGGTGGATCATCAAGAAATACAACTGCATGGGCTGCCACCAGTTCATCCCCGGCCAGCAGACGATTCTGATGGGATTGAAGCAGTATCAGGATTCGCAAGAACAATTGCCTCCGAAACTTCTGACCGAAGGCGCGCGCGTCGATCCTGAGTGGCTGCGCAAGTTCCTGTCGAATCCCGCGCTGAGCACCACAGATACAAACCGTAACGGCGTCCGTCCCTACTTAAAGGTTCGCATGCCAACGTTCTCTTTCTCCGACAACGAACTGCGGAAGCTGGTGCGCTTCTTCCAGGCGCTGTCGCAACAACCGATGCCCTACATCCCCGAGCAGGTCCCGGTGCTCACCACCAAAGAAACGGATATGGCGCGCAGCCTGTTCTCAAGCACAGCTGCTCCGTGCCTGAAGTGTCACGCCACCGGCGATCCCACACACGACAAGATCGCCACCGCGCCCAACTTCCTGCTGGCGAAGGAGCGTCTGAAACCGGACTGGGTCGAGCGCTGGATCACCGACCCGCAGGCCGTCAGCCCCGGCACCTCAATGCCGTCGGGCCTTTTCAAGCAGCAGGACAATCAGTGGGTGTTCGCCGGACCGACGCCGCCATCGTTCCAGGGCTTCACCGGAGATCATCGTAAACTGCTGACGGATTACATCTTCCTGTTGACGCCGGAAGAACAGCGGAAAGTAGCCGCGTCCATGCCGCACGCGAAGGCCGCGGTGCAGCAAAAGACTGATCACAAACAAGCGGTTGTCGAATCCCATCCAGCGGCAAGGGGCGGTTCGCGGTAAAATGGCGGTTGCGCAAAACTCGATGTGTGACTGCGTTTTGAAAGGGCGCGGCTTCCAACCGCGCAGCAAAGTCCTCAAATTCAACAGCGGCCTTAGCCGCCGAGGCGTCCGTCAGCCCGCAAAGATCAACACACTACAGAAAGAAGGACATCATGAATAAGAAAACCAGTTGGATGTTATCGGTCAGCGCGCTCGCGTTGTGTGCGTTGCTGCTGACCGTAGCTTGCTCCAAAAAAGAGGACCAGCCGGCCAACAACATGTCTTCCGGGCAACCCGCAATGGCTCCCGCTGCGACGCCCATTGATCCTGCAACCGTGGCCACAGTAAATGGCACCGTCAAGTTCGATGGCGCCGCCCCGAAAGCGGGGAAGATCGACATGAGCCAGGATCCAGCCTGCAAAGGCATGAACGAAGCCGAGAACGTAGTAGTAGCCAATGGCGATCTCGCCAACGTCTTCGTCTACGTAAAAGACGGACTCGGCAGCCGCACCTTCGATGTCCCCAAAGACGCGGTCGTCCTCGACCAGAGCGGCTGCAAATATCATCCCCACGTGCTAGGCGTGATGACAGGGCAAACAGTTGAGATCAAGAATGATGATCAGACCACGCACAACATTCATCCCACTCCGAAAGATAACCGCGAGTGGAACGAGTCGCAGCCCCCATCCTCCGCTCCGCTCGAGAAGAATTTCGCCCGCGAAGAAATCATGCTTCCGGTAAAGTGCAACCAGCACCCCTGGATGAAGATGTACATCAGCGTGGTGAAGAGCCCGTTCTACGCCGTGACCGACAAGTCTGGGAAATATGAAATCAAGGGACTGCCACCGGGCGACTACACCATCGCCTTCGTGCACGAAAAACTAGGCGAGCAGGACCAGAAAGTAACGGTCGGCCCGAAAGACACCAAGACCGTAGATCAGAGTTTCAAAGCTGGAGGCGAGTAGGCGTCGTTAAATGAATGGACTCGGGAAGGGCACGGCTTTAGGCCGTGCCTTCCGACCGCCCTCGTCCCTGTGCATTAGCTTGACCCAAGGGGAAACACTCTGAAAGCCATCCCGTCAACTTATAACCCAGCCCATCACGCCTTCGCTGTGTTTACGGCCTGCGCAACGCTCGTCGTGATTACCGCCGGCGCGTTGGTCACCAGCAACGATGCCGGCCTATCGGTTCCCGACTGGCCCACTTCATTCGGCTACCTGGTGAAGGTGCCGCATTTCGTGGGCGGAGTCCGTTACGAGTGGAGTCACCGCATGGTGGCCGGCTCGCTGGGAGTGCTAACACTCGCCATCGCGATCTGGACTCTCTGGGTCGAGCGCCGCCGGTGGTTGCGCTGGCTCGCCATCGGCGCCTTATGCACCTTCATCACCCAGGCCACTTTAGGCGGGATGACCGTCCGGTTCTTCCAGCCTCCATGGCTTTCCACGGCTCATGCCACGGTCGCGCAAACGTTCTTCTGCATCGCGGTAGCCATCGCCCTCTTCACCGGACGCAAATGGGTCGAAGAAGAGCCTCAGGTAGAGTTCGACGCGCGCCACCCCAGCCTGTTCACGCTAACTTTGCTCTCCATCTTCGTGCTCTACGTACAGCTAATCCTTGGCGGAATGTTCCGCCATCACGGCATGAGCTGGTGGCCGCACGTGCTCAATGCGGCGACAGTTTCGTTCGTGCTGGCCTGGACCGCTATCCGGGCGATCTCGGTGTATTCAAATATTGATGCAGTACGCCGTCCGGCAATCGTCATACTGTCACTTCTAATCACGCAGCTCTTCCTGGGCTTCGCAGCATTCCTGACGCGCGTAGCCTGGGGACAAGGCGCAGTGCAACCAGAGTTGCCCATGGTCGCGTCCACGGTAGGGCACGTAGCTGTCGGCGCACTGATCCTGGCAACGACGGTAGTTCTGGCAATTCAAGTGTGGCGCAATGTTCCCGCCGCGCTTGCCGAGCGCGTACCGCAGGTGCAACGGGACGCTTCGGCCGCATGAGCGTCGCCAGCAAGCGACTGTGCCTCTCTGTATTCATTCTCATGATGCTGAACCCGATCTCGTCGTAAACTAGTAGTAGATTTGACTCAGGACGCCTCTTGGTATCGAACGTTTCCACATTCGCCGACGCCGCTCCGGAATTAGCTCATGCTTCCGTCACGCCCGTTATTTCCGTGGAACACCTGGTGCATCGCTACGGCGATCGCTCCGCCCTGAACGGCGTTTCCTTCGACGTTCACCCGGCGGAACTGTTCGGCCTCCTCGGCCCCAACGGCAGCGGCAAGACCACCCTTTTCAGGATTCTTTCCACAATAATGCTCCCCACCGCGGGACGCGCCACCATCATGGGCTGCGACGCGGCGCAGGAGCCGGCGCGCTTGCGCCGCCAAATCGGCGTGGTCTTTCAAGCCCAGAGCATCGACCTCAAGCTCACTGCCTACGAAAATCTCTGGCATCAGGGACATCTTTACGGGCTCCAGGGCGCAACTCTAAAGAAGCGGATTCAAGAAATCCTCTCCCGCGTAGGCCTCGCCGATCGCGCCAAGGAACTCGTCGAGACCTTCTCCGGCGGCATGCAGCGCCGCATCGAATTAGCCAAGGGATTGTTGCATCACCCCGGAGTGCTCCTGCTCGACGAACCCACTACCGGCCTCGATCCCGGCGCCCGCCGCGATCTTTGGCAATACCTCCAGATGTTGCGCGACGAAGAACATGTCTCCGTGCTGGTCACCACGCATCTCATGGAAGAAGCCGAGCGTTGCGACCGTCTCGCCATCATGAACGAAGGCAACCTGGTCGCTCTGGGAACGCCCGCGGAATTGAAAAGCGAAATCGGTGGCGACGTGATCCTCTTAGACGCCGCCCACGATGCATCTGTGCTGGCCGAACGCATCCGCGCGCGTTTTCATGTCGAGACCACCGTTCTGGAAAATCAGGTGCGCATGGAGCGCGAAGGCGCCCACCGCTTCGTCACCGAAGTCGTCGAAGCCTTCCCCGGAGAGATCGAGGCGCTCTCGGTGAGCAAGCCGGCGCTGGAAGACGTCTTCATCCGCCGCACCGGACACAAGTTCTGGAGTGAAGACAACAATCGGAGTGAAGACGTGCAGTCCGTTTCAAAAGATCACAGGAGGTAGCAAACTTTCTATGATGCTGATTCTCTCTCTCGTGCTAGCCGTACTCCCGTTGCTGGGAATCGTGTGGACGCTGATGAACGGCATGATCACCACCGTCGACGGCCTGTTCCTGAGCCTCATCCTGCTCACCCTTTCAGGCGTCTTCGTGCTGAACGCATATTGGGAAATGCGTGACCAGGGCCTGCTCGGCGCAAAAACAGGCGGAAAAGCCGCCCCAGCTCCGGCAAGCAAAACTCCCGCGCCGAAAGCGAGTTAACTTCGTGGCCACTCAAACAGCCGCCCTGCCGAGATCCATAGCGCCAGCTTCAGCCGGCGTGTGGCTGCCCGCCTTCACTTTGTGGTGGCGCGAGATCGTGCGCTTCTACCGCCAGAAGACGCGAGTCGTCGGCGTGCTCGCATCCCCGCTGGTGTTCTGGATCGTGATCGGCTCGGGATTCGGTACCTCGTTCCGCTCCGGCGGCGGCCCCGGACAGCAGAACTACCTCGACTATTTCTATCCCGGCGCACTGATCATGATCGTCCTGTTCACTTCGATCTTCGCCATGATGTCTCTCATCGAAGATCGCAAAGAAGGCTTCCTGCTCTCCGTAATGGTCGCCCCGGTGCCGCGCTCCGCGATTGTGCTGGGCAAAGTTCTTGGCGGAACCACGCTCTCCGCCATTCAGGGAATAATCTTCCTGATCTTCGCGCCTTTCGCGGGCATACATCTCAATGTGCTGCAGTTCCTGCTGGTGACGGTCGTAGTTTTCCTGGTCTCGTTCGCGCTGACCGCGCTGGGCTTCGCCATTGCCTGGCCCATGGACTCGACCCAGGCCTTCCATGGCATCATCAACTTGTTCCTGATTCCGCTTTGGCTCCTGTCGGGCGCGCTGTTCCCCATTGCCCGCGCCTCGGGCTGGATTCGCGTCCTCATGTACTTGAACCCGCTCACCTACGGAGTCGAAGCCCTGCGCGCCCTGCTCTATCCCGGGATGGAAACCCCGTTCCCTCTATCTTCTTCGATCGCCACGTTGCTTCTGTTTTCTCTGGTAATGTTCTCGCTCGCATTCCTGATGGCCAACCGCCGCACCACGAGGCCGGCCGCCTGATCACCAAAATATGATCGCCAAACCCGATCGACGAAAATATGATCGCTGAACAATACGCCTACTTCCCCGGCCTGATTGCCAGCCTGAACGGAGTCAGCGCGATCCTTCTGGCAGTCGGCCGCTACATGATCGCCCGCGGCCGCATGGCCGCCCACCGTGCCTGCATGATCGCCGCAGTTGTGTCGTCGGCGCTTTTTCTGGCGTGCTACTTGTATTTTCATTATCACGTTGGGGATATCCGTTTTCTGGGCGACCACTTTTGGCATGTTATTTATCTGATCGTCCTCATCCCCCATGTGACACTGGCCATCGTGATCGTACCCATGGTAATCATCACACTCAGCCGCGGCCTCAGTGCCCAGTACGATCGTCATCGAGCGATCGCGCGCTGGACATGGCCACTTTGGATGTACGTAAGCGTAACCGGCGTAATCGTGTACTTCATGCTCTACCAGTGGTTCCCCCACAGCTAGAATGATGAATCCACCACGGAGGCCCTGAGTACACAAACTAGGACTCGAAAGTGAGATGCCGCAAGCAGCACCGTGGAAGAGCGGCACTTAAGCGCCGCGTAAAGCGTCTACAATCGATGCGGGCTTCAGCCCCTGGGCTCTTATGTCGATCGTAAAACTAAAAATCGATGTCTCCGGCACAATCGGCGACGAAGCCTGGCGCGAGATCACGCAATTCGATCAAATCCAAAGCGCCGACTTCGGCCCTCAATTCGGCAGCGGCGGATTCTCCGCAAGCCCGATGGCCACGGCTGCCTTGACCGTCCCGCCGAGCGCAGCGAGGAAGACCCCCTACCCCAAAGGCGCCTGGATCGGAGCCGAAATCAAGCTCCAAACCCCGCTCCTGGCCCAATACGCCGTCTCGCACTATTTGGAGCAGGAGCGCGTATTAGACGCCGATGTCGTGGAGTAGACAAGTTCTCATAGCCTGTCCGGTGTTTCTGCTATATTTCTGAATCGGTGTCAGAATCAGTTCCTATTTCCGATCCAGTCCTGGCCGACGGGCTGGCCCTCCCTGTGCGATCTTCCGGTGGGACGAAACGCCATTTACTCGCCGCCCTGTTTTCCGCCATCGTGCCGGGAGCAGGACAGTTTTTCCTGGGCCAGTGGCGCAAGTCGATCACTTTGCTCCTAATTTTTGCCGCTATACTGATCGGCTTCTGGCCCCTGCGATTTCTGCGCTTCTACGCAGGTTTTGTCCTACTTTACTGTGCCTGGATAGCACTCTACGTCTACGCGACTTGCAGCGCGCAATTAGCTCGAAACCTTCCGGCGAGTGCCCGGCCCTCGAAGTGGTGGTTGGTTGCCACTCTGCCCGTCACTATCCTGACGCTAAGCTTGCTCGGCCAAGTCGCAACTCGCGCTTCGGGCTTTAGGAGTTTCACCGTACCTTCAACCTCGATGGAGCGGACGATCACGCAAGGCGACCACATTGTCGCCGACATGCGGTATTACCGTTCTCGCCGCCCCGCGCATCGGGAGACCATCATCCTCATCAAGAATCAGACGTTCCTCGTAAAGCGCGTCATTGCGATGAGTGGAGACTCCATTGAAGGACAAAACAACATGATTTTCGTAAACGGTAAGGAACAGTACGAGCCCTATGTGGAACATAGGTCGCGAGCGGCAGAACTGAACTGGATGATCAACTTCGGCCCAATTTACATTCCGAACGGCAAGTACTTCGTCATGGGCGACAATCGCGACGTCAGTCTCGACAGCCGCTCGGCTGAATTTGGACTCATTGACGACAGCTCGGTCGTTGGCAAACCGCTGTATGTCTTCGGCTCGGATCGTCAGGGCAGGAGCGTCCGTTAGTTCGGCAGCGACTACGATATGCAAACTGAAAGCTCTCAACAAGCAGTCCCTAAGCCCGGCATGTCCCGCACCCAAAAGCTCCTCTTCTTCGTCACCGCCTGGCTGATCTGCCTCATGCCATTCTTGTTCTGGTGGAACACCTGGTTCGGCCGCAAGCTCGCCGACCCGCAGCTAACCGAATACCTGCACGACACGAAGAAGCCGCGCCACATTCAGCAAGCGTTAGTCCAGATAGGTGAACGCATCACGCACCACGATGCTACCGCAAAACAATGGTACCCAGACCTTGTGAGCCTGGCGGCCGATCCGGTGGAAGAGGTCCGCAACACCGACGCCTGGGTCATGGGTCAGGACACGTCATTCCCAGGATTTCACGAAACTCTGGTGAAAATGCTGGCCGACCCATCGCAGACGGTCCGCGGCAACGCCGCACTGTCGCTGGTTCGGTTCGGAGACGCCACAGGTCGTCCGCAAATTCTAGCCCTGCTTCAGCCCGCCCACATTGCATCTCCCGAATCTGGCCGCATAGTCGACACAGACCGTCCGGGCACCGCCATCCACCAGGGCGGTCTGATCGCAAAGCTGGAATTCGGCAACAAACAGATTGCAGAAATTCGCTCACCCATCCCCGGCCGCATTCGCTCCATATCCGGAACCGGAGCGAGCATAGCAGCCGGAGCGGAGATCGCCGTAATCGATCCCGCCAACGACCAGGCCTGGGAAGCCCTCCGCGCTCTCTATCTAATCGGCCAGCCCGACGACCTCGCAGCAATTCGTCTCTACGAACGCGACCTCCCGGATATTTCCAACGACGTCCGCCGCCAGGCCGAAGAAACGGAACAAGCCATCCGAAAAAGGTCTGGCTCCTAAGAGAATGCAGTCAACCTGTCCAGAGGCTCTCCTGTGCTAGACTCCCGGCAAATGATGTAGGAGGAAAAACATGATCATCAGACCGGATCAGGCGCGCGTCTACAGCATGGGCCGCGGCGAGGCGCGGATCCTGGTCGATGCCGAGCGCTCCTGTGGAACCTGGTGGCTGGGACAGTTCCGCGAGGACCCAGGCTACACGACCGGTCTGCACTTCCATCCTAAGACCGACGAACAGTTCTTCGTGTTGGATGGCGTTCTCTCCGTCCATCTCGACGGCAGTTGGCACGATTTGAAGCCCGGTACCCTCGCAGTCGTACCCCACGGCACACCCCACGCGCAAGCCAATGCGGGCAAGCAGCCGGTAAAGTTCCTCGCATCAGGAAGTCCCTGCGGTTTCGAGCGATACTTTCCTGAGTTGCACGAACTGGTCGCGCGCCTCTCGCCCTCCGATCCGCAGTTCGGCGCCGAAGTGGCCAGGATTGTGAGCCGACACGACACGCAGATTGTCGGTCCGCCGCCCCCGAGAACTCATCCGGCCTAAGTCACATGCGAATGAGGTTCTTCCAGTCTCAGGGTTTCCCCCTCGACATCTAAGGATAATCCCCGATTGCAGTCGTTCGATCGACCGTGAGATTTGTACGTCAAAGGTGCTACGTCAGAGGAGCAAGGAACAGGCGCAGCGTCTTGTCCCGCCGCCCCTCGAGACCCTTGGTGCTACCGTGTCTGGTTTCGCCTCGCTTCGTCTCTCGCCACTCGTCGTTTGTCATGCAATTCAAGGTGGGAGACGTCATCCATAACAAAACCACGAAGGAGGAAGGTCGCATTGTGCGAGTCGCAGACCTCCCCGGTCATGGCCTCTGTTACATAGTGTCCGTTACTCCTAACCCAATTTGGGGCACGACGCCGAAAGAAGCCATCTGGAAACCATCAGAGGTCAGCGACTGATCTTAGTCGACAAAGATCGTAATCGACAAAGATCGTAATCGATGAAGATCGTAATCGATGAAATGGATAACCTCCATCTTCTCGTCGAAGCCCTCGGCCGCCCTCACCCCGCCGCTTCCATCACTACTCTCTCCACATCCTTCCAAGCCTCGGCCCGCGGATCGACCACCTCGAAATGCCCCGCCCCCGCAATCTCCACCAGCCGCGCATTCTCCTTGGCTTTCTGCTTCGCGACAACGTAATCTCGACTGAACGCCGGAGGGACAACATCGTCCTCCGCTCCATGCACCATCCACTGCCGCGCCCCGATCGCGAGCTTCATCGGATCTGCTTCGCGATAATGATCCGCAACCTCCGCCGGCGTCCCACCCAGAAACTCCACCACCGCATCGTTGCTCAAATGCAACGAATAAGCCCGCTGCAGATCCACCACGCCGGCCAGCGAGATCACTGCCTTCACGCCGGTCTCATGCGCCGCCAGACAAAGCCCAAGCTGACTTCCAGCCGAGTGCCCGACCACGACAACTCGCCGCAAGTCAAACTCATACTGCCGCGACTTCTGTAACAGAAACTGAAAAGCCGCCCGCACATCCGCAAACGTCCCCGGCCATCCTCCGCCCGCATTCCCCACCCGCCGATATTCCAGGTTCGCAGTCGCAATCCCCTTCGCCGTCAAAGCCGCGCACAAATGGCCCATATACCCCAAATCGTATTTCGCCCTCCAGTACCCTCCGTGAACGCAAATAGCCAACCCGTGCAGTCCTTTCCCCGGAGGCACCCGCAAATCCAAAAACTGATTCGAATCACTGCCGTAAGCCACGCGAGCATCAGCCCGAGGCGGAGCCAAACTCAAAATGTCATCAGACAAACTCATCTTCGCTAGGTACTAGGTACTGGCTACTCGTATCTCAACGCCTCGATCGGATCCAACTTAGCCGCCCGCAAGGCCGGAACCATCCCGCTCACCACTCCCACCACCGCCAATATTCCCGTAGCCACCACCAGAATCATCGGCGACAAAATCAGCCGGATGTCTCCCGCCTCCGCGTGCTTCGCCATCGCGCTATAAAACGTCAGCCGCCCCACCGACACCGACACCACGTACGACAACAAAATTCCAAGCAAGCCTCCCACCCCGGTAATCACCATCGCCTCCGCCAGAAACTGAAACAAAATGTCCCGCCGCCGCGCTCCCAGCGCCTTCTCCACTCCAATCTCCCGTGTCCGCTGCGTCACCGTCACCAGCATCATGTTCATCAGGCCCACTCCGCCAATTCCCAAAGTCAGCGTCCCGATAAATGCCAGCAGCACTTTCAGCGCCAGCGAAATAATCCCAAACTGCGAAAGCTGCTTCTGCGCATCAAATACAAAAACCGCCCGCGCATCGTCACTCTTGAAGTCGTGCGCCGCCCCCAGCGTGTCGCGGATCGTTTTATCCAGCCGGTCGTGATCCAGCCCCTGCGAATCCATCCAGATCCCATCCAGATAGTGATTGTCTTTCAGCACATTCATCGCGTTATACGGAATATAGATCGTCCGGTTATCGTCGTCGTCGCCCTCCTGCATCCGCGGCTTCACCACCCCCAACACCTGGAACGCCACCCCATTTACCCGGATCTCTTCCCCAACCGCCGGCATCCCAGAAAACAGCTTGTCCTTGGCCTCGGACCCAATCACAGCCAGCAACCGGTGCCGCGCGTTGTCTTCCTCATTGAGGAACCGACCCTGATCCATGTCCAGTTTCCAGATGTCCTCGATCGCCGCGTCCATGCCCAGTACCGGCAAAGTGAATGTCCGGTTTCCGTTCTGCACCGACGAATCCTTTTGCGACATCCGCACCACGTGTTTGCACAAAGGAACATTATTCCGCAGCAGTTCTATGTCGGCATCGGTGAAGCGCACCTGCACCCCAGCCTTGTTCCCTCCCGCCTGCTGCGAAGTCCGTCCGGGAAATATCCCCACCGCGGTCGCTCCAAAACTCTCAAAGATATTCGTAATCGCCTGCGCAAATCCATTCCCATAAGCCAACAGCAGCACCACAGTAGCAATCCCCCAAGCCATCCCCGCCATGGTGAGCGTAGTCTTGCGCAAATCATGCCGCATAGCCGCAAACGCCTGTCCCAGCAAATCCCGATGCATAAGCGATTTACCCTGTGATCCTGCCTGCCCCGAGCGCAACCGAAGGACGCCCTCTGTGTTGAACGTTTGTTTCGGATCCGTGTGAATCCGCCGCGTGGCGAAAGGGTTCTTCTCTCGGTACTAGGTACTCGGTACTAGGTTCTACTCCTTTCGCAGCGCCTCCACCGGCTGCAACATCGCCGCCCGCCGCGCCGGATACAATCCCGCCACCACTCCCGCTACCGCCAGCGACACCACGGCCAGCGCAGCCGTCGACGCCACCAGCTTCGGCGGATCGAATCCATCCCCCAGATTGACCCCCGCCAGCAATCCCATCAGCCCCGCGGCCCCTGCAATTCCAATCACCCCGCTCAGCAGCGTCAGAAACGCACCCTCCACAAAAAACTGGAACATGATGCTCGCGTTCGTCGCTCCTAGCGCCTTCCGCAATCCGATCTCCTGCGTCCGATCCGCCACTGCCACCAGCATAATGTTGATAATGCCAATCGCTCCCAGCCCCAGTGTCACCAGCCCCACGCTCCCCAGAAATGCATTCATCGCGTCGAAAATCTTTCCCACCTGGTCCACCGTGTTTACCGTGTCCCACTCGTCGAACGAATCCGGATTACTCGCATCGAACCCATGGTTCCGCGCAATGATCCGGTGCACTTCCTGCCGCGCCGCTTCATGCAGCGCCCGCGTCTTCGGCTGGTATTCAATAATGTTGATCACATCCGAAGCTTCGCCCACGCTCGTCGGCCGAAAATACTCCCGCATCGTGCTGAACGGCATGAAGCACTTCAGGTTTTGCGTATTGTTATCGCCGTGCCCAATTCGCGCCAGCGTGCCCACCACCTCAAACTGCACCCCATTCAACAGAATCGTGCTCCCCACCGCCGGCCGCCCCAGAAACAGTGTCCGCTCCGACTCGTCTCCCAGCACAATCACAGCCCGCTTCTGCGCGATATCCATCTCGTTCAGCCAGCGCCCTTCCTTGATCGGCAGGTAACGGATCTGGTTGAACATCGCCGGCACCCCCATGACCTCCCCGCTCGACTGGAAGAAGTCGCTCACCGCCCGAATATCATTGCGCCGGATCACCGGCGCGACCGCTCCCACGCTCCTGCCGTCGCGCACAATATCCTGGTAGTCGCGGTCCGTAAGGTAGTACTGCCGCAGCGCCGTGAAACTTCCCTGCATCACCGGAGCCCGCCCCGACCAGATGAACATAATGTTTTCGCCCAAAGTGTCGAACTGCCTCTTATTTCCCGACCGGAATCCCTCCCCCAGTCCCACCAGCAGCAGCAGCGAAAACACTCCCCAGGCAATTCCAAACATGGTCAGAAACGACCGCAGCTTGTGCCCCCACAACGTCCGCAGAGTCTGCCCGAATATGTCGAAAATAAGCCGCATCCGGATTCATTATACGGGCAGCGAATCAAACCCATTTGTCACAGAAACGATCTTTAAAATGTATTAGGATTCATTAGTCGCCGGGACGTTGACCATGAAGAATGTCTGGAGAGCGGTAATCGAAGTATCTTTTATCGTCTTCCTGTTCTATTCCAATCTCTTGATGGGCGAATTCGAGCGCTCCGGCATGGGCCAGAGGAAGGGCATCGCTTGGGCAATCAGAGATGTGTTTACCGCCGCCAATTTTGAAATTGCCATGATTGCCGGGCTCATCGGTTACATCCTTTTTGAATTTCTTCGCAAGAAATTCTAGTTAACGGCAGAGTAAATCGACGGCCACATCGAGTTCTCCCTGCGAGAATCGAGAGCCTATTCGGACGTCTGAAACTCCATATTCTCATCCACCGAAACCTGCCCGGGCGTGCCCGGGGCGCCGTCACCGGAACGCGTAGCTACCACCCGAAAGCCACTGGGACTGGTCTCGACCTCATAACTATAGGGAGGACGTTGCCGGGCAAGACTGATGTAATGACTCGAGATCAGTTCGTCGAAGGAAGCATACTTCCCTTCGGTCGCAAAGTACCGGCGCTCGGCGGACGCGATGCTGATCAGATCGCTCTTTACCCCGGTGAGGTTGATGGCG
>Ga0307478_10001768_pt1 | contig 18045 bp, 14 predicted proteins | sample atmos_gasesECM4C_2_FD_203713 | JGI IMG/M metagenome (GOLD analysis project Ga0307478, IMG submission 203713) | Hardwood forest soil microbial communities from Morgan-Monroe State Forest, Indiana, United States - atmos_gasesECM4C_05 | ecosystem: Environmental > Terrestrial > Soil > Temperate... | reverse complement strand
CGCGCAGCGCACCGCCGGCGCCTCCGGCGTCCGCGCCGCCTGCGCCGCCACCAGGTCGTGCAGGCAGGGACCCCCGCCGTACGCGGCGGCCGTGTCGTTCCACTCCACCACCAGCTGGTGGCGCTCGCTCGCCGCGAGCAGCGGCAGCTCGAGCAGCGGCCGGCGCGGATCTGCGGCGATGGCCGCCAGCAGGGTCCGGAGATGGTGGGCCAGCCGCGCCACCGTCGCCGGCACGAAGAGGTCGCTGCTGTACTCGACCAGGCCGCGCAGGCCGTGCGGCGTCTCCCATAGCTCGAACAGCAGGTCGAAGCGGGCCGTCGTCCGCTCCACGTCCAGGACGTGGAACGTCGCGCCGGGCAACGCGATCGGCGGCAGCGGCGCGTTGTGCAGGCTGAACATCACCTGGAAGAGCGGCGAGCGGGACAGGTCGCGCTCCGGCCGCAGCTCCGCCACCAGCTTCTCGAACGGCAGGTCCTGGTGGGCATAGGCGGCGAGCGCCGTCCGCCTCACCTCGCCGAGCAGGTCCGGGAAGGTCGCCCCGCGCGGCGCCGCGGCGCGCAGCACCAGGGTGTTGGCGAGGAAGCCGATGAGACCCTCGAGCTCGGACCGGTTGCGGTTGGCGAGCGGCGTGCCGATGGCCACCTCTGGCTGGTTGGCGAGGCGGCCGAGCAGGGCGGCGAGGCCGGCGAGCAGGGTCATGAAGAGCGAGGCTCCGGCCTCGCGTCCGAGCCGGGCGAGCGCCGCGTGCAGGTCGGCGGGCAGCGCCAGCGGGCAGGCCCCGCCACGGAAGCTCCACCGCGCCGGACGCGGCTTGTCCGTCGGCAACTCGAGGGAGCCCGGCAGCGAGCGCAGCGCTTCTCGCCAGTAGGCCAGCTGCGCCGCGAGTGCGCCCTTGCCCACGCGCTCGCGCTGCCACTGCGCGAAGTCCACGTACTGCAGCGGCGGTTCGGGGAGACCGCCGTTGCCGCCTCCCTGGTACAGGGCGGTCAGCTCGCGTACCAGAACGCCCATCGACCAGCCGTCGAAGACCGTGTGATGGACCACCAGGCAGACCACCTGCTCGCCGGCCGCGAGCGGCAGCAGGCAGGCGCGCAGCAGCGGCGCCCGGGCGAGATCGAATGGGCGGCGCACCGTCTCGTGGAGCCGGCGTCGCAACTCGCGCTCGCGCCGCTCCCGCGGCAGGTGCGACAGGTCCTGGACCGGGAGCGGGACGGCGACTGTCGAGAGCGGGGAGACGGCCTGCTGCAGGCCGCCGGCGGACAGGGAGAACGCGGACCGCAGGGTCCAGTGGCGGCGCACGAGCTCGCGCAGGCTCCGCGCCAGCACGCCACGGCTCAGGCTGCCCTCGACGCGCAGGGCGATCGGCACGTTGTATGCGGGCGCGCCGGGGTCGAGCTGGTGCAGGAACCAAAGACCTTCCTGCTGGTACGAGGCGGCAAAGGTGCGGGGCCGCGGCGCGCGCCGCGGCTCGAGCAGCCTGGCCAGCAGCCGCCGCTGCTCGGCGATCGGCAGCGCCGCGACCTGCGCCGCCGGGTTTCCCTGCCCCACCGCCGTGGTCCCGTTCATGGCCCGGGCGCTCCCACGTCCAGGGCGACGATCTCGTCCACGTTGCGCAGGAAGAGGCGGCGGCCGGCGAAGCTCGGCGGCGTCTGGGACAGCGCCCCCGGGGTGAAGACCTCTGCCCGCGCCCGCTCCTGGTAGCCGGCAGGCGTCGCCGCGACCACCCGCACCAGGCCGGAGCCCCGGGACTGCACGACGAGCTGGCCGTCGACGAGGATGAGCGAGCCCGGGTAGATCTTCTCCTTCCATACCGTCCTGCCGGTCGCCGCGTCGAGGCAGGACAGGAACTCGCCGCCGAAGCCGTAGACGTGACCGCCGTAGGCGACCGCGTGCAGGTTGACCGGCTGGATCTCGGCCCTGATGTCGCGGGACGTCCACAACGGTACGGCAGCCAGCCCCGCCCCCTGGCCGCGCAACGCCACCGCGCGGATGCCGTTCCAGGTGACCAGGGCGACGCGGTCGCCTGGCAGCTGCAGCGGGATGTCGAACGAATAGGACTCGGGGTCGGCGAACGGCAGGCTCCACAGCAGGGCGCCGTCGGCGAGGCGCAGGCCGTAAAGCCCGCCGTGGCCATCCGCCTGGATGTCCTCCAGCACGGCCTGGATGACCCCCGCGATCTGGGCCAGCGACGGCGAGCTGTGTGCCGACCCCTCGCTGCCCGGCAGCGACCAGGTCAGCGCGCCCGAAGCCGCGTTGAAAGCGAGCACGCGCCGCTCGGGGCTCTTGACCTGCACCACCAGGAGGTCGCCGGCGAGCAGCGGCGAGGTCCAGCAGCTACCCGGCGGCCCCGCCTTGAACTCGGCCCTGAGGTCGTGCTGCCATGCCAGCTCGCCGCTGGCCGCGTCGAGCGCCAGGAGCTTGCACGCGGTGCTCAAAGCGAACAGCCGCCGGCCGTCGGTGGCCGGGGTGCTGACGACCCCGAACCGCAGGCTCGGCTCGCTGGGACCGAGGGTGACGCGCCAGAGTGTCCTGCCGGTGTCGGCATCCAGGGCGAAGGCGTACTCGGAGCCGCCGCCGGCGGCGAGCGAGAACAGCCGGCCGCCGGCGACGATCAGGGCGGACACCCCTGCGTCGGCGGACCGCCGCCAGACCTCGCGCAGCCTGATGGCGCCGCGGCCAAAGACGCGCGTCGCGGACGCCGCGCCGTTGCGCGCCGGGCCGCTCCACTGCGGCCAGCCCGCCGCCGCTCCGTCAGGCGTGGCGGCGCCGGCGGCGGTGTCGCGCGCGCCGCCGGCCAGCCGCAGCAGGCCCGCCACCCCCAGCACGACCGCCAGTGCCGGCAGCGGCAGCCGGGCACGGGGCGCCGCCGCGCCGTTCACGACCCGTTCCTCGCCGCGCCGGCCGCGGTCTCCGCCGGGGCCAGCTCGAGCAGCACCATCTCCTCGCCGTTGCGCAGCAAAAACCTGCCGCTGACGAACATCGGACCGGTCATCGACAGCGCGCCGGGGGTGAAGATGCGGGCCTTGAGGCGCTGGCGGAAGCCCTCCGGGCTGGCCTCGACGAGGCGGAAGTCGCCCGACTGCTCGCCGAGCGCTGCCAGGTAGCCGCCGGCCAGCAGCAGCGCGGCGTTGTAGATCTTCTCGCGCCACTTCGTCTCACCCGTCTCGACGTCGAGGCAGGTCAGGAAGTTGCCGTTCATGCCGTAGAGGTAGCCCTGGCGGTAGACGGCGGGGCTGTAGGTGGTCTTGAAGACCGGCTTGCGCCACAGCTCCCGGACGCCCCAGGCGCCGCCGTCGGACTTGACCTGCAGCACCGCGGTCTCGTACCAGTTGGTGAGCAGGACCCGGTCCCCGGGCAGCGACACCGGGCTCTGGCGCGTTTCGCCGAGCGACGGCGCCGACCACAGCACCGCGCCGTCCACCGGCCTGACCGCGAACACCTTATCCTGCGTCGCGGCGACGATCTGGGGCACACCCTGAAGGGTCATCGCGACCGGCGAAGAGTAGCCGGTGCCGCTCGCGGGGTGGGCGGACCACACCAGCTTGCCGCTGGCCGGGTCGAGCGCCACCAGGCTGTTGCTCGTCGCGCCGCCAGCCTGAACGACCAGGATGCCGCCCAGGGGCAGCGGGCTGGTGGCGAAACCCCAGAAGGGCGCTGCCGCCCCCAGGTCGGCCTTGAGATCGAGCCGCCAAACCTCGCGGCCGGTCGCCTGCTCGACAGCGAACAGCTTCCCCCAGGGGGTCAGCGCGAACAGGCGCCCGCCGGCCAGGACGGGCGTCGAGATCGGTCCGTCCAGCGAGCCGTCGTGGCCGTGGTAGGTCGCTTCCAGCCGGCGCCGCCAGATCTCCTTGCCAGTTGCGACGTCGAACGCGCCGAGGTAGTCGACATCGGCCTCGGAGAACATGGTGTAGCCCCGGCCGCCGGCCACCGCCACCTCCGAGAAGCCCTTGCCGATGGGGCGGCGCCAGACTTCCTTGAGCTGGACGGTGGGAAGGATCTGCAGCGGGCCGGCGACGCGCGCCGTGCGGTCCGGCCCCCAGAGCCCCGGCCAGTCGGCCGGTTCCAGGCTCCGGCCGGATTGGGCGAACCCGCCTCCTGCATGGGAGAGGACGGCGAAGAGCGCCAGCGGAAGGAGGCGCCGGAAGAGCTCGCGGCCTGCGCTGCGCTGGCTGCGTTTGGCGCGATCGGCATGCATGTCAGCGATCCCGTCTATACGAAGCATCATAATCATACTGAAGCGTGTCTCGGAAACAAGCCGCGACTCACTGTTTGGTTTATAAAGCAGGATCTTTGAAACCGTGCCAGCCGCAACGAGTAGGAGGAGAAGAGACCATGCGCAACCTCGCCGTCGCCGTTCTCGGCGCCTGCCTGCTGGCGGCCGCCCCAGGCCTGCCGGTCGCCGCGCCGGCCGCCCCCGGGGCGTCCGGCCCCGCCGTACCGGCGGACGGACCGCCGCCGGCCGCGGGCGGGCGCTTCGCCTTCGTGCTCAACGGCAACCCTGCCGGCTACGCCGCGGCCCACCCCACGGGTCCGGGCCGCTGGCACCTGACGTTCGACTACCAGGAGCGCGGCCGCGGACCGCTGCTCGAGACCGACCTGACGCTCGACGAGGCCGGCCTGCCGCTGCATCTCGAGACGACCGGCTACGACTATTGGCGCCGGCCGGCCGGGGAGCGCTTCGATCTCGCCGGCGGCAGGGCAAGCTGGCAGAACGTTGCCGAGCACGGCAGCCGCGAGGTGCGGGGACCGGCCTACTACTTCAGCGTCAACGCTCCCCCGCCGGAGCTCTGGATCCTCGCGCGCGCCCTGCTGCGCGCGCCCGCTGGGCAGCTGCCGCTGCTGCCGAGCGGCGAGGCGCGGATCGAGAAGGCGGGCGCCGTCACCGGCGGCGCCGGCGGCAAGACCCGCACCGCCGAGCTCTATGCCATCTCCGGCCTTGGCTTCACGCCGGCCTACGTGTGGCTCGACGCGCGGCAGGAGATGGTGGCCGTGCTCAATGGCTGGGAGCGGACCGTCGCGCTGGGTTGGGAGGACGCGGTGCCGGAGCTGGTCAAGGCGCAGGACGAGGCCGAGGTCGCCCTGCGGCGGACCTTGGCGACCCGCCTCGTCCGCCGGCCCGCGGGCCGGCTCGCCTTCACCGGCGTGAAACTCTTCGATGCAGCGGCCCGCCGGGTCCTGCCCGGCATGACCGTGGTGGTTGCGGGTGAGCGGATCGAGAGCGTCGGCAGGGACGCGGACGTCTCTGTCCCCCCGGGCGCCGAGGTCGTCGAGGGCCGGGGCAGGACCCTGCTGCCGGGGCTCTGGGACATGCACGTCCACCTCGACCCGCTCGACGGCCTGCAGGACCTGGCCGCCGGCGTCACCATGGTCCGCGACATGGGCAACGACATCGACGAGCTGATCCCCCGGAGCCGGCACTTCGAGAGCGGCGAGGAGATCGGCCCGCGGGTGCTGATGGCCGGCTTCATGGACGGGCGCGGGCCCTATTCGGGCCCCACCAAGGTGCTGGTCTCGACCGAAGAAGAGGCGCGGGCGGCGGTCGACCGCTACGCCGAGCTCGGCTACGTCCAGACCAAGATCTACTCTTCGATCGACCCCAAGCTCGTGCCTGCCATCATCGAGCGCTCCCGCCGTCACCACCTCCGGGTCTCGGGTCACATCCCCTACGGCCTCAACGCGGAGCAGGCGGTGCGCCTGGGCTTCAACGAGGTCCAGCACGCCAACTATCTCTTCCTCAACTTCATGGACGGCGTGGACACCCGCACCCCGGCGCGCATAACGGCGGTGGCCGAGCATGCCGCGGAGCTCGACCTGGGCTCGGAGCGGGTGCGGAACTTCCTGCGCCTGCTCAAGGACAGCAACGTGGCGGTCGATCCCACGCTCAACATCTTCGAGGCGCTGTTCACCGATCGCCCCGGCACCATCAGCCATCGCTTTGCCGCCGTTGGAGATCGGCTGCCGCCCCAGTTCCGGCGCACCCTCTACGCCGGCGGGCTGGTGCCGCCGCCCGGCATGGACGAGCGTTACCGCGACGCCTTCCGCTGCCTGCTGGCGATGGTGCGGGCCGTCCACGACGAGGGGATCACCATCGAGGCCGGCACCGACGCGACCAACGGCTTCTCGCTGCACCGCGAGCTCGAGCTCTACGTGGAGGCGGGCATCCCCGCTCCGGAGGTGCTTTACATCGCGACGCTGTCCGCGGCGCGGGTGATGGGCCGCGACCGGGAGCTGGGCTCGGTCGCTCCCGGCAAGCTCGCCGACCTCATCCTGGTGGACGGCGATCCGGCGGCGCGGATCAGCGACATCCGGCGGGTGGCCCTGACGGTATCGCGCGGCCGCATCTACGACCCCGCCCGCCTGTACCAGGCGATCGGCGTCAAGCCCGCGGTGTAGCCCGCGGCTCTCTTGCCGCCGCTGCGCGGTCGCCGGCCGCGGCTTCCCGCGGCCGGGCCCGCTGGTAGCGTGCCGCCGCCCCCCGGACCCTTTCCTTGCCAATGGTTCGCCCTCCCCGAGCAGCCCCCAACCCCGCCGCGGCTAAAAAGAGTCAGTGCGAGCCTTAGCAACTTTGTTGACGCGTGTTACGCCTGGTCAGGTCTCTGTGGTATGAGAATTGCGTTGAAGATCCGATCCTGGGCTATGTGGAGGGAACAAGCCGATGGGGCAGCAGGAATCGTACCTCGACCCGATCGGACACCTGGCGGCGATCGTCAGGTATTCGGACGACGCGATCATCAGCAAGCGCCTGGACAGCACCGTCACCTCGTGGAACCGGGCGGCGGAGAGGATGTTCGGCTATACGGCCGCCGAGGCCATCGGCCAGTCGATCCGGCTCATCATCCCGCGGGACCGCTGGAGCGAAGAGGACGACGTGCTGGCCAAGGTGACCCGGGGGGAGGTCGTCGACCACTTCGAGACCGTGCGGCAGCGCAAGGACGGCTCGATGCTCGACGTCTCGCTGACCGTGTCGCCGATCAAGGACGAAGCCGGCCGGATCGTCGGCGCCTCGAAGATCTCGCGCGACATCTCGGAGCGCAAGCGCGTCGAGGAGGAGCGTCGGCGGACCGAGCAGGAGCGGGCGCGGCTCCTCGATTGGCTGCAGGCTGCCAACCGGGCGAAGGACGAGTTCCTCGCCATCCTCTCGCACGAGCTGCGGACGCCGCTCAACGCCATCCTCGGCTGGTCCGAGGTGCTGCGCCAGCGCCGCGCCGACGACGCGACGGCCGAGCGCGGCCTGCAGGCGATCTCCCGCAACGTCAAGGCCCAGGTGAGGCTGATCGACGACCTGCTCGACGTCTCGCGGATCGCCTCCGGGAAGATGCGGCTGGAGGTGCGCCCGGTCGAGGTGGCGCCGATCGTCGAGGCGGCGCTCGAGGCGATCGGCCCGGCGGCCGAGGCCAAGAACATCCGCGTGGCGACCGTGATCGATCCCGCGGGGGTCGTGCTCGGCGACCCCGACCGCCTGCAGCAGGTGGTGTGGAACCTGGTGTCGAACGCGGTGAAGTTCACGCCCAAGCGCGGGCGCATCCAGGTGGCGGTCTCCCGCATCAACTCGCACGTCGAGATCACGGTGAGCGACAACGGCAAGGGAATCAGTCCGGACTACCTGCCGCTGGTCTTCGACCGCTTCAGCCAGGCGGACACGTCGATGCGCCGGCAATTCGGCGGGCTGGGGCTGGGTCTCAACATCGCGCGCGAGCTGGTGGAGCTGCACGGCGGCACCATCGCGGCGCGGAGCGGGGGAGACGGCCAGGGGTCCACCTTCGTGGTCAAGCTGCCGCGCTCGCTGGTTCACCCGCCGCCGCCCGGCGAGATGCGCCACCATCCCACCGCCGAAGCCGCGGAGGCGGAGATGAGGGCGAGCCCCGACCTCCGCGGACTGCGGGTGCTGGTGGTGGACGACGACGAGGGCACCCGCGACGTGGCCGGAACCATCCTGGCCTCCCTTGGCGCCGAGGTGCTGCAGGCCACCTCGGCGGCGGGCGGGCTCGAGACCCTGGTCCAGCGGCGACCCGACGTGCTGGTGGCCGACATCGAGATGCCCGGCGAGGACGGCTACATGCTGATCAACCGCGTGCGCTCGCTGCCGGTGCGCAGCGGCGGGGCGACGCCGGCCGCGGCGCTCACCGCCTTCGCCCGCGCCGAAGACCGCTGGCGGGCCCTGGACGCCGGCTTCCAGCTCCACCTGGCGAAGCCGATCGAGCCGCTCGGGTTGGCGATCGCCGTCGCCCACCTGGCGGGCCGGTCGGCGGCCGCACGCGAGCAGGGCTGATCCGGCTATCCCTCGTCGGCGCTGGGGCCGTAGACGCCGGGCACCGGGACCTCGAGCAGCCGCAGGTACACCGTGAGCTGGCCCCGGTGATGGTAGCCGTGGTTCAACATCACGGTGCGCAGGAGCGCGAGCCGCGGTCCCGAGAAGACCTTGACGTCGCCCCGGCGCATGGTCGTGGTCCGCGCCGCGGCGGAGTCGTCGAGCTGCGACAGCAGCTCCTTGGCCTCGGCGAGCTGGCGGTCGAAGCCGGCGACGATCTCCGCGGACGTCTCCGGCATGGGCGGGGCCTTGATCGTGGCGACGTCCACGTCGTCGTGCTGGACCATCGCCGCGAGGCGCCGGGGAATCCCCGCGATATGCCAGGCGAGCTCCCCGACGGACTTCGACTTCGGATGCGGCTTCCAGGAAAGCCTGTCCGCCGGCACGCGCTCGAGCACCCGGCGGGTCGTCGCGGCTTCGCGGGTCAGCTCTTCGAGGATCGGATCGATGGCGGCCATGGTCACCTCCGGGAGCGGATCTTACCAGGTGGCGGGCCGGCGGCCAGGCGACGCTGGTGCACGGGCCGCGCGGCCGGTCAGCGCTTGGGGATCGAGTGCTGCTCGGCCATGCACGACTCGAGCCGCGCGAGGTCCACGGGCACCCGGGCCTGGGCGCCTTCGGGAGCGGCCCGCAGGTACTGGACGGGCCACGAGACCGGCTGGCCCAGCTCGCGGGCGGCCCGCAAGGGCCAGTAGGGGTCGCGCAGGAGCTCGCGGGCGATCATGACCGCGTCCGCCTGGCCGGTGACGATGACGTGCTCGGCCTGCACCGGCGAAGTGATCATGCCGACCGCCGCGGTCAGGACCTGCGCCTGCCGGCGGACCTGCTCGGCAAAGGGCGTCTGATAGCCGGCGCCGGCCGGGACGCTCGCGTACGGCACGATGCCGCCCGACGAGCAGTCGATGAGGTCCACGCCGAGGCCGCGCAGGGCGCGGGCCAGCTCGACGGACTGCGCGACGTCCCAGCCGCCGTCGACCCAGTCGGTCGCGGACAGGCGCACGAAGAGCGCCGCGCCCGCGGGCCACGAGGAGCGGACCGCCGCCACGATCTCGCGCAAGAACCGGGTGCGGTTGTCGAACGAGCCGCCGTAGGCGTCCTGGCGCTGGTTGCTGAGCGGCGACAGGAACTCGTGGATCAGGTAGCCGTGAGCGGCATGGATCTCGACGACGCGAAAGCCCGCGGCGCAGGCGCGGCGCGCCGCCGCCGCGAACGCGGCGACGACCTCCTGGATGCCGTCCACGGTGAGGGCTTGCGGCATGGGATAGTGGTCGGCGAAAGCCAGGGCGCTCGGGGCCACGACCCGCTGCCAGCCGCCGGCGCCTTGGGGAACCGCCCCGCTTCCCGCCCATGGCCGCAGGGTGCTCGCCTTCCGCCCCGCGTGCGCCAGCTGCATCCCGGCGACGCTGCCCTGCTGGTGGATGAAGCCGACGATGCGGGCCAGCGGCGCGACGTGCTCGTCGCTCCAGATGCCTAGGTCCTGCGGGCTGATGCGGCCCTCGGGCAGGACGGCGGTCGCCTCGGTGAACACCAGCCCGGCGGCGCCCACGGCGCGGCTGCCCAGGTGCACGAGGTGCCAGTCGTTGGCGAAGCCGTCGGTGCTCGAGTACTCGCACATCGGCGAGACGAAGACGCGGTTCGCGAACACCAGGTCGCGGATCGAGAGCGGATCGAAGAGATGAGCCATGGGCGCCGCCGCGTACGCTACCGTGGTTCAGGCCGCCGTACAAGCAGCGGCGCGGCGGCGCCGCCGGTCAGAACTCGCCGCTCGCGCCGCCGCCGCCGGAGCGCCCGCCGCCGCCCTCGAAGCCATGCCCGCCCGCCGTGGGGCGCGGCGCCGGATGCAGGGTCAAGACGGCCAGGCCGGCCTCGAGCGCTGCCTGGCGCCCGCGATCGGTCAGCAGCGGCGCGGCGGTGAAGCCGTGCCGTTCCTGGCTGGTGCCGGACTCGAGATAGCGCCACAGGCCGAGCGCGACCGCGACCCACAGGGCGCCGCCGAGCGTCAGGACCAGCCAGGCGGGGCCGACGTGAAGGTAGCGGACCAGCGTCACGATCGAGGCCACGGCGGCGGCGGCGCCGGCGAGCAGCAGCGGCAGGCGGCGGCGCCGCACGCCGGCGACCAGCACCAGGACAGGCACGAGGGCCGTCGCGGCAGCCGCCGACCACCACCAGGGGCCGGCATGCGGCGCCGGCAACGGCTCCCGGCCGCCCAGGCGCTCGACGAGCTGGTCCTCCCAGGTGCCGGCGTGGACTGCCAGGTAAAGGCCGGCGGTCGCCACCAGCAGGACCGCCATCGCGGCCGACCGGTGTGCCGGCGCCAGGCGCGGCGACGCGGAGAGCCGCAGCAGCGCCGGCGCGGCGGCCAGCGGCAGGACGATCCATAGCGCCCGTCCCGCGGGGAGGCGGGCGAGGGCCACGAAGACCGCCGCGGCAGCGGCGGCGGCATAAAGCGGATAGCCCCACCGCCAGGATGCGATGCCGGCGAGCGCCGCGGCGAGCAGGCAGAGCGCCGGCAGCCCGCCGGCAGGCTCGAGCTTGGCGGCGCTCCACAGGAACCACCCGGCGGCTCCCAGCAGCAGGGCGATGGCCAGCAGCGAGGTGGCGGCTTCGACGCCGCCCTGCCGCCGGCGCAGGTGCCCGACCTGTACCTCGGTCAGGGCCCACAGGGCGGCGCCCGCGAGCAGCGCCAGCAGGGCCAGCGCCCCCTCCTGGTGGCTGAACATGGCGAGCGCGACGAAGCCCAGGAAGGCGCCGGCGCCGATCAGGGTGAAGAGGAAGAGCAGCGCCCGGAAGACCGGGCCGACGCGCACCCGGTCGTCGGGGAACCGGCTCTCGACGGCCGCCAGCGCGGCGTCGTCGATGACCCCGGTGCGCCGCCACGAGCGCGCCGCGGCACGCACCGCTGCCGCGCGGTCGGCGCCGGCGAGCTCCGGCGTCACGCCGCCTCCTTCATTCGCCGCTGCGCCGCCATCAGGCCGCCGACGAGCAGGATCGAGCTCACGCCGATCCAGAGGCAGCCGGCGGCGAAGTCGTGGACCGCCTCGACGAGCAGGCGGGTCAAGCCCACGTAGGCCGCCACCACGCCGTAGGCGAACAGCGGGAAGCGCCGGGTCCGGTAGGCGATCGCCGCCAGGGCGGCGCCGGCCAGCAGCAGCGCGCCGCCCCACTCCGGCCGCTCGAGGCCCGAGGCGATGCCGCCCAGGGCGAGCAGGCAGCCGAGGTGGACCGCCACCGGCTCGAAATGGGCCTTGCGGCGCCACCTTGCCAGGCCGATGCCGAGGCCGGCGAAGAGGATGCCGCAGGCGATGGCATTCCAGCGCCAGGCAGCGGTGGCGTTCCACCCGGCGGCGCCGGCGTCGGCGAGCGAGACGCCGCGCCAGGCCGCGAGGCTGGTGAGCGCGAGCGAGAAGACGACGCGCGAGTCGAAGCGGAAGGCGGCGAGGCCGGCGATGCCGGCGACGATCAACAGGTGCCACGACCGGTGAGCGCCCAGCAGCCCGAACGCGGCCTCGCAATAGGCGAGGTCGGCGGCGGCGAGCAGGATGCCGAGCAGCAGGACGTAGTCGAACGCCAGGTTCGGCGATGGGACCTCCTGCCAGGAGAAGGGCGGCGCCACCCGCAGCGTCCAGGCCAGCGCCGCCGCCGCCGCCAGGCCAAGGGCGGCGGCGACCGCGACCGGCCCGATGCGGTCGAGGTTCTCCTTGACCATGAGCCCGACGCCGCCGGTCAGGACGAGCACGCCGGCGTAGAGCAGGGCGCGCAGCTCGGCATGGACCGACACCAGCTCGCCGCGCGCCACCCGCAGCAGGCGCGGCGCCGCCTCGGCCGGCAACACGCCGTCCGCAACCAGCGCCGGGATGGCCAGGGCGGCGTCAGGGTTCACCAGGGTTCCTCGGCGTCATCCTAGCAAGGCGGGAACCCGGGGCCAAACGCGCGTTGCGGCCTGGCGGTGTCCTGGGACACTGCCCACGGCCTGCCGACTCCTTCAGCAGGTCGCCGACACCTCCGCGGGCGCCGGGTCAGACCGCCGCCACGGTGGACGTCATCGCGGCGCTCGTGCCCGGCGCACCCTGTCGCTCCGCGGCTATGGGCACTTGCAGGTCACATCGCAGGTGATGAAACAGGTGGCGCACGAATCGCAGGTGTGGTTCTCGCAGGTGAAGGTGGCGGTGCCGGTTTCCGCCGCCGCCGCCTCCGCCAGCCGCACGTCATCGAGATGGCGCAGGGTTTCCCTGCTCAGCCCGAGCTTGAGCGCGATTTTCTTCATGATTCCACTCCTATGTTTCCGGTGCACCTGCAGGAGGCGAGAGCGCGGGTCACGCAGTCGCCGCGGGTGCTACGGAACACCCCTGCACGCCTTGTGCCCCTCGGGCTCCCACCGGTCACGCCGGTCACGAGGAACGCCCTGGCGGCGCGCCGGGCGGTCCCTCCTTCTGCCGGCCTGGCGGCGAAGCCAGGAAGCCTATCCCGGCCGGCCGCGGGCGCGGCGGCCGCTTTCCCGCAGGTTGTGGCTGGCGGCGGCGTCGAGGTCCAGGCCGTAGATGCGCTTGAGCTCCGCGACCTGGCCCAGGGTCTTGGCGCTGAATGGGGCCTTGCCGTCGAAGGCGTGCAGCACGATGCCCTCGAGCAGGTCCCCCAGCGACAGGTCGTGGAGCTCGGCCAGGGCCTTGAGCACCTTGAGGATCCGCTTCTCCATGCGGACGCCGGTCTGAACGCGCTCCACCTCGAGTGAAGAACCGCCGCTGCCACGTACCTTCGGTCCCTTCGAGTTGACCATCTTACTTTTTCCCCATCTTTTCCCAATCTACCTTACTACCAATGTACCAGATTAGCAAGCGACCTTGCGCGCGCTTTCTATTTGTTGACGCATCCATGGTATCTTGGTACATTGGTAGGAGATAGATGGAAGGAGGGAGTGCTTTGGAGATCGGGATCTTCCAGCTGCTTCCGGCGCCCGAGACGGTCGCCGATCGAGAGGTGATCGAGCAGGCGTTGTGGGAGGTGGATTGCGCCGAGGCCGGGGGCTTCGGGAGCGTGTGGATCGCCGAGCACCACCTGTCGCCGTTCGGGCTCGTCGGCTCGCCCTCGGTGTATGCGGCGGCAATCGCCCAGCGCACCCGGCGCCTGCGGATCGGCTACGCGGTCGCGGTCCTGCCGCTGCACCATCCGCTGCGCCTGGCCGAGGAGATCGCCTGGGTGGGCCACCTCAGCGCGGGGCGGCTGCTGGTGGGAGTCGGCCCCGGGTTCAGCCCCTACGAGCTGGGAGCGTTCGGCGTGCCGCTCGAGGAGCGTCACGCGCGTCTCGAGGAGGGGATTGCGATCCTGCGCGCGGCGCTCGCGGGAGACAGCTTCAGCTATGCGGGGCGGTTCTTCGACGTCCCGCGGGTGACGCTGAGACCGCGTCCTTTTGGTGGCTGCGCACCGCCCCTGCTGCGCGCCTGCTCGAGCCTGGAGTCGCTGCGCCGGGCGGCGAACGACGGCGTGCCGGTCATGCTCGGGCTCAAGCCCGTGGCGCAGATCGCCGAGCACATCGCCGCCTATCGGGCCTGCCTGGCGGCGCTCGGCAGGACGGACGCCGAGATCGACCGCGAGGTGGCCGAGATCCGGGTGCTGCGCCGCGTCGCCGTGGCGCCGAGCGACGAGGAGGCGCTGGCCGACGCCCGGCAGGCGCTGCGCTGGGAGGCGGCGACGGCGCAGCGGGTCCACGGGGCGGGTGGCGATGCCACGGCGCGTGCCGCCGGCGACACGGCGGTCGCCGACCCAAGGGCCGCCGACTCAAGGGCCGCCGACCCAAGGGCCGCCGACCCGAAGGCCGGCGCCTCGAAGGCCGGCGTCGCTAAAGGCAGCGACGCGAAGGCCGGCGTTGCTAGGGGCGAGGATGCGAAGGGCGACGGCGCGAAGGCCGGCGACGCGGCGAAGCTGGCCGACGGCTCGGCGGCCGACGCCGCGGCGGAGCCCACGGGCGCCTGCATCGGCACGCCGGCGACGGTGCTGCGGGAGCTGGGCGCGCTCCACGCCCTTGGCGTCCGCCACGTCATCGCCTGGCTGAACTTCGGCGATCTGCCCTTCGCCAGGGTGCGGCGCGCCATGGAGCTGCTCCGCCAGGAGGTGATCCCGCGGCTGGCGGGCGGGTAGAATCCCGTCCGGGAGGCTCTGCCGCCGATGAAGGTCTTTGCCGTCTGCCTGCTCGCCCTGCTCGTGCTCGTCCCGGCTGCCGCCGCGACCGAGGAGAGATTCACCCTCGAACCCTTCGGCACCCTGACCGTCTACCACCTGACGCCGCGGCCGGCGCACGTCGTCTTGTTCGTTTCGGGCGACGGCGGCTGGAAGCTGGGCGTCGTCGACATGGCGCGCGAGCTGGCGTCGATGGACGCGCTGGTCGTGGGTATCGACATCACCCACTACATCAAGACGGTGGTGGGCGGCGCCGCGGCCGGGACCGGTGCGTCGCCTGCCGAGACGTCGCCTGCCGAGACATCGCCAGCCGGCACCCCGGCCGGCGGCACCGCGGCCGCGTGCTTCGATCCGGCCGCCGATTTCGCGGCGCTGGGCAAGGCGGTGGAGGAGCGTTTTGGCTATTCGGACCGGCGGCCGCCCATCCTGGTGGGATACTCCTCGGGCGCCACCCTGGTCTACGCGGCCCTGGTGCAAGCGCCGCCGGGCGCCTTCGCGGGCGCCGTCAGCCTCGGCTTCTGCCCGGACCTCATCGTCAACATGCCGATCTGCAAGGGCAACGGCCTGACCTGGCAGCGCGACCCCCACCACAAGGGCGTCGACTTCCTGCCCAGCCGCCTGCTGACGGTGCCCTGGATCGCCCTGCAGGGCGACATCGACAAGATCTGCACGCCGGCCGACACGCGCAGCTACGTGGCCAGGGTGCCGCACGGCGAGCTGGTCTGGCTGCACAAGGTCGGTCACGGCTTCTCGGTGCCGAGGCGCTGGCTGCCCGAGCTCAAGGCCAGCTTCGCCCGCGTCGCCCGCGGCGGCGGCAGCGGTGGTGGCGGCGGGTAGCACGATCAGGATGAGGCGAGCGATGGGGATAACGCGCAAGCGCCCGCTCGCCTGTCGACGTCAGGTTCGCCCCCCGTAAAGTCGCCACCCCTCTTGACAAGCTTTTTCGGACCCCTGCGCGAGGTTTCTCGAGTCCGCGCTCGAAGGGCATCGGTTGGCCCGCCGGAGGGTGCAGCGACCGCGTTCTCGCAGCGAGCCTCCCGGCCCCCTTCGACGGCCGCCGATCGGCCCTGCCGCGGCCACCAACGCGCTTGAAAATCATGGGCTTACAATCGCTGAAGGGGGGACCAAGATGACCATCGGCGAACCGGTGTACGAGGCAGGACACGAGATCCAGGCGATGGGTGGCGGCACGGAGCTCGAGGTTCTCGGCGAGCGTATCGCCGAGTTGGCGGCGCAGATTTCGGCCGCCACTTACGAGCTGTTGGCGATGCTGCGCGACTTCGACGAGCGCGGCGGGTGGAACAGCGGGTTCCACTCTTGCGCGCACTGGCTATGCTGGCGCGTCGGGCTCGACCTTGGCGCGGCGCGCGAAAAGGTGCGCGTGGCGCGCGCGCTCGGCGCGTTGCCGCTGCTCTCCGCGGCGATGCGCCGCGGGGAGGTTTCCTACTCGAAGGTTCGCGCCGTCACTCGCATCGCCACACCCGCCAACGAGCAGGAGCTACTGCGATTCGCGCGTGCGGGAACTGCAGCGCACGTCGAGCGGCTGGTCCGCGGCATGCGGCGAGTCGACCGCATTGCGGCGGGGGATGACGAGAAGCGCCGCCACGCCACGCGGTACCTGCGCGCCTATACCGACGAGGACGGCATGGTGGTGGTGACGGGGCGGCTCGCGCCGGAGGCCGGCGCGGCGCTGCTGCGCGCCCTGGACGCCGGCGTTGAGGCGCTCTACGGGCCGCGCGGCGGCCAGCCGCCCGGCGCCGCGCGGGAGCACGAGGACGTGGCAGAGGAGACATCGGTGGCAGAGGAGACATCGGCGGAGCAACGCCGCGCCGACGCCCTGGGCCTGGTGGCCGAGAGCGCACTCGCCTCGGGTCTCGATCCCGGCAGCCGTGGCGACCGCTATCAGGTCGTGGTGCACGTGGATGCCGAGGTGCTGGCTGCCGGCGGCGACAGCGGTTCGTCCTGGCTCGCGGATGGCACTCACGTTTCCGCGGAAACGTCCAGGCGGCTGGCCTGCGACTCGGCCCGGGTGGTCATGCGGCACGCCGCGGACGGCCAGGTGCTCGACGTCGGCCGCCGCACCCGCACCATCTCGCCCGGCCTGCGGCGGGCCCTCGAGCATCGCGACGTCGGCTGCCGCTTCCCGGGCTGCGGCAGGAGGTTGTGCGACGCCCACCACGTGGAGCCGTGGGCCGATGGCGGCTCGACCAGCCTCGCCAACACGCTCCTGCTCTGCCGCCGCCATCATCGCGCGGTGCACGAGGAGGGGTTCTCGATGGAGCTGGCGCCCAACGGCGAGGCGCGCTTCTATCGACCCGACGGCCGGCCGCTTCCGGAGGCGCCGGTGCTGCCGATGCCGGGCGGAGAGCCCGTCACGGCCCTGGTGGCGCGACTGGCGAGCAACGGTGTGGCCGTGGATGGCGGCACGACGTTGCCCGACTGGTGGGGCGGGCCGGTCGACTACGCCTGGGAGATCGACTGGCTGCGGTCGCGCGACGAACGCCAGCCGGCGTCCGCCGCCGGGTGACCGCAGGAAGCGCCGCGCCCGTCGCCCGCCGACCGGCCCGAGATGAAGCGAGTCAAGGGGCCGGTGACCGCAAGCGCCGAAGGCCCTGCGCCGCGACGGCGGCGACGGCGGCGGCGCGGCCGGCGGCGGCTGAGCAGCGGGTTGGCGCCACATCTCGCCCCTCGCCCTTGGACCAGGCTCTTGGACCAGGCTCTCCTGCCGTCGAGCCGCTGATATCCGGTTCCAGATAAATGGCGAGCTTCAAGGTCCAGAAGGCGGCGCGGCGACGCCATGAGATACGCTGAAAAATATACAGACAAATCTCCGAGAACAGCAATAAATAGATACTATAAAGGACATAAATCATTGTGAGGTCATCTTTAACGGCTATAAATACTCGATGATTGACTTCCACAACTTATTGTTCCAACTGGACTTATGCTGAGGACCACAGTAGATTTCGCGGCATGCGGAACAAGGCCGACTTCGGGCCGGCGATCGTGTTCCTCGCTGAAAGGGCCGGCCTCAGTCAGAAGCAACTGGCCAAGGCCCTCAAACTCCACCCCGGAACAATCTCTGCTTGGCAGCGAGGCAAGCGCTTGCCCAATCGCAGGGCCATGCAGGCGTTGCCCGGCACGCTGAGGTGCACCGACGCGGAGATCGATAAGGTCGCGGCTTTCCACGGCGAATGGCGTCAAAAAATGGCAAGCAAACAAGGCCGAACCGCCGAAGACGTGAAGGAGACTCGCGCCGAATATCAGGCGCCCGAATCTCAGGCCAAGGCCGAAGCTCGGCACCTCGAGATCGGCCGCGTTTTCGACAGGCTGGTTGAGCTTCTGTCTCCCGACCGTTAGAAACCTGAACCATCCTGCAGACGCTCTAGCAAGTAGGCTGCTGAAAAATCCCGCACGCCGCGCTTCGCCCTGCGGGTTGCGGCGGCGCGGGGCCGTCTGCGGCGTTGCCGCTCCTCGACGATGTCGGGGCATCGCCTGCGTCGCGGCGCCTGGCATCCGGCCCCGCGGCGCTCGCAACGCGACGCACGGGCTTTTTCAGCAGCCTG
>Ga0307478_10001767_pt1 | contig 18045 bp, 14 predicted proteins | sample atmos_gasesECM4C_2_FD_203713 | JGI IMG/M metagenome (GOLD analysis project Ga0307478, IMG submission 203713) | Hardwood forest soil microbial communities from Morgan-Monroe State Forest, Indiana, United States - atmos_gasesECM4C_05 | ecosystem: Environmental > Terrestrial > Soil > Temperate... | reverse complement strand
GAGTCGGCTACAAGTTTGCCGGCGTGAGTGTTCGCAGCCAGAAGGCCTAAATAATTGGCTGAGAATCTCCAACACCCAAAGCTCGCGGGATGAAGAATGGATGGCCTGGATTGCTGGAAGCGTAGCGGCGAGTTTCTCCTTCGTGATGTCAGGCATCGCGTCAACCGGTACAGAGACGGTTGACCTTCGCGAACCGCACGGCTAGCAGATCGTAGTCGATCACATACAAGGCCTTGGCTCTGGTCATGGCGGCTCCGATGAACGAACGCTCTGTACCGACGGAGACGTACACCCCGTGATTGCTTTTGCGGAAGATTGGCAGGGCTACGGCCGGGTGCTGCTCGTTGGGAGGGATGTAAATGCCAAGGGCGGGCTGGCGCTCGACGGATGATCGGACGGACTGAGCGGAGCACTCTCCGGCACCAAAAAGGATGCACGACAATATACAAGCACTTCGAATTGCCCAGGCGCGCCACGTTGGGGTTGGAGCGAACATGCAGAACGAAGGAACTACCACAGATCGCCCGAAAGCGCAGAATTCAGCCACACCAACCTGCCGTGACTACCTACTGCACAGACGTAATTCCCTCTGTGCCCAACAGATTTCTCTCCTTGGGACCAGCCTCTATTTACAGGGGTGCGAGCAAAATGTGGTGCCGGGAGGGGGAGTCGAACCCCCAAGGTACTAAGTACCGGCGGATTTTGAGTCCGCTGCGTCTGCCAGTATATATTTGATAATAAATAGTTTATATTGCACTAAACGTAAAAGTGTGTAAGTAAATGTGTCGGTTTTGAAGGTCTTCCACGATCGGGTCGTAACAAGAAACCTCGCGACGAAGCGCCTCTTCCGAGCGCTTTTTGTCTGACTGCTTCGCCGGGGCAAAGAACTGCTGCTCCTCCCTATCCTATGCAGTCTTGTCAATTCCTATCTCACCCAGCGCGCGGGGAGTAGATCCATCTGGCCGCTGCCAGGCGTTTACGAAACTAGTGGGGTTGCATTCACTCGTGCAAGTAGCCAATCAGATTACGAAAATAGCGGCCTGAAACCCCTAGGCCTTGATCAGTCCCGAAATGCCTGGCTCTTTACTTTAGTACACGCCAGCAATCTTTAGTTAATTCCATTGACAGCCAGTGCTTGGATTTAGTAAAGTTAATCACGATAGTAGTAAAGCTGGTTTAAGGGGGGCTGGGTGACCGAACGAGAAATGGAACTCTCCTTGAAAAAAACTTACAGCAGGGAAAACGGCGGTCTCGTGACACTCGCGCTGAAAACCTTGGGTTGCGAGCAAAAGAAGCTGGCAAAACGCCTCGGCGTTTCCGAGACGCAAATCACGAAGTGGAAGCAAGGCGAGAGCATGTCTCACGAGAAACAAACCAAGCTACGCAAGCTCATCGGGATAGATATGTACACAGATGTCGGCTTTGTACTCGCGGCAGGCTCGGTCGAGGCAGCGGACAAATGGGGAAAGCTGATGACGTTTCTTGCAGAGCACGCCAACGCCAGCGCTACCGACGAAATGGGGTTTGAGGATGCCGCGCTTCTGACTGAGGAATTCTTCGAGTTGCACTGGCAGACCTTTCGAACTCTGCAACAAATGGGCATTGCGTTGCCCCAAACCTTTCCCGCCGAACTGGAGAAGATCGACTATGCGCTCCTCGCGTGGTGGCGTTCTGACAGTCCAGAAGAGGTTGGTGACGAGGAATCAGACCCCGATGCGTTCTGGACTCTGATTTCTAGCAACCCACACGCAGACCTGATTGATTCGATCTACAAATCGTACACCGAAGTCTCCGCATTTTTTGCTGCGAACCTTCATCCCGTGATCTACAACGACGTCAGTGATGGTGGGTTGGACGCCATCGGATCAAGCCATTGGGAACTCGAAGAGATTGATGACAATTTGCTTTCACTGGCGGCGTCCAAACTTGATTTCGAGGACACCAATGGCTTAGTCACGAAAGAGCAGTTTGAATTGTTCCAGAGGAAGATCACGAAAGATTACGTGCGGTGGCTCACCAAGCTGAAAAAAATGGCCTACGAAGCCCAGATTCCGCTCCCAGTAGAGGTGATGGATTTGGTGTCTCAATCTGCCGGAGAACTGGGCAATGAGGCTGAGTTTGCGAGCATGGGATATGGTCCGGCACGGATTCACCCCGACATATACATGAACGAATTGTTGCAAGGGATGAGGATGATTCATCAGGTGCTGCCCGCCATCATGAAAAAGCTTGGGATGACCAAAGATGATTTCCACTGCGATAGCTCGGAATTCGCCCTGCCCGTCAACGCTCAGGGCTTCATCGACCACCCGAAGCAGGAAACAGACGATGAGGATGGGGACGAGGGCAGGTGCTGCCCGAGCCAAGGAAACCTTCCTAACGGTTGATGAACTCGTTTTACCGATTTGATAGATGTTGGGCTATACGCCGCCGGCCTTTCGCGGTCGTAGCGAAGACTTCCTCCTCAATGGCGTGTTCCACAATGGCGTGTTCCACGCTATGATGAGCGCGAACGGGAGCGGAGCTAACTTGGAAGAGCGGACGGGTCTGCTCAGGCCGTCTTAAGCGAAAGCGCGACACCTTGCTCCCATTGCTGGAGCATGCGATTGCCTATATCACTGAATTCCTCGTGCGCTTTCATATAGGCGTGCACTTCCTTTGAGGTGTCCGCAATCGCGGACTCTGTGCGCTTGAGTATCTCTCGGACGCGAGCGGGAGTGCCTCCCATTCGCGTTTCGCCCAGTCGCTGCAATTCCTTCGCGCTTGCCCATTTCGTCGTGCCGTTAAGAGTTAGAGCCATGCTGTCCCTCGGCAAATAGACGGACGTAGTCACAAGATCATAGACGGGTGCGAGTCTCGCTTCGCCCTGAACGTCGTCGTAAACAATCCCGAAGTTCTTGAGATGCGCGTCGCCATTGCGAAGCGCGCAATTCAGGACAATCAGGGCGAACAGCTTTTCCATGTCCTCGCCCACATGCGTCGAGTTTGCAAACTGCCCGAAGCGCTTCATGACCGAGGTCTCGTAGCTGCCGCGATATTTCTCGTCGGTCCTGCGGGCGTTCAGCACACAGAAATCCTCGAATCCGCGATACTTCCCGTCCATGCGCAGGTCGAACCGGTCAATGACCAGCGCCATGCCGTCCTCGGCAAGGCGGTAGGGAGGCACGTCGAGTCCATATTTGCGTGCCACAGTGAGGCAAAAAAACTCGTTGGCGGCCAGTTGCGGATATTCGTTAGCCTCCCACATCTTCACAATGTGGGTAGCGCCTTTGTAGCTTTGCGAGAGTCGGTGTCCCGAATGCTCCATCTCGGCGAAAGCGTTCTCGTCGCGCAACAGGATTTTGGGCTGCACGCCGCTGATTCCGGAAAACGACGCGAATTTCTCCAGCAAGTAACGGAAGAGATCGCCGCCGCGCCTTCGTTCGAGAATCTCGTCCACCGACTGGAAAGGTACGTCCTCCTGGAGGTGTTCCTTGTCGCCGGTGTAGCGGATGCGTCCGACCTGTGAGCGGCCGACAATGGACAGCAGGTCGAATTCGTCGAAGGTGCCGGTGGCTTTCGCAAAGGCAAGGCGGAGCCGCTCCCGCAATACGCCTTCAGGCAGGTTCATTTCGAAAACCGGAAGCAGGCCGAAGGGCACGCTCCACGATTCAAGCCTTAACGGCATTGTCATCGAGACCCCACGCGCTGGCGGAGCGCCGGGAAGGTAAGCAAATGTGCTGCCGCGCTCGCCGCGACGATCGAGTAGTCCCGTGTCAGCGGCGTCGGTCCAGACCTTGATCATCCCGTCCCTCTTCCATGAGTTCTTCAAGCGTCGGCCGGCCTGCGCTTGCTTCCTGAAGCTTCAACTCCAGCCCCAGTACCGTGAGAATGTTGGTAATCTTTGAATACCCCAGTTCGCCCAGCCGTCCATTCTCCAGGGCGTCGAGCGTGGAGAGTCCTACCCTGGCTTTTTTTGCAAGCGTGGGCTGGGTGAAGCCAAGTGTTTTGCGCTTCGTGGCGATCTGCTCGCCTAATTCAGATAGGGACAACATTCGCCTAATATACTAGTTTTATACATGTAACACAAATGTAAACCTAATATACAAGGTTATTGCCAGCCCCCTTCACCTCGCTGACCTTGGAGGGCGAGCGATCGTGGATCGCAGTCCCGAGGATCTTGGTAAGCATCCGATTGCGACCGCTTTAGACAACCGCGTGATTGAGAGCCATTCTCCCGAAGAGAACCCTTACGGAATCGTGTCCAATCCCGCGAGCCTTGCCTGAAGTCATCTGCATCCAAACGGAGAGCGCATTGGAGAGTGCTCGCATCGAGAATGCAGAGAGTTCCGGTCGAGTCCAGTAGCATCGCCAGCATCGGCTACGCTCCCCAGGAGCGAGTACTGGAACTGGAGTTTCGCCAATCCAGAGAAATCTATCAGTACTTTGACGTGCCCGCCGAGGAATACACCGCCTTCCTCGCCGCCGACTCCAAAGGCACCTTCCTGAACCAGCAGTTCAAGCCCCGGGGATATCGCTACCAACGAGTCCCACCCTCACAGACATAGCCTCTCGTCCCAAGTGTCCACCTAATTTATTATGTGGACACTAATCCCCCACATCATTCCGCCGCTCCGCTGATGGAGACATTTGTTTTCTCTGAGGTATTGAAACAGGCATCGTGGTTCGGGTGAGAGCTACGCTTTGTCTCACCACCGGGACAAAGATCAGGAACAGGTTGATCTAGTGATCGAAACGGTAAGTGGTCCATTGGTCGGTATCGACGTCAAGGCGAGCGCTTGCGTGAAGGCGAATGACTTCAAGGTGCTCCGAAAGTTGGCGACGCTCGCGGCGAAAACTTCAAGCTAGGAGTGGTTCTCTTCGATGGCGGAAGACCGGTCCACTTCGGTGAGCGATGTCTTGCTTGTGGGCATGACTTTATTTTCTTGGTCTTCGGTCGTCGCAATAGATGGAGGTATTGCAATACGTCATTACATACCAGCAAGTGATGACACACACACATCGATGTCGGTGACGACAACTCAACGCCGGAGCACCCGGACAGAGTCGAACTCTCACGGGCCTTTTGAGCCTGCGGATTTTGCCGCTGCCGATGTCGTGCGAAGTCTTAGTGTCCGGTTTGCGCGTCTGGACCCTTTACTGTCCGCCAGTGACCCGGAGCTCAGGGGCTGTCGTTTAGTGTCTATAACTTCCCGGCGCGAGCGTGGCTTGGTCGCCGATTTTGCTTGCTGTCTTGACGCTAGTAGGCATGAATCTGCGGCCACCGGTACGTGTTCCGGCCTCCTCAATTCCTTGGTAGAAGTTGGGAACCCAAGAGTGTGGAACAGGTGTGTAAGCCGTGCTTACCACAGCATTTTATCAGTAAACTTACTATTTTGAGTTGGACAGACTATACGCTCGTTGGTTATATGTCGGCAAGAAGTCCGCCGCATCTGTTTGTGGAAGTGAATCGCGTGCGCAGAGCTAGCCCAGCGAGCCTCGTAATCCGTGGGTCTGAGTGGTGCCGGGAGGGGGAGTCGAACCCCCAAGGTACTAAGTACCGGCGGATTTTGAGTCCGCTGCGTCTGCCAGTTCCGCCATCCCGGCTGCGAGGATACAAGACTAATTGACCTCTTGTAGTTTGTAAATTCGCTGGAGACCATCAGTCCACACCGCACATCCGCGGGGTGCTCTAATTGCTGAGGGAGAGCCTATCTTTAGTTTTTTCCCTGGTTACTGAAGTTTGCGCAAAATCCTTCCAAACGATTGTTTCTAAAAGTTTTACCTGTTAATCCTAGTATTTCTGGGGCATCGCCCCTCGTGGCCGAAGGCAGTGGCGGTCAGGCTGCGGTGTGTTCGTTTCTTATGACAGGCGCAGGCGGATTCGCGGAAGGAAACGTCTCTCACTCCCGTTCCTGGAGAGGTCTGTCCGTCCTCGCCAAACTTTTCATCGGCGTCATCGTCATTCTTGGAACGGCCGTTCTCGTTTATGGGGGAGTTCATCAAAGCAGCAAGAATATTGCCGAGTTCATCTGCTACCTCGGCATCGCCATCCTCGCATCGAGGCTGAAAGTGAGCCTGCCCGGTATCACGGGCACTCTGTCAGTCAATTTCCTTTTCATTCTGATAGGCATTCTCGAACTCAGCTTCACTGAGACGCTGATTCTGGGCGCAATCTCGATGCTGGCGCAGAGCCTTTATCCGGACCGTCCGAACGCCATTCAAGTTACGTTCAACGTGTGCGCCGGATCCATTTCCACGGCACTGGCGTACGGGGTTTATCATCATCGGCTCGCGAAGCTGTTGCTCGGTAGCCCTGCAATTCTGTTGGGCGTAGCGGCAACGGTTTATTTCATCGCCAACGCGGGCTCGATTGCGATGGTCATTTCGCTGACCGAGCGCCGCCCACTGCAGCGCATCCTCGTAGATTGTTATTTCTGGTCATTTCCGTATTACCTCGTCGGAGCCGGGATTGCCGGCAGCATCGCGTGGCTGAATCAGACTTTCAACTGGGAAACGTCGCTGCTTTTAGTGCCGGCTATTTACTTGATTTATCGGTCTTACCGCCTCTACCTGGGCAAGCTTGAAGATGAGAAGCGGCACGTCGAAGAAATGGCCAACCTGCACCTGCGGACGATCGAAGCGCTGGCTCTGGCGATCGAAGCAAAAGATCACACTACGCACGAGCACCTGCAACGCGTGCGCATTTACGCCATCGAGGTCGCTAAGGACTTGGGCATTAGCGGGCCTGAGCTTGAAGCGCTACACGCCGCTGCCCTTCTGCATGACATCGGCAAGCTCGCCGTACCCGAGCACATCATCTCGAAACCGGGCCGCCTTACACCCGAAGAATTCGAGAAGATGAAGATTCACACGCTGGTTGGCGCGGAGATTCTGGAACGCGTTCGTTTTCCCTATCCGGTTGTGCCCATCGTCCGCGCCCACCACGAGAAATGGGATGGCTCGGGCTATCCGGTGGGACTCAAAGGCGCGGAGATTCCGATTGGGGCGCGCATCCTCTCCGCGGTGGATTACCTGGACGCGCTAGCCTCCGATCGCCAATACCGGCGGGCGCTGCCCCTGCGCGAAGTCATGCAGAAACTCGCGGCCGAGTCGGGAAAATCGTTTGACCCGCGAGTGGTTGAAATTCTCCAGAGACGATACGTGCAATTGGAGCACCTCGCTATCGCCAAATCCACGGAAGATGTCAATGGACCACTCTCCACCGCGATCAAAATCGAGCGAGGCTTGGAGCCGGCAGCCGGTTTCGAAAACGTCGCTGTGCAAGAGTACGCCGGGAGGGAAAACACTTTCCTGTCGTCTATCGCAGCAGCCAGGCAAGAAGCGCAGGCTTTATTTGAACTCAGCCAGGACCTTGGCGCCTCTCTCAGCCTCGGCGAGACACTTTCAGTCTTTTCCGTCAAGCTCAAGCCTATGGTGCCGTACGACGCCATCGCGATCTATATTCGCCGCGACCATGAACTCGTACCCGAATTTGTAAATGGGGATAACTACCGCCTGTTCTCATCTCTGCGCATCCCCATCGGTCAGGGATTGTCGGGGTGGGTCGCACAGAACCAGAAGCCGATCGTGAATGGCAATCCATCGGTGGAACCCGGATATCTGAACGATCCCTCGAAGTTCAGCACGCTGCGATCGGCCCTGGCAGTTCCGCTGGAGGGCGTGGCCGGTATCATCGGCGTGCTTGCCCTCTACCGGGCGGAGCGCGACGCTTTTACGTCGGACCACTTGCGGATTCTGCTCGCGGTCAGCGGGAAAATGGCGCTTGCCATCGAGAACGCGCTCAAGTACCAGCAGGCTGAGAATTCCGCAACCACCGACTATCTCACTGGGCTGCCGAACGCGCGCTCGCTGTTCCTGCAACTCGACCGCGAACTGGCCCGCTGCAAGCGTGACAACTCGTCGCTGACCGTCATGGTCTCCGACATGGACGGTTTCAAGCAGATCAATGACCGCTTCGGCCATCTTGAAGGCAATCGCGTGCTGCGCCTGTTCGCGCAAGCCCTGAAAGACACATGCCGCGAATATGACTACGTCGCTCGCATGGGCGGCGACGAGTTCGTGGTCATTGCACCCGGACTGGCCACGGATGCGGCGACGAAGAAAGCGGAGCAGATGCGCGTGCTGGCTCGTCAAGCCGGCGCGGAAGTTTGCGGCGAAGAATTGCTTTCACTCAGTGTAGGCCGCGCCAATTATCCGGAAGATGGCAAAGACGCCGAGCAACTGCTCGCCGAAGCCGATCGCCGGATGTATCTAGAGAAGCAAAAGCAGCTTTCCTATAAAGATCGCCGGGTGCATCCGCGACTGAAGTGCCGCGTGACCATTGAGCTGCAAACTGAGACAGGCGGTGCTCCCTTGTTTGCCAACCTGACCGACATCAGCATGGGCGGATGCTACATCGAGACCAGCACGATTCTTTCCGCGGGAAGCAAGATCAAGCTGGGATTTTCCATGGACGATTCAAGCTTGACTGCTGAAGGAGTAGTGGCGCGACTCGATCCCGGCTCGGGCCTTGCCGTTCAGTTCCGCGAGCTGAACCGTGACGGCCGCGATCGCATGTTCAGGATTTTGGAATTCGTGCAGAAAACATCGGCGTTCTACAACAACCGTTACGTTGAAGGGCTGATGAAGCAGCGCTAGTCGACGAAGCAGAGCGCTTCGCGGTCACTCTCAAGCCGGGAAGTCCCAGCCTTCTTCCTTTATCTTGCGGTTGGTCCAGTGTTGCAAGCGCTCGAACAGCGCAGGCTCGATCACCACGAAGCGGATGCCAACGCGCCCTTCTTCTCCCACCCACATAAGCCGCGCCTTGGCCTGAAACAGATCTTCGCTCTCAGGCAGCATGAAACTCACATCGAGAAGTCCGGCGAAACGCAAAGGTTCTTTTAATCCGTCGAGGCCCATGCCTCCGGTGCTGAGATTGACGCCGCGAACTTCGATTTCTTCGCCGCGGGCGTTCCTGATCGTGACCGAAAGCTCGACCCGAGCGCGAAAGAATTTCTGCTGTTCGGTGCTGACAAACCCAAGCGGGATGCTTCTTTCGCCGGGCTCGTAGTTGATGCTGTATTCCTTGAGCTTGCGGCTCAAGGTGCGGCGCGAGATGCCCAGTTGTTCTGCGGCGAGCGTGCGATGCCCACCGGTGCGCTCGAGCGCCTTGATGATCATCTGCTCTTCCATGCTTTCGAGGTTGCCAACGGGCATTGACGCGGTTTGCCGCTGGGCCGTGGGCTCTCCCGTCAGGGCGGCGCTGAGCCGGGAAAAGTCGATCTCCGCGCCGTGCGCTTCCATGGAAACTTTCGCTACCAGGTTCCGCAATTCACGAATGTTGCCCGGCCAGGAATGCGTCAGCAGCGCCGAGATAGCCTGCGACGAGAAGCTTTTTCGCGGAGCTTTCAGCTGCAGGAAATGCTCGGCGAGAGCAACGATGTCTTCAGGCCGCTCCCGCAGCGGCGGGACGCGAAGCTGGAACTGCCCGAGCCGGTGAAATAGATCCTGCCGGAAGCGGCCGTTCTTCACCGCAGATTCCAAATCCTGGTTGGTGGCGGCAACGATGCGCACATCTACCCTGATCTTGCGGTGCCCGCCAAGCCGGTAAAACGGCTGGCCGTCGAGCACGCGCAGGAGCTTGACCTGGGTCTGCAACTGCAACTCCCCGATTTCGTCGAGGAAAAGAGTTCCCTTGTCGGCCAGTTCGAAGAGACCGGGTTTAGAAGCATCGGCGCCGCTGAACGCGCCTTTTTCATATCCGAACAGTTCGCTCTCGACCAGGTTTTCGGGGAGGGCCGCGCAGTTAATATCGACCCATGGCCGGCCGCGACGATGCGATGACTCATGAATCGTGCGGGCGATCAATTCCTTGCCCGTGCCGGTTTCGCCGGTGATCAAAACGGTTTCAGAATGCCCGGCGACGCGATCCACCAGGCCCATGAATTTGTGCATGACGGGGCTGGCCAGGATGAATTGTTTGTCATCGATCTTGCGCGAAACGATCCCAGTCGCTACCGCTGCACCGGGTCGCGGAGTGGTAAGGGCATCTTTCTGCTCGACCGGAACCACAACCCCGATGATGGTCGCGGGCCCGGATTCTGTCTCGCGCAGGAGCGAGGCCGACAATTGCACTGCGATGTCGCCCCGGTTCTTTGTGCGGGCAACGAGTCGGGAGCGATATTCTCCGAAAGCTGCCGTCTCGGTAAGGACTGCTTTGCGGAGCGTCGCGCTGTCTTGACCATTCGTTCGATCGCTCTCCGCGAAAAGAACAGAGAAGTCCCGTCCCAGCACCTCTTGTGGGGAATAGCCCAAGAGTTGGCTGAAAGCCTGGTTACAGCCGCTAAACGCACCCTGCAAATCGGTGGAAAACACGCCCATTTGAGTGGTCGCGACACGGCTCGCCTGTGTCCCAGCAACAGGTGTACCGTGCTGCACAGGCTGACCCGTCAACGGCAACTGCTCATTGGCATTATGTCGCGAAGTGGCCATTTCAGCGTTCGGCGTTGATGGTGACACAGGGGAAGGCGTTCGACGAGAAGCGTATCGCATGGCCAGTAACGAAAGTAACCAGTTACTTTGGCTTCTCCGGAAACCGTGAAGCGGCCCGTTCGACGATCGGGCGCGTGAGAAACCTCCCGTTGGTTACCAAAGTAAGCTACTGAAGCTCCAATCCTTGCAATACGATCTCCCAGAGCCGAACTGGGGGAGCAGACCCCTCCCGTCGCGGGAGTGCATCTGTCTCGAGTTCGCTCTTTCCCCCGATAACCTGTGCCATAGCGCACACAGCCGGGCAGCGTCGGGCGATTTTGCAGCTCGAACTGGCCGCGAAGCGGGCAGAAATGAAAGTAGCGGACGGACTGTCGGGCCAGACAAAGGCATTCGTCGGCATCACTGCGTCATTGGGCGTGGCAGTGCTGGGGTACGCCTTGGCGCACTGGCATTCCCAAGACCTGACACGATTCCTGTGTTATCTCGCCGTGGCCGTGCTCGCATCCGGGCTGAAGGTGCAACTGCCGGGCATCGATGGGACGATGTCGGTTAACTTCCTCTTCATCCTGCTCGGCGTAATGGAATTGAGCCTGCCTGAGACGCTGGTTATCGGCTGCACGGCGAGCCTGGTGCAAAGTGTCTGGCAAACCCGCAAGCGGCTGGATCCCGTCAAGGTTCTCTTCAACGTGGCTGGCATGATGGCGAATGCCAGCGCTCTCACGTTTCTCACTTACCACTGGCTCACGGCTCGATTCGCGTCGAACAAGCCGATTCTTCTGATGGTCGCGGCGTTCGTGTTCTTCTTCGCCAACACGATGCCCATTTCGGTGGTCATCGCGTTGACCGAAAACAAATCGAGCCGGAAGGTCTGGTCAGAGTGCTACTTCTGGTCTTTCCCTTACTACCTCGTCGGGGCCGCCGCCGTTGGACTGGTGGGCATTGTGAATCGCACGGCGGGATGGGAAACGTCGTTGCTCGTCCTGCCTCTGATCTATTGGGTATATCGATCTTATCGAATGTATCTGGGCCGACTCGAGGCGGAGAAAGAGCGGGTCGAAGTCGAAAAGCGGCACGTGGAGCAAATCGCGTCCCTCAACATGCGCACGATCGAGGCGCTGGCGCTGGCAATCGAGGCCAAAGATCATACGACCCACACGCACCTGCAGCGAGTACGCATTTATGCCGTGGAGGTGGCGCGGGAACTGAAACTCGACGAAGGACAGATCGAAGCTTTGCGTGCGGCCGCGCTGCTGCATGACATCGGCAAACTCGCTGTTCCGGAACAGATCATCAACAAACCGGGAAGGTTAACGCCCGAAGAATTCGAGAAGATGAAAGTACACCCGATCGTGGGAGCGGAGATTCTGGAACGGGTCGCGTTTCCCTATCCTGTCGCCCCCATCGTGCGGTCGCATCACGAACGCTGGGATGGTTCGGGATATCCGGAAGGACTCTCTGGCGAGCAGATTCCGATCGGCGCCCGCATCCTGGCCGCCGTCGATTGCCTTGACGCGCTGGCTTCGCACCGACAGTATCGTCCAGCTTTGCCCCTGGCCGAGGCTATGGCAAAAGTGAAAGAGAAAGCTGGGTCATGGTTCGATCCTCAGGTCGTCGACATCCTCGACCGTCACTACGTCGAGTTGGAGCGCATGGCGCAGATGACGGAGGAAACGCTGTTTCCGCACACGCTTTCGAAAACGGTAAAGGTAGAGCGTGGACTGGCTCCCGCAACTGGATTCGAGAAGACGGAAGCCACACACGGTCCAGTCGAGAGCGCCGACTTCCTGAGTTCGATCGCCTCTGCCCGTCAGGAAGCGCAGACGATGTTCGAGTTGAGCCAGGATCTTGGCGTGTCGCTGAGTTTGAGCGAGACCCTGTCCGTGCTCTCGATGCGGCTGCGTCGAATGATTCCTTACGATTCAATCGCCGTCTTCGTCAACCGCAACGGCTGGCTATTGGCCGAATTGGTGAGCGGCGAAAATTTCCGTCTGCTCTCGTCGTTAAAGATCCGTGTGGGAGAAGGTCTGTGCGGATGGGTGGCGGAAAATTGCAAGCCAATCGTCAACGGGAACCCGCAAGTCGAAGCTGGGTACGTCGTCGAGCCCGGAAAACATTCTACGTTGCAATCCGCTTTGGTCGTGCCGTTGGAAGGCTTGAATGGCGTAGTGGGCGTTCTGGCCATGTATCACGCCAACCGCGACGCCTTCACTGCCGACCATTTGAGGATTTTGCTGGCGGTTGCTTCGAAGGTGGCTCTCTCCGTTGAGAACGCGCTGAAGTATCAGCAAGCCGAAAGTTCGGCCACGACGGACTACCTGACCGGGCTGCCCAATGCGCGCTCGCTCTTCGTGCATCTGGCACAAGAAGCAGCCCGCTGCCGCCGCACTAAGACACCGCTGGCGGTGATGGTGTGCGACATCGACGGCTTCAAGCAGATTAACGATTCCTTCGGGCACCTGGAAGGCGACAAGTTGCTGCGCGAGTTCTCGACTCGGCTAAAAGAAGCTTGCCGCGGGTACGACTACGTCGCCCGCATGGGCGGAGACGAATTCGTGATTACCGCTCCCGGGCTAACCCCCGACGCTGCAAGAGAGAAAGCTGAGCGTCTGAACCAGGCCGCCATCGAATCCGGACGCCATGTGTGCGGGCGGGAACTGATCACGTTGAGCGTGGGCACCTCGTTCTGTCCCGACGATGGCTTTGACGTCGAGCGCCTGCTGGCCGAAGCTGACCGCCGCATGTATTCCATGAAGCAGATCCATCACGCTGAAGCGGTCGCGCGCGAGCAGGACAGCAAGTCGCGCGGAGCCGCCGTCAAATAGGAGCGCACCGCCCATGTTGGGCCGAAAAATAGCACGGCACGGCCTCACACTGGCCGCGATGGTTCTGCTGGGCGGCCTGCTTTCGGCGACGCTGGTGCGCTTTGCCCCGGGCTTCGACGCAGATGAGCAGCAACTGGATCCCCGCCTGAACTCTGAAAGCATTCGCGTCCTGCGTGAAACGCGACTTGAGCAAAAGAATATTTTTCACTTCTACTTCCATTCCCTGCAGCGCGCCGCCCACGGCGATCTGGGAACCTCCATTTCTCTTGGACAGCCCGTAAGCTCCCTGTTGCGCGAGCGTACCCCGCTTACGCTGCGGCTGGTCTTTGTCGGACTAGCGTTGAGTTGGGCTGTAGCTATGGCGCTGGCGCTTAGCGCGGCGTGGCTGCGGGTTTCAGCGTACGACGCGCTTACAACAGTCGTCAGCGGAACTTTTCTCTGCATTCCGGCTGCTGTGCTCGCGCTTCTGTCCGTGCTGTGGAACGTTCCCGGGGCGCTCGCCGTCGCGCTTATCGTGTTTCCCCGTGTGTACCGTTACGCGCGGAACCTGCTCGCGAAAGCGCAAGCTCTGCCGCACATCATCACGGCGCGAGCCAAAGGCCTCAGTGAGCTGCGCATACTCTTCTGGCATGTAGTCCCAGTCGTCGGCCCCCAACTGCTGGCGGTCGCAGGAGTCTCTGTAAGCATCGCGATTGGCGCGGCCATTCCAGTCGAAGCGCTCTGCGGTCTGGCGGGAGTCGGACAGTTGGCCTGGCAAGCGGCCTTGGCCCGCGATCTGCCGTTGTTGATGAATATCACCATCCTGGTGACGCTAGTAACCTTGCTGGCAAATTCAGGCGCCGATGTAATCGGATACATGTTGCGAGGCCAGTCGGCATGAATTTCTGGCGCACGGTGGCGTGTGCGGTTCTGCTGCTCGTCGTCGGAGTGTCTCTGGCGGCGAATTGGCTCGCCCCTGCGGGATACGCGAAGCAGTACCGCGAAGCGACAGATGCGGCTCCTTCCCGGCAACACTGGTTAGGCACGGATGAAATCGGGCGCGACCGCTTCGCCCGCGTGCTCTATGGGACTCGCATTTCCCTGCTACTGGCCCCGGCGGCTGCGCTGCTCTCCACCCTGCTGGCGGCAATGATCGGCGGTCTGGCGGGATATCTCGGCGGCATTTGGACGCGTGCCGCGATGGCAGTTACCGATCTTTTTCTTTCTTTGCCGTGGTTGTTTTTGCTGATCACCGTCCGCGCCTTTATGCCGCTGAACGTGCCGCCGATGATCTCTGTGCTGGTGACGTTCGGCATGCTGGGCTTGTTGGGTTGGACCAGCGCCGCGCGGGTTTTGTGTACTACGGCTGGTTCTCTGCGTGGTTCCGAGTTCGTGCAACAGGCGCGGGCGTCGGGCATTCATGGAGCGAGGCTGTTTTGGGTGCACGTGCTGCCGAACTTGAAGCCGGTGCTCTACGCGCAATTCTGGATTTCGATTCCGGTTTTCATTCTGAGCGAGGCAAACCTGGGCATTCTCGGACTCGGAGTGGCTGAGCCGATGCCTTCGTGGGGCAGCTTGCTGAAGGAGTTGGAAGGCCTGGTTTCGGTCGGAGAAGAGCCCTGGAAGTTTGTCCCGCTGATCCTGCTCGTGGTGGTTGTGACTTCGTTTCAATTTGTGCTTTCCAAGCAGGAGGAAGTGGCTGCATGAGTAACCGTCGGGCCCTCCCTCTCGCACACAAAATGCGCAGACGTGCTGCCCTCCCTTCGGGCCTCCGCCATGCTGCGCCGCTACTTGTTTGCGTTCTTCTTACGCTTCGATTGGCCTCGGCGCAGGCTGGCGGAGAACTCCGGTTTTGCCTGCACTCGGAGCCGAAGACTTTCGATCCTCTGAAAGTAGAGGATGATGCGTCGGTTTCCATTCGTTATCTGACCGGAGGCGTCTTGGTTCGCATGAACCGCAAGACGCAGATGATGGAACCGGAACTGGCGCAGTCGTGGAAAGTCTCGAAAGATGGCAGGCAGATCACATTCAAGCTGCGCGGCGGCGTTTCCTTCTCCGACGGAACTCCATTCTCTGCCGAAGATGTCGCCTACACGGTGCGACAGTTGATGGATCCGGCCCTGCATTCACCGACAGGCGACGCTTTTCGCTCCGGCGTCGGCAATGTCGAAATCAAGACCAGTTCTCCAACCGAGATCTCCATCACCTTCCCGACGCCAGTGGCGGGCCTGGACCGGCTGTTCGATCAAGTTGCGATTCTTTCCGCGCACTCTTCGAAAAAGGAGATGGCGGTGCTCGGCCCCTTTGTGGTGGCGGACTACAAGGCCGGCTCGACTGTGCTCCTGAAACGCAATCCGAACTACTGGAAGACCGATGCGCATGGGCAGCGACTCCCCTATTTGGACTCGATCCAGCTCGATATCCAGCCCAACCGCGACGTCGAGATACTTCGCTTCAAGCGAGGGGAAATCCAGTTGATCAACACGCTCGACAGCGAATACTTCGACAAGTTGGCCGCGAGTTCTCCCCAGGTGGTGCACGACGCCGGCCCGTCACTCGACAGCGAGCAGATGTGGTTCAACCAGGTCGCTAAAGCTCCATTGCCCGCGTACAAGAAAACATGGTTCCGGTCCACTGCGTTCCGCCGCGCCGTCTCGCAGGCCATTAATCGCGCGGACTTGAGCAGGGTGGTGTTTCGTGGACACGCTCAACCCGCCGCCGGTCCGGTGTCTCCGGCTAACAAGTTCTGGTTCAATGCCAACCTGACACCCACGGCGTATTCGCCTGAAACAGCGCTGAAAAGTCTGCAGGCCGAAGGCTTCCGGCTGGAAAACGCCACTCTCAAAGACGTAAACGGCAACGACGTGATCTTCTCCGTCATCACCAACTCCGGGAGCAAGGCGCGCGAGCGCATGGCCACGATGATCCAGGAGGATTTACAGAAGATCGGCATTCGCGTGAATGTGGTGACGCTTGACTTCCCGTCGCTGATCGAGCGCATGACGCAGACATTCGACTATGAAGCGATTCTGCTGGGCCTGACCAACGTCGGCCTCGATCCGAACGAGGAGATGAACGTCTGGCTGAGTTCCTCGGAGAACCACCAGTGGAATCCGCAGGAGAAAACGCCGGAAACGCCGTGGGAAGCCGAAATTGACCAATTGATGCAGGTTCAGGCTTCTTCCGCTGATCCGAAAAAACGCAAAGAGGCATTCGATCGCGTGCAGCAGATCGTGGTCGAGCAGGAGCCGTTTATCTACCTGGTGAACAAGAACGCGCTCTCAGCCGTGGCAAACTCTCTTCATGGAGCAAGCCCGGTCATCCTGGCTCCACAGACGTATTGGAATGTCGAGTGGGTCTCGGTAAAGTAAGCTGACCTCTCTGGGATAGGTACGCGCCCGGAGCGAAGCTCTACCAGTAAGATCGCAAAGAAGAAGACTAAAGCATGAACGCCCGCCCTCAATCCGAGATGCTCTCCGTTCACCTTTCCGTCCGCTACGGAGAGAAACCTCCTGTGCTGCGTGACATCGAACTCGAGATCGAACGTGGAGAGGTGTTGGGGCTCGTCGGGCAGAGTGGTTCTGGCAAGAGCACCCTGGCCTTGGCCATTCTAGGACTGCTGGATGGCGAGCAAGGTCACGTCGAAGGCAGGATCAATTTTGAAGGATGCAATCTGCTGAGCCTGCGTGAGCGCGAACTGCGCTCACTGCGCGGGCGCAAAATCGCGCTCGTTTTGCAGAGCCCGCTCTCATCCTTAAATCCGGCGCTGAAGATTCGCACTCAATTGAATGAAGCCTGGCGCGCACATGCTTCCGGCTCGTCCGCCGATTGCGACCGGGCGATCCGCTCTGCGCTCGAAAGCGTGAGCCTGCCTTCGACCGATGAATTCCTGCGCAAGCTTCCGTCGCAAATGAGTGTTGGCCAGGCACAGCGCGTTCTCATCGCCATGGCCATCATGCACAGGCCATCGCTATTGATTGCCGATGAAGCCACCAGCGCTCTGGATGTGATCACTCAATCGGAAATTCTGACGCTGTTTCGCCAGCTGAATCGCACGACCGGCATGGCGATTCTCTACATCTCGCATGACCTGGCCTCAGTAGCCGGGATCTGCGACCGAATTGCCATCCTTCACGAAGGCCAGATCGTGGAACGCGGAACAGCGAACCAGGTCCTCACTGATCCGCAACACGAATACACCCGGCGTCTCATGGCGGCAATTCCAGATATGCCACGTGGCACGAATCTCACCGGGCGCGCCGCAGCAGTCGCCGGGACAACGTAACTTTTGCAGTTCCAAATGCCGCAGGCGGCGGAGCGACGATCCTGAGCTGTAACTGCGCCACACCCCGTCTTTACATCCGGCTAGACGCTCTCCTGACGCAAGGATGGATGATCGGTTTCTGGTACCAGGGTTTTACTCTCCGCTTTCCCCAACTTGGCTGGGACGAACCCTTCGAGGGTCGAAGTAACCACCTCGAATGTCTTGCTGCTTGGAGTCCCATCCAATAGCGTCTCGAGGACTCTCAAGACCCCTTCCGGATATCCCACTACGTGAGGGTGTACCCATTCCTCCTGCTCCCAAAAACTAATCGCCTGCACTTCCGTCCCGTCCGAAGCTGCGAGGGTGATTAAATCCCGAAACCCTTCCTGCGTTCGAAGCCAGGGAACAAGCTCACGTTCAATAAGACTTGTGAATCTGTTCAGCGCATTCGGTTCCAGATGAACAGAGACCTTACGAGCTAACACGGGCAGCCTCCCGTACGGCTTG
>Ga0307478_10001766_pt1 | contig 18056 bp, 19 predicted proteins | sample atmos_gasesECM4C_2_FD_203713 | JGI IMG/M metagenome (GOLD analysis project Ga0307478, IMG submission 203713) | Hardwood forest soil microbial communities from Morgan-Monroe State Forest, Indiana, United States - atmos_gasesECM4C_05 | ecosystem: Environmental > Terrestrial > Soil > Temperate... | reverse complement strand
AGAAAGGGACAGCGGCCACGGTGGAGAGCGGGCTGGAAGTGGTGCGAGGCTTCCTGACGCGTGCCGGGATTTCGAACGATCAGTACGTGTTCTACGACGGCTCGGGGCTGTCGCGACAAAATCTGGTCACGCCGCACGCGGTGGTGGAATTGCTCGAGTATGCGTCGCATCAGCCGTGGGGCAAAGCGTTTCGCGATACGCTGCCGCTGGCCGGGATCGACGGTTCGCTCGCCGACCGGATGAGAGGTACCGACGCGCAAGGCCGCGTGCACGGCAAGACGGGAGCGCTCGGAGGAGTGAAGACGCTGTCCGGGTACCTGACCACCGAGCACGGCGAGGAGATCGCGTTCACCATTCTGTCGAACAACTTCAATGCGCCGGCGAAAAAGATCACCGACGCGATTGACGCGATTGTCGAGACGATCGTCGCGGACGAGGCTCACCACAAGTAAGCGTCGAGAAGGCGGTCAGGCTGGACGGCGCGCGGCTTTTCGCAATCGCCCAGAAGAGGCTGCCGCGGGCCCGGTTCCCGTGGGCGGCTTTTTCATGCCGTTGAGAAGATCGCGAAGCACGATCGCGTTGTTCCGTTCTTCATTTTTCGAGGCGTAAAGCAAGGTGAGGGGCTTGCGCTGCTCGGCCATCCGATAGAGTTCCTGAAGTTGTGCCGATGCTTCGGGGCTTTGGAGTTCCTTCAGGTAGCGGCGGCGGAACAGGGCCCACGCGTCGGGGTAGGCGTGGTACCAGTGACGCAGCTCGTCGGAAGGTGCGAGCTCTTTGAGCCAGGCATCGAGCGCTGCGTCTTTCTTGGTCAGACCACGGGGCCACAACCGGTCGACGAGGACACGCGTGCCGTCGGTCCGCGCGGGCTTCTCGTAAACTCGCTTCACGGTGACGCCCTTCGTCGCAGTTCCCATGGTGCGCTCGGTATATTTATTGTACGTCTGGCAGTGGGCGGCATTGCAGGTTTTGGTCACTTCGAGGAACTTATGAAGGTTTCTGTGCATCGGAGTTGGGTTGGAGGCTCGCTTGTGGGCCTGTCGCTGATCGCCGTTACGGCGATCGGCATGTTGGTCGGATGCGATGTGGAGCGGCGCAAGTCGGATGCGGAGCTCGGACTGAATGAGCAACAGGCAGCGGGACGCAAGGTGTACGACCGCTACTGCGACCAGTGCCACGAGCCCTACTCGTCTCATGGGAAAAAGGGCCCCAGCTTGAAGGGAGTTTTCAAGAAGCAATATTTGTCGGAGAGCGGGCTGCCAGCCAATGACGACCGCGTGGGAGAGATCGTTCGCTATGGCCGCAGTAAGATGCCTGCGTATGGGCGGGAGCTGAGCGACCAGCAGATTCAGGATCTGTTGGCGTATTTGCACACGTTGTAGGGTTGGCAATTTCGGTCAGCGGCAGGATTCAGCGGAACATCGGATCATCAGGCGCTTGGTCACTTCTTCCAAATCGAATCTCTACGAGAAGCTTCCTTCGGTGGATGAGCTTTTGCGGGCCGAAGAACTCGCACCCGCGATTGCGCGGGATGGGCGGTTGATGGTCACGGATGCGGCGCGCACGGTGCTGGAGCGGCTGCGGGTGTCGATTCAATCGGGGAAGATCGAAGCGGATGCGCTTGATCGGGCGGTGAGCGGTCTGGCGGGCGCTGTGGAGGCGGAATTGCGCGCGGCCACTGAATGGTCGCTGAAGCCGGCGATCAACGCGACGGGAGTGATCCTGCACACCAATTTAGGGCGGGCGCCGATTGCCGGCGCGGCGCTCGATCATCTGCGTGAGACGGCGCAGGGGTATTCGAATCTGGAGTTCGATCTGGTCGAGGGCAAGCGCGGCGAACGGGACGTCCACGTAGATCGGCTGTTCCAGAAACTGTTTGCAGGTGTGAAGAGCGAGCGGCAAGTCTCGACGATTGTCGTGAACAATAATGCGGCGGGCGTGTGGCTGGCGCTGAATACGCTGGCGGCGGGCGGCGAGGTCATCGTGTCGCGCGGGGAGTTGGTGGAGATCGGCGGATCGTTCCGGATTCCCGATGTGATGGCGCAATCGAACGCGACTTTGCGGGAGGTGGGGACGACCAACCGAACGCGCATCGGCGATTATGCGAACGCTATCAACGACAAGACGCGGTGCCTGCTGCGGGTGCACCGCTCAAATTTCGAGATCACAGGATTCACTGAGCAACCCGCGCTCGTGGAGATGGTTGAGTTGTCGAAGGCGCGCGGGATTCCACTGGTTGAGGACCTGGGGAGCGGGGCGCTGTTGGATTTGGCGGCGATGGGTGTGGCGGGAGAGTTCGGGGTTGGGCATAGCCTGCGCGCCGGAGTCGACGTGGTCACGTACAGCGGCGACAAGTTGCTGGGCGGACCGCAAGCCGGGATGCTGACGGGGCGAACCGAGATGATCCGGCGGATGCGATCGAATTCCCTGTTCCGCGCACTACGCGTCGACAAGCTCACGTATGCGGCTCTGGAGGCGACGTTGCTGGCGTATGTGAAGGGCGACGTCGAGAAGATTCCCGCGGTACGGATGATGCAGATGTCGCGCGAGGACATCGGGCGGCGCACGAAGGCGGTGGTCGGGAAGATGCAGGGCCTCACGGGAATACGGGCCGAGATGGTCGAGGGAGAATCGGTGATTGGAGGCGGCGCGGCACCGTCGGCGGCGTTGCCGACGTGGGTGGTCGCCGTTGCGGTTGAGGGATTAAGCGCTGACGAATTGTTGGCGCGATTGAGGCAGGGGGATCCTCCGATTGTGGCGCGCGTGCGAGAAGATCGGGTGGTGTTGGATCTGCGGACGGTGTTTGCGGAGCAGGATGAGGTGGTGGTGGCGGCACTGCGTGCGCTTGGCGCATAACGGCAAAGTCGAGCTCCGCTCGACCGGACAGACGAGGGCGTCTCCAGCCCCTCGCGCCAAAAACGAGCGCGCTGGGGACACCGGCGTCTGCCCCCACGCAATTGATTTGATGGCAACGCTGTACACAATCGGGCATTCGACACGTTCTCTTGACGAGTTGATTCAAGTTCTCCAACACCATTCCATCCAGACGCTGGTCGACATCCGGGCGTTTCCTGTGTCGCGACGGTTGCCGCACTTCAACCGGGAATCGCTGGAATCAGGATTGTCAGCGGCGGGGATTCGCTACGTCTGGATGAAAGCGCTCGGCGGATACCGCAAGAAGACGCGGGACGACTCTCCCAACACTGGCTTGCGCAATGCGAGCTTTCGCAATTACGCGGACTACATGCTGACACCCGAGTTCGAAGCCGCGGCGAAAGAACTCGTGCAACTCGCCGCGACTTCGCGGACGGCATACATGTGTGCGGAGCGGGTGTGGTTTCACTGTCACCGGATGCTGGTGTCGGATTGGCTGGTTGCTCACGGACATACCGTCTTGCATATCGACGGTGAGTCGGATCCGAAGCCGCATGCGCTCACCAAAGAAGCTCACCTTGTGAAGGGCCAGGTGATTTATGGCACGCCGCTGTTCTCGTGAGCAGAAGCAGTCTTCGGTCACCAGCAAGTTATAGTTCGTCTGATACGGACGACGGACGAACCTTGGTTCAATGGCAAAGTCAAGAAACGCAAGGTCCCTCGACTGCACAGAATTGCCGCAACAGAACGGCAATTCTGTTTCGCTCGGGATGACAGTTTTGGTAGATGACGGTATTGGTGGAGAACTATGTGGGTAGAGGTCTTTACTGGTAGAGGGTTTTACGCGTTGCGCACTTCAAGCCTCGTCATCGGCGTCCGCTGTGCTAACGTTCCAGCATGATCGTCGGCACCGGCATCGACATCACCGAAGTCCCGCGCATCCGCGAAGTCATCGAGCGCCATGGCCAGAGATTCCTGAAACGAATTTTCACCGAGGGCGAGATCCAGTATTGCGAGTCGAAAGCGAACCGCATGGAGCGCTATGCGGCGCGTTTTGCGGCGAAAGAGGCGGGGATGAAGGCGATCGGTACGGGCTGGAATCACGGCGTGCGCTGGCGCGATATTGAAGTTGCGCGTAAGCCCGGAGGCCGTCCGACGCTCCTGCTACATGGAAAGGCGGCGGAGTTTGCCGCGAAGCTGGGCGCCACGAACATCGCGCTCTCCCTGACGCACACAGCCGAAGAAGCGATGGCGCAGGTGATCCTCGAAAGCTGAGGCGGTCTGCTAGACTGACGCATCTCAGTTCGGGACTCATGGCCACCATCTCTTCCCCATCTCAGGTCTCGTCCTCTCCAGCGAAAATCCACGAACGAACCCTGATGCTTGGAATCGGGCTGAGCAGCTTCGCCGCTCTGTTGCTGGAGTTGGGGCTGACGCGGCTGTTCTCGGTTGTGCTCTTTTATCACTTCGCGTTTCTGGCGATCTCGATCGCGCTGCTGGGCCTGGGAGCCGGTGGGGTTTACGCCTATCTGTTTCGCACGAAACTGGCGGAGATTGAGACGCGCGCGCTGGCGGCCACGCTATGCTGCGCGAATGCGCTAGCGATTCCGGTTGTGTTGGAAGTGGTGCTGCACATCCCGGTGTCGCTCGATTTGACGTGGATGAACCTACTGAAGCTGAGCGGGATTTATGTGGCTTCGGCGGTGCCGTTCTTCCTGATCGGACTTCTGTTCTCGGTTGTTTTCGCGCGTGAAGCGCGAACGATTGCGCGGCTGTACGGCGCGGACCTGCTGGGCGGCGCTGCGGCGTGTCTGGCGATCGTTCCTCTGCTGAACTGGATCGGCGGGCCGAACACCATCCTCTTCACAGCCATGTCGATGGCGCTGGCTGCGAGTCTCTGGGCGAGTGGCTCATGGGTGCGAAAACTTGCGGGCGCTCTTGCTGCCGTGCTGCTGGTGATCATCGCGGCAAATTATTCTGGACGGCTGGTAGACGTCATCTACGCCAAAGGCATGTTTCGCGATAAGTCATGGGTGGAGTTCGCAAGGTGGAATGCCATCTCGCGGGTCGAAGTGGACCGCCAGGCGGACAACGCGCGGTCGATTGTGATCGACGCGGACGCTTCGACGTACGTGATGAACGCAGATCCGCATCACTGGGAGGGCACGGACTGGCAGAAGAACCTGATGGCGTCGCCGCCGGCGCTGGCGAACGTGCTAAGGCCTCACGGCGAGTACGCGATCATCGGACCGGGGGGCGGTGTCGATGTGCTGCGGGCGGTGGCGAACGGCAGCCCGAGCGTGACGGGAATCGAGATCAATCCGATCATCGCCAACGCGATTATGCGGGGACGATATGCGGATTATTCGCAACACCTTTATCAGCGGCCCGAAGTGCATCTGCAGGTGACGGATGGCCGCTCGTTTGTGCGGAATGCGCACCAGCTTTTCGACGTCGTGCAGATGACCCTGGTCGACACGTGGGCTTCGACGGCGGCAGGAGCATTCGCGCTTAGCGAGAACAGCCTCTATACGGTGGACGCATTCCGCGAGTACTTCGAACATCTCAAGCCCGACGGCATGATCGCGATTACGCGGTGGGAGTTCCGCCAACCGCGCGAGGCACTGCGCGTGGTGTCGGTCGCGACCGAGGCGCTGCATCAGTTGGGTGTTGCGGATCCGGCGAAGAATTTCATCGTCGTTTCGGAAGGGGATCTCGACGAGGATGGGATTCCGGTCGTTGTCCTCGCGAAGAAAACTCCCTTCACGCAAGCGGAAGAAGGGGCGGTACAGGATCATCTGGAAAACAACCCCGAGCTGGTCGCTTTGTATTTGCCATCGACGCCGGGTCAGAACCCGTTTTCGGCGCTGATCGCGCGTAACGATCCGCGAGGATTCGCGCGCGACTATCCGTATAACGTGGCTCCCGTCGACGACGACGCGCCTTTTTTCTTCTTCACGCTCAAGACCGACCAGATCCTGAACGATGGCGGCCTGCAGCGGGGCATCGACTGGAAGGTGAACCTGGGCGTGGTGGTACTGGGCATGGTCTTTGTCATTTCTGTACTGGCCGTGCTGGTATTTCTCGTTGCGCCCATGCTGATGGGCGGCGGCCGAGCGTGGCGCGCGCTAGCGCTGATGTATTTCGTGTGCGTGGGACTGGGCTACATTTTGGTGGAGATCGCTTTCATTCAGCGTTTTGTTCTATTTCTTGGACACCCAACGTATGCACTCACGGTGGTGATCTTTCTGCTGCTGCTTTCAAGCGGCGCAGGAAGCTTGTTTTCTCGGAGCTGGCTGTCGAACGCAGCGCGAGCGTGGATTCCTCTTGTTCTGCTGATGGGAGCGATTGCGATTTACACCTGGGGATTGGCCGGCCTACTTACGTGGCTGATTGGATTGCCATTCCCGGCAAAGTTGCTCGTCAGCGGGGCAGTGCTGGTTCCACTGGGATTCGCGATGGGAATGCCTTTCCCCACTGGGCTACGGGCCTTGGCCAATGCCGCGGACCTTGAACTTCCTGCCAGCGAGATGGGCGAGCCTCCGAACACGGCCGACAACTCGGTGGAGTGGGCCTGGGCTATGAATGCTGCGGCCAGCGTACTCGGATCGGTGCTGGCGATGGTGATCGCGATTCATTTCGGCCTGAAGGTGACGCTGGCCTGCGGCGGCGTGGCGTATCTGCTTGCTTTGGCGCTATTACCCACTCTTGTGCCCCGCTCCACATGACGTGGAGAGGCGGTTGGGCGGTCTGCTATCATCACCCAAATCCGCAAACTTTCCGCGGAGAGGTGACGATGGCGTTGTACGAACGCTGGGACCGGGCGCCGATTCCGTCCGGGCGGGGGCGAAGTGCCTAGCCAGAAACAACTGAAATGGTCCCAGCTGCGTGTGGGCCTTACGGTCGTGTTCGCGAGCATCACCCTCGCGGTGCTCACCTTCCTGATGAGCGGAACGACCGGTTTCTTTACTCCGAAAATCACGCTGAAATCCTATTTCGACGATGCGCAGGGCATCCGCAATGGAGCACCTGTCCGCCTGGCGGGTGTGGACGTGGGCAACGTCACCACAATCCGCGTAGTGCCCAACAACCCGGCGACGCCCGTCGAGGTGGTGATGAAGGTGACCACCAAGTACAGCTTCAATATCCGCAAGGATTCAGTGACGACGATGTCCACGGCGGGAGTGCTCGGCGAAACCTACATCAACATCGACAGCGCGCACGCGAAGGGGCCGGAGGCGCGCGATGGCGATACGCTGGCCACGCGCGAAACCCCCGAACTGCAGGATGTGGTCCGTGCCAGCCAAGGAACGCTGCAGAACCTCGATGCACTGCTGAAACGCACCGACCGCATCCTGGCGTTCGTGGAGAGCGGCCAGGGTTCGATCGGAAAGCTGATCTACGATCCCAATCTCTACAATCAATTTGCGGCAACCGTGAGCGAGTTCAAGGGACTCGTCGACCAGGTGCGCAGCGGGCAAGGCAGCCTGGGCAAGCTGCTGGTGACAGACGAGGCTTACAACAAAGTGATCGCCGCCGTCGACAAGCTGAACGTCATGATTGACGAGTTGCAACAAGGCAAGGGGACGGCCGGAAAATTCCTGAAAGATCCTGCGCTGTACGACAACGCCAACCAGACGATCGCCAACGTTAAGAAGCTGACCGACGACATCAATGCCGGCAAGGGCGCGATCGGCAAGCTGACCAAAGACGAAGCACTTGCGCAGAAACTGGATAACACCATCACGAAACTTTCCGCGTTGACGGATCAGGTCGAGGCCGGCCAAGGCAGCGTGGGCAAGCTCTTCAAAGATCCTTCGCTCTACAACAACACCGACCAGATGCTGATCGAGACGCGCGAGCTGGTGAAGTCGGTCCGCGAGAATCCGAAGAAGTATCTGACCTTCAAGGTGAGGGTGTTCTAAGCACCGCCCGCGTTCTACTCGGGCCAACGGCTGTAAACTCTCGTTTCCTCACACAATTTCAGCGTCGGCGCCGGGGTGCGCGTTCGCCGCGCTCGGAACGCTTCTTCCTTCCAGAAGCCTTCTCGTGCGAGTCTGCGAGGAGGATCGGCAACTCGTACTTGTACCTGCCGTCATACACGATGGAAGTATCGATGTTCACCACTACGCGCTGACTCGTGATTCGGTCGAGTCCGAGGTTGCGGAGATGGTCCACGTCCTTTACCGCTACGTGAAGGATGACATCGTAGCGGCCATTGACCAGGAATACAGCGCGCACCTCCGGGATCGCTTTCATGTCGTCCATGAACTGATTGATGATGGCCCGCTCGTACCTGCCGAGTTTGATGAAAGCGAGCGCTTCCAGAGTCACACCGATGCCGCGAGGGTTAACCTCCGCATGAGCGCCGCGAATGAGCCCGGACGCACGCAGTTGTCTGATTCGCTCGTGGCACGTCGACGGCGCAAGCCGCACGGCCGCAGCTATCTGCTTGTTAGGCGTCGACACAGCGAGGGAACCGGCACCAGTCGAGATACTGCTTCATGGAGACAACCGGATGAGCAGTTTGCCCCAAACCAAGTCACACGATCCCAGCCGGGCTGCCTCTACGTCGAGCAGCAGTGAGATCCGGCACATTTTCATGATCCAGAATGAGGTCCGCGCAGGCTGGAGCGCGCTGCTGTTTGTCGCGATCTGTCTGGCCCTGAATTTTATGGTGACGGCGGCCCTCGGTCACTTTGTCGAATTAGATCCCAAAGGGCCGTTACCGCCCGCGCAGGTGTTTCTGCAGGAATCCTCAGATGTGGTCGTTGTTTTGCTTGCGACCTGGTTCATGTCGCGGATCGAGCGCAGACCAATTCGCACTTTCGGCTACGGCGGAGATCACAAGGCCATCCGTTTGTGCAGTGGTGCGGTCTGGGGCATCCTCGGTTTGTCGCTGTTAGTTGCGGTTTTGGGGAAGACGCACATGATCGTATTCGACGGCCTCTCGGTGAGTGGGGCTGCCGCGTGGGGATACGGTCTTGCCTGGGCGTTGGTCGCTCTACTCGTTGGCGTTTTGGAAGAATCGCTGTTAAGAGGCTATCTTCAGTACACGCTGGCACGCGGCTTAGGTTTCTTGTGGGCCGCGTTGCTGCTCTCGGTAGCATTCGCCCTGACGCACGTGAGTAATAGCGGCGAGTCGCTTTTGGGCCTGGTCATGGTTGGCCTCGGCGGCCTCGTCTCTTGCCTGAGCCTTTGGTACACCAAATCTCTGTGGTGGGCGATCGGTTTTCATGCTGGATGGGACTGGGGGCAATCGTATCTCTACGGTACACCCGATAGCGGCTTACTCGCGAAAGGCCATTTGCTCGCGTCGCATCCCTCCGGTGATCCGCTGTGGAGCGGAGGGATCACAGGACCGGAGGGAAGCTTGTTGATCGTGCCTTTACTGATCGCGATGTTTATCGGCATGCGGATATGGTGGGCGAAAGATAAAGCGCCTGCGGCACGTGTTGGAGGGAGCATGTTTGGAAGGTAAGTCTCAAATGGAAGGAACCCGAGACCTGAGGGCAGCTCTAAGGTTTGTAGTGGGCCGGATCGAGGAACAGGCACTTCTTTCAGGAGAGCCCCTCACCGAAGAGCAACGACTCTTGCTCAGCAATCTGCCGAAGACGTCTTCGATACCGTTGATGACTCTAGATGACCCGGAATCCCCGCCGCAGTTCGTCCCAAGAGATACGACGTATGAAAGGCTTTGTGCCCTGGCGAAAACAGCGCACTCCAATGACCGGGAGCTGAATCCGGGATCGAGCGACTGGGAGTTCGCCTTCAATGTGTTGAAACTGAACCGTCACCCTATCTGTTGGGTTTTGCAGTGGGCTGGGGTGAAGCAGCGCAGACCATGGTGGGATCGATGGCTGCTCATCGCGGCTGCACTCCTGTTTGTTGTTCTCACCCTCACTTTGATGCTCCTCGTAATACGTCAAACGTGGTCTTTATGGCGAGGGATAGTTGTTATTTGCGGATACATAACGATCATGTTGATGGCTTATTTAGCCTCGCGAAGGGTCGAAGAGCGACAGTTGTGCCAAAACATCGAACGATGCCGGAGTAGCTCCCGCCTAGCTGGTCCATAGCTCATAACCTTTGTTTACAAAAATCCCTATCCGACCTCAATACATAGCACCCGACGGACACCTGATTTGAACTCCTCGGGAAGCTGACCGTATACTTGCGCCCGCATGAAGGTGGTGGTCATCATTCCGGCGGCGGGGCTTGGCACGCGCATGACGTCAGCGCCTAGTGGCAAGACGAAGAAACTGGCGTTCTCGAAGCAATTCACCGAACTGGGCGGCACGCCCATCCTGATTCATACGCTGCGCAAGTTTGCGTCACATCCGCGAGTTGCGGAGATCTTCGTCGCGCTGCGCAAGGATGAAATCGCTGGATTCCGTGAGCGGTTGCAGGCGGAGGCGAAAGACGTCCTGGCGAAGCCAATTGAACTGGTCGAAGGGGGCGAGCACCGGCAGCATTCCGTGACCAATGCGCTGAAAGCTGTGTCGGCAGCGGCGGACGATGTGATCCTGGTGCATGACGCGGTGCGGCCGTTTGTGACGGCCGAGATCATCGACGGGGTCATCGAGGGTGCGAAAAAATATGGCGCGGCGATCGCGGCGATGCCCGCGGTCGATACCGTGAAACAGGTGGAGCGAACCGCCGATGGCGCGCTGATCACGGCGACGATTCCACGCGAGCGCGTGGTGATGGCCCAGACGCCGCAAGGTTTCCGCTACGAGATCATCAAGAAAGCCTTCGATGAAGCGGCCGCCGACGGTTTCGTTGGGACGGACGAGGCGTCGCTGGTGGAGCGCGCGGGCAGGGCGGTGGCGGTGGTGATGGGCTCGCCGCGCAATCTGAAGATCACGACGCCGTCGGACATGGAACTGGCGGAGTTTTATTTGCGGGGTTGAGGTTGGTAGCGAGGTTTCGGCTGCGCCTTGAGCGATTTCACCTCGCGCGTGTCGCGCGTTCGCACAGTGCCTAAAAGCGCGGAACTCTGGCTAGCTTTTCGGCGCGCATGAATGCGCGCCCTGGTACGAAACAGCAAAGCCACCGAGACTCGCCGAGGACATGGAGTATCGAGAAGTTGGTCTTCGCCTGCTCGGGATGACCATCTTAAGAAAGAAGCAGGGCAGTGACGAGGGTAAGGAGATAGATTGCAGCCGGCGACACGCATCGGGTTTGGGTGGGATTCGCATGAATTTCAGAGCGGCGTTCCGCTCAAGATCGGCGGTGTGACACTGGCGCACAACAAGGGCCTGGGCGGGCACTCTGACGGCGACGTGCTGCTGCATGCGATCACCGATGCGCTGCTGGGAGCGATTGGGGCTCCGGATATCGGGTCCCTGTTTCCTCCCTCGGATCCGCAGTGGAAGGGCGCGGACTCGGTCGTGTTCCTGCGCGAAGCGCAACGGCGTGTGCGCGAGGCGGGATATGCGATCAGCAACATGGATTCGTCGTTGATTCTGCTTGCTCCGAAAATCGGGCCGCATGCGGGGACGATCCGGACGCACGTGGCGGAGTTGCTGGGAATTCCCAAGGACTGCGTGGGATTGAAAGCGAAGACGCCGGAGGGCATGGGCACGGACAACGCGGCGATTGCGAACGTCGTGGTGCTGTTGGAGCGGGTGCCGGCGAAGAAAGCGGCTACATCAGGGCCGCTTAAGAGTGGCGGGAAGCCGGGGAAGAAGTAACAAAGGTTGTTTTGCGTCTCCGCCAAGAATTCTTAAACCGCCAAGATCGCAAAGGAAGGCCGCGAAGGACGCAAAGAAAAGGTTCACTAAAGGGGGCACAGGGAGGTTGGAGGATCGGGAGACGAGGGCTCTGAACTGGGGAGAAAGCAGAGGGCTCGGTGAACGTCGATGAGAAAAAGCTTTTATTCGCAGCGAGGGCAAAGAAAACCTTTAACCGCAAAGAGCGCAAAGAAAAGTAGGCGCCGGATCTCTTTTGAAGACCCTACTTGATCGATCACTCACCGTGCTTTCGCGGCTTTTACCAGTGCGCTGAAGATCGCACGCGAGACAGCATCGTCATCTACGGAACGTTCCGGGTGCCACTGTACCGCGAGCACGAAGTGATCTGGCGAAATTCCTTCGACGGCTTCCACGATGCCGTCGTCGGGACAGCGGGCGACGATTCGTAACCCATCGCCTACGCGATCCACTGACTGATGATGTGAGGAATTCACTGGAACGCCCGTCCGAGCTGCGCCCGACTGCTTCACGATCCCGGCAAGTTTCGAATCGGCGTCCACGTCGATCGTGTGTGCGATGGGGACGGCGCGTCCGGCTTCGTGATTGACGGGCGACTCGATGTGCTGGACCAGCGACCCGGCGCGATGCACGTTCAGAATCTGGAGGCCGTAGCAAATGCCGAGGAGCGGCTTGCGCGCGCGATAGGCGTCGTTGAGCAAGAGTTCGTCGACGTGATCGCGCTTGCGATCAGCGGCGGCGGTTTTCGCGCCGCGGGGTTCGTCGTACTTGATGGGATCCACGTCGGCGCGGCTGCCGGGCAGCAGGATGGCGGCACAGGGCTCGATCAGCTTCTGGATCTCAGATGTGCTCGCATGCAGCGGAATTCGCACGGGATCGCCGCCCGCCAACTCAACCGCGCGTTCGTACTGTGGAAGCGCGCGTCCGGCATAGGCGGCGTCACCCGAGTGCGGGACCGGAATGGCAATGCGGGGTCGCATGTTTTGTTTTCATTCTAAACGGCAGGTTCTCGGCGTCGGGTTCGCGAAACGCGAAAGTAACACGGCCGACCATCACCAACCTCAGTACCTTGAAGCGCGCGCTATGCCGTCGAGAGTTTTCGACTGGCGGTAGTGGCGGATCTCCATCGCCGAGGAAAGCACAAAGACGATCGAGCCGGTGACAGCGGCGGCGGGCAGTGCGATGGCACGATAGGCGATGCGCATGTCGGGATGCACGCCTTGGATTCTGGCAACGGTGACCACGCCGAGGATCGAGAGCAGCAGAATCACGGCAAACGATAGCAGCGTAAGCAGAAAGGTCACGAACAAGATGCGCGCCGGGATCATGTACCAGCGCGGTTTCCGGGCAATGGACGGCATAACGTTTAGGGTACACCCTCGTGGTGGACCAGTGCAGGGGTGCCCTCGGGGTGGTGCGCTACAATGGCGTTTATGTCGCAAGCTGCCCCCGCCATGACGCGAACACCCGCCGAGGTGGTCCGGCAAAACCCGGTCTCGCAGGCCGCGAATGGAATCTGCTACGCCACGTCGGGCGAAGTCACGATTACCGAGGCCGACCTGGAGCGGATGATTGCTGCAGTACCGGGCGCCGCGGCGGCGGCCCTGGAACGAAAGGCCTATTACTTCGTTCCGCTCACTGTGAGTCAGGGCGACGACACGGTGATCGCCGACCGCTACGACGTTGTGCTAAGCGACAACGCGGTGTGCCATCGCAATTTGAATTTGGGCGACGCGCAATGCGTGTTTATTTCAACGCGCCTGATGGATGACAAGTTTTCGGTCGCGTTTGAGTTCTACATCAACGTGGGACACGCGATCGTGGAGAAGATCGGGGTGTCGCAGGCATTCGCTGACCTGTGCTGGAAGCAGGTGGAAGCGGGCGCGCGCGGCGAGACGTCGCTTGATGCCTGGGATGCGCGCAAGGGTGCGACCGGCAGCGGTCCCGACGTAGAGAAGTACAAGAACGAGTATTTTGCCGCGGCGTTTTCGGACGCGATCTCGATCTATCTTCTATCGCTCTACCTGGATGTGGATTATTACGATCTGCGGGAGCGCGACTATCCATTGTTGGCGCCGACGGCATTGGCCGAGCGGTTGCGAAAGATTACCGAGTTGTTCCCGCCGAATCCAGGGTTCGAGTTCGCGATTTATTACAAAAGAAGGTCTTAGGTCTTGGGTATCAGGTATCAGGCCCGGTGTTCGGTTTTCGGTAATCGGTGTTCGGGGCCGTCTGCGGTTTCTTTTTTCGCGTCGGCTTCTGCCCGCTAGGACCTGACACCTACCACCTCAGACCTGTCACCTCAGACCTGCCCTTTCTTCTCTTGAGCATCAACAAAATCCAATATCCCGCGAAACCAGCCACGATGTGTTTCAGAGTGTGCCCGCTGATGAGGTGGCGGAGCGCAAAGACTTGCCGGTCGAAGGTCTCGAGCAATTTCGCCAGCACGTAGAAGCCGACGACGATTCCGAGATACGAACTGTGCGAGTAGGGAGTAGGTAGAAACAGAACCAGCAAGAGCACGAGCACGGCATAAACCTGCACGACTGCGTAGAAACGAAGGTCGCCGTGTCCCGCCTGCTCGCTCCAGTTCCACTGAAGCACGCTGAGGATCCCGATCGCCAGCAGGATCGGCCAGAGCCACAGGGCGGCGCGGACGCTGATACGTTCCGCAATCATGGCCGCGACGAGGGACATGAAGACGATCGTCATGGGCAGGCGATCCCAGACGAGGCGATCGTTGTCGGGCGCGAGGTGGTAGTAAGACGACCCGAGTGCTGTGAGAAGCATTCCGAAGAAGACCGCGATGTAGAACCAGCGCTCGCGCGGATCGGTGAAGCGGGTCGCAATTCCCGGCGGCGCCAGACGAAGCAGGAACCACAAACCCCAGATACCGAAGATTGCGAAAGCAAGGTTGGAGGCGACGTCGCCGAAGTTGGCGATGCCGAGCCACGCGCGATGATCGGCGAAGTTGTGGTAGCTGAGTGGCTGCGGCGTGCGCGGCGCGAGAACAGCTGCCGCGATGACGATCGCGGTCAGCGCAACGATGGAGAAGATGGCGGCTTTTCGCGACATTGTTGGATTGGAGTTTGTGTCGCCCCGAACCTCAAGACAGATGAAAGGTTAGACAACTGCTTCGGGTCTTCGTCACATCTGATGCGTTCATCAGATTTGCAGGGGCCACACGCTTTGCTGGTCTTCTCTGAGAATCGTTGATGTTTCAGGGGCCGAAGTCTTGTGGCGGACGAACGCCGGCTTGCCTTTGAGTTGGTCGACGAATTTCTGGGCCGAACTCTCTCGAAAAAAGAACTTCTCGTAGAAGCCGGAATAATATTCGCCGTTCACGCTGTAAGAATTAAGACAATCACGCCGAGTAGTAGCTGAAGTAGCGGGTGCGATGTTCGATGACCGTGCCGAATTCGATCGTTCCCTGGGTTAGCGGCCAGCTACAAGCGCCGAGTGCCTTTAATTTGTCATGCCAGGCCTCGAACGGCCAGGATTACCGCAGCCCCCAATACTAGACCAGTGATGATGTCGTCAGCGTCCATGTCTCCTCTCTGCTAAGTTATGCGGCCAGCCCGCTGCAGTATAGGACACGCGGCGAAATTGCCGGGTGTGATTAAATGCTGCCGTCCATGCCTGTCACCGTTCGTTCTTTCGCGAAGATCAATCTCGGGCTCGCCATCGGGCCGAAGCGCGCCGATGGGTTTCACGAGCTGCGCACGGTGTATCAGACGATTGCGCTGCACGACATTCTTCGCCTGAAAGTCGAGCGCGGCTCGGGGATCGAGATTCGCTGCGCGGATCCGCGGGTGCCCACGGACGAGACGAATACGTGCTTCAAGATCATCGAACGGGCGATGGCAGCGCTCAAGGCGAAGGGGCGCGTTGTCGTCGAGATCGAGAAGCGGCTGCCGGTGCAGGGCGGGCTGGGCGGTGCGTCGGGAAATGCTGTGGCAGCCTTGATCGCCCTGGAACGAGCACTGAGAAAGCAGCTTCCGGGCGCGGAGCGGTTGCGGATCGCGGCGGAGGTAGGGTCGGATTTGCCTCTATTTCTTGTTGGTGGGACGGTGTTGGGAGTAGGACGAGGAGAGGAAGTGTATCCGCTGCCAGATTTGCCCGTGACTCCGTGCGTGGTGGCGACTCCGGAGATTGGCGTCTCGACTCCGAAGGCGTTTGCGGATTGGGATGCACTGGTAGAAAACCCTGCCGAGCAAAGCTCGGCCTGGACAGCCGAGGGTGGCTGTCCCCACGTGGACCGTGCCGGGATCGAAGTCACGAATCGAGCCAAGGCCGGATCGGCTAAGGCGGGCGAGGGCGCCCGCCGCTCCAGTGCCGAGCAAAGCTCGGCTTGCACGGACGAAGGCGTCCGTGCCCACGTGGATCGTCGAGATGCAAAATTGACGGGCTCGCACCCCTCCGATAGAATAATGGAGCTTGGCCGTGTGGTTTCCTCGTGGCTGAGCGGCGTTCCCGGCAAGAGTGCGGGACGCCAATCCGGTGTCCCTGCAAGTGGCAGGGGCCGGGCCGAGACCCTGCTTCTCGACCTCGTCCGTACCGGGATTGAAAACGACTTCGAACGGGTCGTCTTTCCTCAATATCCCGAATTACGCGACGTGAAAGGTGTGTTTGAGCGGGCCGGTGCGTTGTATGCGTCGTTGTCGGGCTCTGGCTCCGCGGTGTACGGGCTCTTTAAAACAAGGATTGGTGCTGAAAAAGCGGCAAAGAGGCTGCAAGGAAAGGGCATTCCTGCACAGGCGACGACTACGCTGACACGGCCGCAGTGCTGGAGAAAGTTGTGGGTTTCCGGGTGACAAGTCTCAGGTCTCAAGTTTTATGTTTCGGGTGTGCTCGTGAGTCTCGGAAAGTTTTGCTCGAAACCAAGTAGGCTTGGTTTTCACGTTTCAGAGTTTCGGGCGATCAAAAGAATTTCGAAGTTCCTCTTGAAACTCGAAACTGGAAACTCGAAACTGTTGTCACACAACTGGGCCGTCGACTAATGGTAGGTCAAGTGCCTTTGGAGCACTTTGTCTAGGTTCGAATCCTAGCGGCCCAGCCAAAAAACAGTTCTCAGTTGTCGGTTCTCAGTTCTCAGTTTAAGTCGTGACGATGCGAACCGCTTAAGCGAGACCGAGCGGCAACTCGGAGAAAGCAAATCCGAATGTCGTTCGGCAATTGGCGGGTGGGGTTGGTCGCGGACAACAACGCGGAACCCTCCGAACCCGAAACCGGAACCTTGAACACTCGGTCTACGAGAGAGCCCCATGGCAACTTTAGCGACGCCGGCGGAAAAAAAAGGCCAGCAGGTGCCTGAAGAGAAGAGCGAGCGCAAACCACAGCGCGCGCGCGTGGACGACAAATTCAAGATCTTCTGCGGGACCGCCAACGAGGCGCTCGCCGACGAAGTTTGTGCTTTCTTAGGACTGACGCGCGGTCAGGCGATGATCACGCGCTTCAAGGATGGAGAGTGCTACGTCCAGATCCAGGAGAACGTGCGGGGAGCGGATGTTTTCGTCATCCAGCCAACCTGCCGCCCGGTAGACGAGCACCTGATGGAACTCCTTTTGATGATTGATGCCCTGAAACGGGCGTCGGCGCGGCGCATCACGGCCGTGATTCCGTACTTCGGGTATGCGCGGCAGGACCGCAAGGACAAGCCGAGGGTTCCGATTTCCTCGAAGCTGGTTGCGGACCTGCTTACGACGGCAGGCGCGGATCGCGCGTTGATCGTCGATTTGCATGCGCCGCAGTTGCAGGGCTTTTTCAACATCCCGGTGGATCACTTGTTCGGTTCGCCCGTACTGGTGAGCTACTTCAGGGAATTGAACCTGCCGAACCTGACGGTGGTTTCACCTGACGCGGGCGGCGTGGAGCGCGCGCGCTTCTTCGCGAAAAAGATGGACGCGGCGCTGGCGATCGTCGATAAGCGGCGCGTCGAGATGAACGTCGCGGAAGTTATGCACGTCATTGGAGATGTCAAAGGGCGAAATTGCCTGGTGATCGACGATCTGATCGATACGGCGGGAACGCTGGTGAAGACGGCGTCGGCGCTGCTGGAGAACGGCGCGACGGCGGTGTACGCGTGCTGCTCGCACCCGGTGTTTTCCGATCCGGCGATCGAGAACATTTCGCAATCCCCTATCACGCAAGTGGTGGTGACAAATACGATCCCGCTGTCCGAGGCCGGGAGACGTGAGCCCAAGATCAAAGTGCTCACGATCGCGGGGCTGATTGGCCGAGCCATTCAGTCGATCCACGAGGAAACCTCGGTCAGCAGATTATTCATGTAGACAGGAATCAGACTTATGGCAACTGCAATCGACAACAACTTACTCGAAGCGCAACCACGGACTCCGGGCAACAAGAACGAGGCACGCCGCGTGCGCCGGGACGGAAAGATTCCCGCCGTCGTGTACGGCGCCGGCAAGGACGCCCTCTCCGTGAGCGTCGATCCCCGCCAGGTCACGCGGA
>Ga0307478_10001765_pt1 | contig 18065 bp, 12 predicted proteins | sample atmos_gasesECM4C_2_FD_203713 | JGI IMG/M metagenome (GOLD analysis project Ga0307478, IMG submission 203713) | Hardwood forest soil microbial communities from Morgan-Monroe State Forest, Indiana, United States - atmos_gasesECM4C_05 | ecosystem: Environmental > Terrestrial > Soil > Temperate... | reverse complement strand
AACAACCTGATCGGCTTCACCACGCAGCCGGGGCAGGAGCATTCTTCGCGCTTCGCCTCGGACCTCGCCAAGCGGCAGTCCGTTCCCATCTTCCACGTCAACGCGGAGGACCCCGACGCGGTCGTGCGAATCGGCAAACTCGCCGCGGAATACCGCGCCACATTTGGCAGCGACGTCGTTGTGGACCTCATCGGCTACCGCCGCCACGGCCACAGCGAAGTCGACGATCCCACCATCACCCAGCCGCTGATGTATGAGCGGATCAAGAATCATCCACCGCTCTGGAAAATTTACGCCGAGCGCACCGGGACCGACGCCACTCCGGCGGCCGACGCCGTTCGAAAGGAATACGAAGAAGAACAAACCAAGGCGCGTGCGCTAAAAAAGATCCCGCACCTTCGCAAGCTGCCGGACTACTGGACTCCTTATGTTCACGGCCGCTACAAACAGGAATACGAAGTCGACACCGGATTGACACGGGAGAAGCTCGCGGAGATCGCCGATGGCCTGGTGCGCCTGCCGGAAGGCTTTCACGTTCACCCGAAGATCGCCAAGTTGCTCGAGCAGCGCTCCGAAATGGGCCACGGAAAACGCGCTGTCGATTACGGCTTCGGAGAATTACTGGCCTTTGGCTCGCTCGTCCTGGAAGGCACGCCCATCCGCCTGACGGGCCAGGATTCGCAGCGCGGCACGTTTAACCAGCGCCACGCCGTGCTGATCGATACCGTCACCGAGCACAACTACTTGACACTCTCGCATCTTTCGCCACTACAGGCTTTCTGCGAGATTCACAATTCGTCGCTTTCGGAAGCGGGCTGCCTCGGGTTCGAATACGGTTTCAGCCGCGACTATCCCGAAGCTCTCGTTTTGTGGGAGGCGCAGTTCGGGGATTTTGCCAACGGCGCGCAGGTCATCATCGATCAGTTCATCAGCGCCGGCGAAGACAAGTGGAATTTACCCGCCGGAATCGTCATGCTGCTGCCACACGGCTACGAAGGACAGGGTCCGGAGCACTCCAGTGCTCGCCTCGAGCGCTTCATGCAACTGGCCGCGGAAGACAACATGCAGATCTGCCAGCCCTCGACCGCGGCGCAATACTTTCACATGTTGCGGCGCCAGGCGCGCCGCCCCTGGCGCAAGCCGCTGATTGTGTTCACGCCCAAGAGCATGCTCCGCCATCCCGATGCGAGTTCGACCATTGAGGAATTCACGCGACCGCGTTTTTTGACGCTCGTCCGCGATCAAGAAGTCCAGGACGCCAAGCGCATCCTAATTGCCAGCGGCAAGGTCGGGCATGAATTGCGCGCCGAACGCCGCCGCCGAAAAGATACCAGCACGGCCATTTTCTTTCTCGACCAGCTTTATCCTTTGCCGCGCACCGAAATCTCCGCGGCCATCGCCGAGCATCCCAACGCGCGCGAGATCGTCTGGGTTCAGGAAGAGCCGGGGAACATGGGCGCCTTCGGTTACGTATTTCCGCGTCTCGAACGGCTGGCCAATGCCAGCGGCCTGCGTATTCGTTCGGTGAAGCGCTCGGCCAGCGCCAGCCCCGCTACCGGGTCCGCCAAAGCGCATGAACTGGAGCAAAAGACGCTCCTCGCGCTTGCCTTCACCACCACAACCGGCGACTAGAACCTCCTGGTGCCCTGACAAGTGGTCGCGGAAATGGCCGTACAATTTGACCGTTCGATGGCTGCAACCACCTTTGAACCACAAATTTCGTTTACACTCCATTCATAATCATGTAAACCGTTTGTGACAACTTTCCATGACTCGCCTGCGACAATCAAACGTGTTGCGCCAAATTCCTAGAGAACCTAGAGATCGAAGTCAATCCAATGCCTATCGCAATGCTCCGGCCTACGGTACACTTTCGCCAGGCCGGACGGCGATGCGATCCACACGTATGAAACGCGTCCTGATTATTGAAGATGATCGCGATATCGTCGAGTTGGTGCGCTACAACCTCGCCAACGAAGGCTTTCAGGTCAGCTCGGCCAACGACGGCAGCATCGGCCTGAGCACGCTGAAAAAATCCCCGCCCGATCTCCTGCTGCTCGACCTCATGCTCCCGAAACTTTCTGGCCTGGAGATCTGTCGCGAGGTCCGCAAGGACGATTCCCTGAATCGCCTGCCCATTCTCATGCTGACTGCGCGTGGGGAAGAAGCCGACCGCGTCGTGGGCTTGGAAATGGGCGCCGACGACTACGTGACCAAACCATTTAGCCCGCGCGAATTGCTTGCCCGCGTGAAAGCGCTCCTGCGCCGCGCCGAGCCGCCCGCCGACGCCCCCCGCACCATCGAAGTCGGCAAGCTGGCTATCGATCCGGCGGCCTACCGTGTCAGCCATTCCGGAAAGCCCGTTCCACTCAGCACGCTCGAATTCCGGCTGCTCTATTACCTGGCTTCGCGTCCGAACCGTGTCTTCACGCGCGATCAATTGCTCGATGCCGTTTGGGGAACGGATCGCTTCGTCACTCCGCGCAGCGTGGACGTTTATGTCCGCCGGCTTCGAGAAAAAATTGAATCCGATCCCGAAAATCCTCTGCATTTGAAGACCGTTCGTGGCGCGGGCTATCTGTTTGAAACCCGTGCGGCTTAATCTTTTCTGGAAACTCGGCTTCGCCTTCTTCGCCCTGCTCATCGCAGTCTTGCTGCCCGTTGATTTTTACGCGGAGCGCGCGCTGCGCCGCGACCACGAACGCGCCGGATTCGAGCAACTCGAATCCATAGCGCGAATCGCTCTCACGCATCCACCACAGTTTGCTCTCACTGCCAACCCGTCATCACAGGATTCTGCCAACCTCCGAAACTGGGTCGCGCCAATGGCCGCGACCGGAGTGCGGGTCACGGTCATCGCGGCCAACGGCCAAGTGCTGGCCGATTCGCAAGCCGATCCTTCCACCATGGAAAACCACGCCGGTCGCCCCGAGATTCGCGACGCTCTGGCCAAGGGAGATGGCCAATCGATTCGGCATAGCACGACGGTCAATCGCGATCTGTTGTATTACGCGGCGCGCCTGACCGTTCCCGGTGCGTCTCCCGTTGTCTTGCGATATGCGCTGCCGTTCCAACCAGTCAATGAGGAGTTGTGGGAATTCCGCCGGAGTCTCTGGCTGGCCTCGTTGTTTGTGCTGCTGGTCACAGGGACGGTTTCGCTGTTCATCTCTCGGGCATTCTCCGGCCGTGTGGACCGGCTGATGAAATTTTCGCTGCGTGTGGCGGAGGGGGATTTTCGTCCTATCGACGCGGACCGCTCCGGCGATGCCTTGGAGGAGCTGGCTGTTTCCATGAACGAAACGGCGGCGCATCTGAACCGCACCATTCGCACGCTCACCGAAGAGCGGAATCTTTCTTCGGCGATTCTAGGAAGCATGGTCGAGGGCGTTGCCGTGGTGAATTCCTCCGAACGGCTGGTTTTCGCGAATCAAGGTTTTGCGGCAATCCTCGGTCTCGACGTGCTGCCCGAATCCGGCCGCGCGCTTGTGGAGGTTGTGCGCCAGACAGAATTAATCGAAGCGGTGCGTCAGGTGCTGAAAGGCGAGCCGCGCGTCGAAGCGGAAATTGTTACCGGCACGCTGCGCCAGCATTATTTCGCCGTTACGGTGGCCTCCGTGCGCGCGACGGAGGACGCCGGCGCGGTCATCGTGCTGCACGACATTACGGACTTGCGCAAGCTCGAGCGCGTGCGCCGCGATTTCGTCGCCAACGTTTCGCACGAATTGCGAACGCCGCTCACCGCCATCCAGGGTTTCTCGGAGACGCTTCTGGCCGGTGCGATCGACGACCCGCAAAACCGCGTCCGTTTCCTCGAAATCATTCTGGATCACTCGCGGCGCCTGGCGCGGCTTACCGAGGACCTGCTGATGCTATCGAAAATGGACGCCGATCGCCTCGAGCTGGAGCTGCGCCGCCTCAGTGTTTCCCAGTTTGTCGAGAGCTGCCTCGAGACGGCGCAACGCCCCGCCGCCGAGAAAGACTTGCGCATCTCCGTGAACTTGGCGAAATCTCTCCCGGACATCGCCGCCGATCACCGCCGTCTCGCCGAAGTTTTACAGAACTTGCTTGACAACGCGATTCAGTACACGCCCTCTGGCGGCCAGATCATGCTCAGTGCTTCGGCCGACGGCGATGAAGTCACCTTCACGGTATCCGACACCGGCATCGGCATTCCCCAGGCGGACCAGCCGCGCATCTTCGAGCGCTTCTACCGCGTCGACGTGGCCCGTTCGCGCGAAGTGGGCGGAACCGGGCTGGGCCTGTCCATCGCCAAGCACCTTGTCGAAGTCCATGGCGGCCGCATTTGGGTTGAAAGCGAAGTCAACCAGGGCTCACAGTTTCATTTTACCGTTCCCATCTTCGACCCCGAGCGCCGTGCCGGGCGCTAGTTCGCCATGGCGGAAAGCCGGTACTGCACCGGCCCCGTAAGTCCTGTGTTTCCCGCAAATTCACATTGGTGTGAACAGGCTGTAACAATTATTCGTGCAAACTTTGGCTTACGAGCAGAAGTGCGGCCCCACGCCCTCTGCTCCGGAAGGGGACGAATGGCCAGCACTGCCGGACTGACGGAAGTTGTGCTCTACGACACGCTCGTGAACTACCTTGTTTCGATGGCCCGCACCGTCGAAGGCGCCATGAACCGAGCGCTGGATGCCATCGTCAGTCCCGACGGCGCGCGGACCGCCGCGTTGCCAGGGGAGGTTTTTCTGCTCGAGCCGCGCATCAACGAAATGGAAATCGTCATCGACGAGCATGCTATCCGCCTGCTGCGCCGCGGCTCGTTCACCGACGATGAGATGCGCCTGATCGTCGCCGCTTTGAAAATCACCAACGATCTTGAACGAATCGGCGACATCGCCGTGAATCTAGCGGAGCGTGTCGTTTCCTTGCGCGAGATGTCCGGCGCGCAAATTCCCGAAGAGCTCGCCCCAATGGGCCACGCTGTCCGCGCCATGGTCAGCAAGAGCCTCGGCGCACTCATCTTCCGCAACGTGGACATGGCCACGCAGGTCTTGGAAAGCGATGACGTAGTCGATCAATACCGCGACCGCATCTTCGAGCAGCTCCTGCAGCGTATGACCGCCGAGCCCACGCTGGTGAGTCCCGGCTTGCAATTCATTTTGGCCACGCGCCACCTGGAACGCATCGCCGACCACGCTACAAACATCGCCGAAGACATTATTTTCTGGGTGCGCGGCCTGGACGTGCGCCACGGCCGCGGCCTTACCGCGCTCCCGGAACAGCCTCGACCAACCTCCGAAGAGGAATCGAACCTTACGCAGAATTCACATTCTCTTCATTCGGAAGTGACCCCCGTCGGGGATACTGACCGAGCTTGATCTTCAATCAAAGTCCTACCTTGGGGATCGGTGCACCCCTGGCTCCGGTCCCCTTCTCCCCCCTCCATCGCCAGCACATCCTAGAGGCATCCCCTTGACCGGGGCACGGATTCTTAACTATTGTCAAATAGAGCGCCATGCTAGCAAACGGGCATCCCAAGTTGCGCCGCAGGATTCCCCCCTGGTGCGCGGCCGTGTGCCTGGTTCTCGCTGTTCTGTTTTTGTACAACCCCTTTTTCACGATCTATAGTTCGTCGGGTGGTCCGGTGGTCCGGCATCCACTGAGTTATCGCGGAACCGTGGCCTCTTCGGAATTGCGCCGCTCCGTCTTGAAGCAGGCACAGCCAACGATCCATCCGCCGGAAGAAGCAATTCCTGAAGCTGCCGCTCCTCCGGAAGCCGCTACTCGCGATTCTGCAGTTCCGGAAGAGACGCTGCATTCCACGCAAGAAGCCGTTTTGGAAAGTCTCTGGTTCCGTCCGCCCCCTCTGCTTTAGTCCCTCGCGCGAAGCGTTCGGGCAGCGTATTCTGCCGGTCATGAGAAGCATCCGGCAAATTATTTTCTTTCTTTTTTTCGAAAATTCTGCGAGTGCCCTTTGCCGAGGCAAGGCGGTCTGCTGGCGAGGCGCTTTGCCTGGGACTGAGAGATGAATCCAAAAAAACTGTTGGTAGCCGCGTTTGTGGTGGTTGTAGGCGGGTTGCTGGGCTGGGCCTGGCTCGGTCGAGCGCCATCGCGAGGGGACGATCCGAATCCGCAAGCCGATAACCTCGCCCAAATACCGGCCGCGGTGGCGCACGCCGAACGCAGGACTCTCGGGAACACGCTGACCATCGCGGGAGAGTTCAAGCCGTTTCAGGACGTGGACGTGCACGCCAAGGTGGCGGGCTACATTCGAAAGATTTATGTGGATGTTGGCGACCATGTGAAGGATGGTCAAACCCTCGCGATTTTGGAAGTTCCAGAATTGGCTGCGCAGCTTGCGGGCGCGGAAGCTGCGGTACGCCGCGCCACCGAGGAGATCGGGCGCTCGCAAGGGGATTTGGAACGGGCGAAATCCTCGCACTCTGCAATGCATCTGGCGTATGCGCGCCTTAATGATGCTGCCAAGACCCGTCAAGGCCTCGTAGCGCAGCAGGAATTGGACGACGCTGAAGCCAAGGATCTTGAAACGGGAGCCCAAGTATCGAGCGCGAAAGCGGCGCTCTCGGCCGCACGGCAGGAACTTGAAGTGGCTCAGGCCAACCAGAAGCAGGTGTCCGCACTTTCGGACTACACCCGGATCAGCGCCCCATTCGCGGGGGTAATTACCAATCGTTACGCCGACACAGGGGCGCTCGTTGCCGCGGGAACTTCCACAAGTACACAAGCCATTCCGGTCGTGCGTATCGCGCAAATCTCCGTCCTGCGGCTCGTTCTTCCAATCCCGGAATCGGTCGCGGCGCAGATTCGCCTCGGCGATCCCGTGAAGGTGCACGTGCAGGCGCTAGACCAGGACATCGAAGGCAAAGTTTCCCGCTTCGCGGATTCCCTGGACATGCAGACACGCACGATGCAGACCGAAATCGATTGCCAAAACCGCGATGGCCGTTTGATCCCCGGAATGTACACGGAGTCGCGGCTGATGCTGCGGGAGAAGAAGAACGCGCTGGCCATCCCTCTGGAAGCGGTGGTGCGAAATGGAGAGGATGCCACAGTCCTGGCCGTCGACTCACAAAGCATTCTGGAAGAGCGTCACGTCAAGCTGGGCCTTGAGGATGGAAGCGGCGTCGAAGTGCTATCTGGTCTCACGGACGGCGACCGGGTGGTTATCGGAAATCGCAGCCAGTTTCGCAGCGGACAGAGGATTCAGCCAAAGGAAGTGAGCGCGAATGCCTCGAGAGCGGGGGGCGAGAAGTAATGTCCCGTTTCTCGATCAAGTACCCTTTCTTCATCATCGTGGCCTGCTTGGTGATCGCCATCGTCGGGACTGTGACGCTGGTGCGCATGCCGGTCGACCTGTTTCCTCCTATTAATATCCCCGTGGTCGTCATTGCCACGTTCTATTCCGGCATGCCACCTCAGCAAATCGAAACCAACATCACCAACCCGTTCGAGCGCTGGTTTACGCTTGCGAGCGGCGTCGATCGCATCGAATCGCGCTCGCTGCCTGGCGTCAGCCTGATCAAAATCTATTTTCAGCCCGGTACAAACGCTGATGCGGACCTCAGCACGGTCTCAAACCTCGCGATGGCCGATCTCCGCCGGCTTCCCCCGGGGACCTTGCCTCCTGTCGTTCTTAAGTTCGACGCTTCCAGCTTGCCCGTTTGCCTGATTACCCTCAAAGGCCAGGGCCTTGACGAAACGCAGCTCCATGATCTCGGCCAGTACAATGTTCGCAATCAGATTGCCAATGTGCCGGGTGCCTCTGTGCCACAACCATTCGGCGGCCGGTACCGGCAAATCATGGTTTATGTCGATCCTCTGAAGCTCGAAGCGCACCAGTTGAGCCCCATGGACGTCGTTCGCCAGGTCAATGAAGCCAACCTGATTCTTCCCGCAGGCGATGTGAAGATCGGTCCCTTCGATTACAACCTCTACTCCAATAGTCAGGCTCCTGCGGCCTCGGCCATCAATAGCATGCCTTTGAAATCGGTAGGCCAATCGTCCGTGCTCGTAGGAGACGTTGGCAAAGCCGTGGACGCGCAGGCGATTCAAACCAATATCGTGCGTGTCGACGGCCAGCCTTCCGTGTACCTCCCGATTCTGAAGCAGGGTGGAGACACCAACACGATCGCGGTGGTCCAGGGCATTCAGGAAGCTCTCAAAAATCTCGTGGATATTCCGAAACAGCTCAGCACGCGCGTGGTCTTCGATCAGTCCATCTTCGTGAAGACGGCGATCGCCAACCTGCTGCGAGAAGGCGGGATCGGGCTGGTCCTGACCGGTCTGATGGTTCTGCTATTCCTCGGCAGCATGCGCGCGACCGCGGCGGTTTTTCTGTCGATACCGCTCTCCGCGCTGGCCACGTTTTTGGCGCTCAGCGCGGGAGGCGGCACGGTCAACACCATGGTGTTAGGCGGTCTGGCGCTGGCGTTCTCTCGTTTGATCGACAATTCCGTCATCGTTCTCGAAAACATTTTCCGCCACCTCGAGCTGGGCGAAGCACCTGAAGTCGCGGCGGAGAAAGGCGGCCAGGAAGTCGGACTCGCGGTGCTTGCCGCGACGCTGACCACCTCGGTTGTCTTCTTTCCCGTCGTCTTTCTCTATGGTGTCAGCCGTTTTCTTTTCATGGCCCTTGCGCTTGCCGTCGTCCTTTCTCTCTTCGCCTCTTATTTCGTGGCCATGACCGTCGTGCCGCTTTTCTGTGCCAAATGGATCAAACAACGCCAGGCGGATGAGGAGCTTGGAGACGCCTTCACATGGAGATGGGATGGCATCGGCAAGATGTTCAATCTGGGTTTCAAAAAAATGCTTGGCGAATACGACCGCACTCTAGGCACGGCGCTGCTGAAACCTGCCGCCACGTTAGTAGGTCTCGCGGGAATTTCCCTGCTGTGCCTCGGGCTCTATCCGTTCCTGGGGGTTTCCTTCTTCCCTCGCACGGATCCTGGTCAATTCGTCATCAACCTGAAAGCCCCGTCCGGAACGCGAGTCGAGTTGACCGAAAACTATGTGAAGCAGGTGGAAGACCTCATCCGTCAAGTGGTGCCGGCCGAGGAACGGCAAATCATCGTTTCGAACATCGGGATCACCACGGATTTTTCCGCGATCTACACCACGAACTCCGCTCCGCATACCGCTTTTGTGCAGGTCAGCCTGAAAGAAGGGCACAAGATCGGCAGCTATGAATATATGCGCCGTGTGCGCGAGCGGCTGAGCCAGAACCTGCCTCAGCTGAGCACCTACTTCCAATCCGGCGGTCTCGTAGATGCCGTGATCAATCTCGGATTGCCCGCGCCGATCGACATCCAGGTCAGCGGCAACAATCTGAACAAGGTTTACGCGACAGCGGTGTCCCTGGCCTCGCCCGTGCGCGCGCTCAGGAACGTCAATGACGTTCTCATCCCGCAAGATATCGACTACCCCGCACTGGAACTCGACGTGGATCGGGAAAAAGCGAGCCTTCTCGGCCTTTCCCAGAAAGAGGTCGTCGACAACGTCATCACCTCTTTGACTTCCAACGGCATGATCGCGCCGAATTACTGGATCGACCCGGTTAGCGGGAATCCTTACATGCTCACCGTGCAGTATCCCGAAGACCAGGTGAAGACCGTGATGGATCTCAAACAAATCCCCTTGCGCGGCATGAAGAGCACGCAGGCCACCTTCCTTGACACCGTCGTGAAAGTCAAAACCATTCCCTCGCCCACGGAAGTGGATCATTACCAGTTGTTTCGCGTGATCGATATTTACGTGGCCCCCAAAGCCGAAGACCTTCGCGGGGTCACCAGCCAGGTTGAGGACATCATTAAGAAGACCAAGCTGCCCGAAGGCGTGCGCGTCAACCTTCGTGGTTCGGTACAGGGCATGCGCGCATCGTTCAAGAGTTTCGGGATCGGTCTGATTCTTTCGGTTGTGCTGGTTTACCTGATTTTGGTCGCGCAGTTCGCCTCGTGGGAAGACCCGTTCATCATTTTGCTCGCCATTCCACCAGGGCTTGCTGGAGTTCTTCTTTTTCTACTGGTCACGCGTACCACGCTGAACGTCATGTCTCTCATGGGTGTAGTCATGATGGTGGGTATCGTGGTCTCAAACAGTATTTTGATCGTGGAGTTTGCCCGTCACCTTCACCACGAAGGCCAACCCGTGAAAGAAGCCGTTTCGCTGGCGTCCCGAATGCGGCTTCGTCCCATCTTGATGACTTCGCTGGCAACCGTTCTGGGAATGATTCCGATGGCCATCGGAGCCGAGCCCGGCAGTGAGCAGTATGCGCCGCTGGCACGCGCCATTATCGGCGGCCTGCTCGTTTCCGTCGTGGTGACCGTTTATCTCGTTCCAGCGGCCTATCTCATGGTGCACGGCAAGAAGGACATGAATTCTCAGGAGGCGCAGGGGTGATGCGAACTTTGACGCGGACGTTTCTTCTCTCAGTCCTGGCCACATTGGCCGTTCACGCGCAGCCGCAAAATGCTCCTGCCAGGCCGCGGAACCAAAGCATTTCGCTGACACTTCCCCAGGCCGAAGCCCTCGCGCTCAAAAATAATCCTCAAATTACCATCGGGAAACTGCGCGCGCTGGTGGCCCGGCAGTATGTTCGCGAGGCCCGCTCGGCGCTTTTGCCAAACGCGTACCTCAGCGTCACGGCAGTGGACTCCAACCCAGGAAGCCGTCTCTCCGCAGGAGGCCTCAACAATCCGATTCTTTTCCCGCGCGCCGCGGCCGGAGCCACCGTCGGCCAGTTGATTACCGACTTCGGCCGCTCCACGAATCTTCTCTCTAGCTCCGAATCCCAGGCGAAAGCCGAAGATCAGAACGCCGCGGCTACCACCGCTCAAATCATCCTGGTGGTGGACCAGACTTTCTATAACGTCCTCGAGACCAAAGCGCTCGTCAGTGTCGCGCAGCAGACCGTCGATTCCCGCCAGCTTCTCGTCGACAAAATCAAAGCGCTCACCGATGCCAAGCTCAAGTCCGAGCTCGACCTGAGCTTCAGCCGGGTGGATCTGGCGCGCGGCAAGCTGTTGCTCCTCGAGGCCCAGAACAACTATCAGGGTTCGCTTGCGTCGCTTTCCGCCATCCTGGACTATTCGGACGAACAGAGCTTTCTACTGCTCGAGGAGCCGGCAAACAACGCACCTCCCGCCCTGGACGTTCTTCCGCTGATTCAACAAGCCTTGAACCAGCGCCCGGAAGTCGCCGCCCTCCAAGACGAAGTGGATGCCGCCGAGAAATTCGGCAGTGCCGAGCACGACTTGTGGCGTCCGACGGTGAGCGCGTTGGGTGTTGTGGGCGAAGCTCCCGTGCGAGACGATCACATTCCCAACTGGTACGGCGCCGTCGGGGTGAACATCAACATTCCGGTGTTCAACGGGTCGCTGTATAACGCCCGTGCCAAAGCGGCCGATCTTCAAACCGAAGTGAACCGCCAGAAGCTCGCCGACCTGCGCCACAACATCGCGCGCGACGTACGCATTTCTTGGCAGGACACCAATCGTGCTTTCGAGCGCCTGTCCGTCACCCAGCAATTGCGCGAGCAGGCCAGCCTCGCTTTCGACCTCGCTCAGGCTCGCTACAACCTTGGTCTCGGCTCCATTGTGGAATTCAGCCAGGCCGACCTCCAGAAGACCGAGGCGGACATTGCCGACACCGACGCCCGCTACCAATATCGCTTAACGCAAATCGTGCTCGCTTATACGATTTCAATGCCGAAGTAGCCCCTTCCTGGCGCCGCAAGTTTGGGCCGAACCTTGGAGCACCTGAGGATCGATCGCTCGCTCCAACAACAGGGGGCAATCCAGGGCGCTCAGGGTTGTGTGCACGCCTGCTTTCCTCGTATTTCCAACTGTTGTTGAAGCCTCAACAAATCAATAACCGTAAGCGTGTCAATGGGATGCGTTGCGAACCAGCCGATTGTTACAGGATATTCACAATCGGTTGACGCAACAGTAAGACAGGGCCTTTACCTTCTGCGGCGGGGTGCTAGGGACATTTTTCAGTAGCACGCAGATTCTTGCGGCCAAGGTCCAGAGAGAAGAGAGAGGAAATGAAAAAACTAGCTGCACTCACGCTGTCGCTGTTTCTCACGATGGGAACAGCCCTTGCTGATTCACCAAAGGACGCGAATCCTCAGCCTGCCAAGGCGGCTCCAGCGGCCAAGGCGAAAGCCGCCAGCAAGCCGGAAAAGGCAGAAGCCGCCATCGCCGCGCAGCTCGAAGAGCTCCGGCAAGCTCTCGAATCCCAGCAGGAGCAATTGCAACTTCTAAAGGAAGAGCTGGCCAAGCGCGACCGTCAGATTGATGAAGCGCGCGAGGCGGCCGCTGCAGCGAATGCGCGTGCCGCAGAGGCGACGACCAAGGCGGTGGAAGCCGTAAATACCAGCTCCGAAGTAAAGAGCACCGCGGCGACGCTGAACACAACAGTCGCCGACCTGAAGGCTAGCAATGAAATTCTGAAGACCACGGTAGCGACGGAACAGGCCGAAGCGAAGAAGGCGGAAGAAACCGGCCCTTCGACGATTAGATTCAAGGGAGTTAACATCACGCCCATGGCCTGGATTGAGGCGGCCACTATTTCCCGCAGCCGCGCCACGGGCGGGGACATTAACACGCCGCTGACCGGCATTCCGTATCCGAACAGTGCGTTGAGTCGCATTTCGGAGAACAACTTCACGGCGCGGCAGTCGCGTCTCATGCTCTTGGCCGACACCACAATTGGCAGCGCCAAAGTGAATATGTACTACGAGGGTGATTTCCTCGGCACTGGAACAACCTCCAACAACCGCCAGAGCAACAGCTATGTCTTTCGCCAGCGGCAATTGTGGGCCAGCGTCAAGTTCGACAATGGATTTTATGTCTCAGGCGGGCAGATGTGGAGCCTCGTGACAGAAAGCAAGAAGGGTATCGAGAATCGGCAGGAACAGTTCCCGCTCATGATCGATCCGCAGTACATCGTGGGCTGGGCCTGGCAGCGTGCCTACGGCTTCCGCGTGGCGAAGAACTGGGATAAGTTCGCCTTGGGCTTCTCTATCGAAGGCCCGCAGACCACGTTTGGCGGGCGCGGCTCCAACAACAACTTCTTCTTCAACGTTCCCGGCGCGGGGGGCGGCCTGTACAACTTTGCCGACACCAGCGGATACACGGCCAATAAGTCGCCAGACGTCATGGTCAAGGCGACACTCGATCCCGGCTGGGGCCACTACGAGATCGTCGGCATCGTGAGTCCGTTCCGTGACCGTGTGTATCCTTGCGGCGCGCAGCCGGTGATCGTCGCCAGTCTTCCTGCCAGTTGCGTTCTCACTCCAGGTGGACCTCTGAGCGCGACTTCGGTTGCTGGCGCGTTCAACGACTCCAAGGTCGGCGGCGGCTTTGGCGCTACCGCTCGTCTCCCCGTGGCAAACAAGAAGATCGAATTCATGGCGCATTTCCAGGGCGGGGATGGCATCGGCCGCTATAGCACGGCGCAGTTGGCGGACGTGACGGCGCGGCCGAACGGTACCCTGGCTCCGATTCGCACCGCAGCCTATTTGGGCGAAATGGAACTCCACCCCAATCCGAAGTTGGACATTTTTGCCTACTACGGCGGCGAATATGCGGCTCGCACTGCGTACACGTTCCCGAATCCGGCCGCGGCTGGACTGGGCAACCCAGTTCCGGTGGGCTACGGGTCCCCGCTCTTCAACAACTCGGGCTGCACGACGGAAGGGTTCCCCGTGAACACCCCCGGAACATTTCCGCCGACTGCGACCCCGGCCAGTCCTGGGAGCGCCGGTACTTGCAATGGCGATATTCACCACATCGTCGAAGGCACGCTCGGCTTCTGGCACAAGATCTACAACGGGCCCAAGGGCCGATTGCAGTGGGGCGTGACGTACTCGTACATTGAAAAGTTCGCGTGGACTGGCAACGCGTTCAACATCACCACCGGCGTTGCCGGTGCGAGCCAGCGCCCCAAGGCCATCGACAACATGGTGTGGACCTCGTTCCGCTATTACCTGCCCTAGTTTCGGCGGGCAATACAACCCGTTCCTTCCCCTGGGGACGGCAAAGGGCAGCTCCTCACCGAGCTGCCCTTTTTTTCCGTGCAGCTGCTATCACTTGCATTCCCCTAAGATCCACAGAAAAGGCGTCTTACCTCTCATTCTCCTCGAACCAAAAACCGGGATTCAACCAACCGCGTATCGATTGTAACAATCCTGTAACAAGAAAGAGCGACACTTCCTTGCACTCTCATCGGCCAAATCTAAGCGCGGAGAATACGAATGAGGCGAATCACCGGGTTTTTTCTGGTTGCGCTAGCCATCGGCGGCGCGGTCTGGGCACAGGGCGCACTTTCGATCAATGGCGCCGGCGCAACTTTCCCTTATCCCATGTATTCGAAGTGGTTCGACGAGTACCACAAGAAGAACGCCAATCTTCAAATCAACTATCAATCGATCGGCTCCGGAGGCGGCATCAAGCAGGTTACCGAAGGCACGGTCGATTTCGGTGCAACCGATGGCCCCATGAATGACGACCAATTGAAGGCCTATCAGGAGAAGCATGGCTCCGGCATTCTGCACTTCCCTACGGTGCTGGGTGCCGTCGTTCCCACCTACAACATTGCCGGGGTCGACGCCGCACTGAATTTCACTCCTGACGCGCTGGCGGGAATCTTCCTCGGCAAAATCACCAAGTGGAATGACCCGGCCATCGCCGATGCCAACAAAGGCGTCAAACTTCCCGCGACGGACATTGTCGTCGTGCACCGCGCCGACGGTAGCGGCACATCGTATTGCTGGACGGACTACCTCTCAAAGGTCAGCGAAGAATGGAAGACTAAGGTCGGCAAAGGCACGTCAGTGAATTGGCCTGTGGGCTTGGGCGGCAAAGGCAATGAAGGCGTCACCGGAACGGTGAAGAACACTCCGAATTCGATCGGGTACGTCGAACTTATCTATGCCGAATCCAACAAAATCCCTTACGGCAGCGTGCAAAACTCCTCAGGTGCGGTCGTCAAGGCCTCGCTGGCGGCAGTCAGCGCTGCGGCTGCCGGCGCTGCCAAAGACATGCCGGATGACTTCCGCGTGTCCATCACCAACGCGCCGGGCAACGCCTCCTATCCCATCTCGACCTTCACTTGGTTATTGATTCCGCAAAAGTTCGCCGATGCCACTAAGCGCGACGCCTTGAAGGGTTTCCTCAAGTGGGCCCTGGGCGATGGGCAGAGCTATGCCGAGGCCTTATCTTATGCGAAACTGCCCAAGGAAGTCGTGGCCAAGGAAGTGAAGGCCATCGACAAGATCCAGTAATACCGGCTGAAACGTGGCCACCACAACCACATCTGTTCCGAGCGCGGGCCCCGTTGCGGGCTCGCGCTCGTTTCTTGCGAAGCTGCGCGAAGGCGACGAGATCGCCCGCCTGATTACCTTTTTGTTCGCCGCTTCCGTCGTGCTCCTCACCTTGCTCCTGGTTTTTGAGTTGTGGCTTGGCTCCACGCTGCCTCGTCACAAGTTTGGCTTCAACTTTTTCCGCACTTCTGTCTGGGACCCCATTTTCGACCAATTCGGCGCGCTGCCTTTCATCTATGGCACGCTCGTCACCGCAGGGGTTGCGCTGATTCTTGCCGTGCCCCTGGGAATCGGCGCGGCTATTTTTCTCGCCGAACTGGCCCCCACCAGACTTTCCGATACGCTCGAGTTCTTCATCGATCTTCTCGCCGCCGTTCCCAGCGTCATCTACGGGCTTCTCGGAGTCTTCATCGTCGTGCCCTTGATGCGCGGCTACATTCAACCAGGTCTCAAGAGCACGCTCGGGTTTCTGTCGCTCTTTAAAGGCCCTGCTTATGGCGTGGGATTCCTGACCGCGGGCATCGTCCTCGCCATCATGGTCATCCCGTACATTATTTCCGTCTCGCGTGAAGTGCTGCTTTCCGTTCCCCGCGATCAGCGCGAAGCGGCCCTCTCCCTCGGCTCCACGCGCTGGGAATCCACCTGGCAAGTGGTCGTTCCCTTTGCCCGCGCGGGCATCATGGGGTCGATTTTTCTGGCCCTCGCGCGCGCGCTCGGCGAGACCATGGCGGTCACCATGGTCATCGGCAATACTCCCACGATCAGCGCCTCCCTGTTTTCGCCTGGCTATTCCATCGCCGCTGTCATCGCCAATGAATTCACCGAAGCCACCGGCGATCTCTATTTGCAGTCCCTCATCGAATTGGGCCTGGTGCTCTTTCTTCTGACATTTGTCCTTAATGGGGCTGCCCGCCTGCTGATCGTGGCCACCTCGCAGCGCGGCAGCGGGATGGGCAACACATGAGCGCTCGTCTTCGCTGGCGCAAGTTCGTGAGCAATTTCATGTTGACGATGACCGGCGTGTGCGCGCTGGTCGCCGTCGCTGTCCTCTTTTTTATTCTTGGCTACCTCGTATATCACGGCGGAGCTTCCATCAGCTGGAATTTCTTTACTAAGCTCCCGGCGCCGGTAGGGGAAACCGGCGGAGGCATGGCCAACGCCATTATCGGCAGCGCCAAATTGCTCTTGTTCGCATCCCTGATTGGCGTGCCCATCGGCTTTTTCGGCGCCATCTATCTCGCGGAATTCAGCGGCAGCACCACCGCTTTCGTCGTGCGTTATGCTGCGGACCTCCTGAACGGCGTCCCCTCCATCGTCATCGGCATTTTTGCTTATAGCCTGGTGGTTCTCCCTTTCAAACATTTCTCGACCCTTGCCGGAGGTTTCGCTCTCGGACTGATGATGATTCCCATCACGCTGCGCAGCACCGAAGAGTTTCTGCGTTCCGTGCCGAACGCCTTACGCGAAGCCGCCATGGCCCTCGGCGCGAGCAAATGGAAAACTATCGCCACGGTCATCGTTCCCGCCGCCTACCGCGGCATCTTGACGGCGGTTCTGCTGGCTTTCGCTCGCGTCGCCGGTGAGACCGCGCCGCTGCTTTTTACCGCGTTTGGCAACCGCTTTTGGAGCCCGGGGTGGAATCAGCCCACCGCTTCGCTGCCCGTGATGATCTTTACTTATGCCATCGCTCCGTACGAAGATTGGCATCGGCAGGCGTGGGCCGCGGGTCTCGTTCTGTTGGGCTTGATTCTCGTGATTAACATCGTCGCGCGAGGTATCCTCTCCCGCGGCATTTCGGTTCCGAGGTCGTAGACATGCACGCTTCTGTGAGGCCGGCTGTGTCCGTAAACATTCCACCCACCGTGACCAACACAGCGAGTCGGGATGCGCAGGCAGCTCTCACCATGCGCATGACCGTCTCCAAGGTCAATTTCTTTTACGGCAGCAAGCAGGTGCTCTTCGATATCAACTTGGGGATCGCCACCAACAAGGTCACCGCGCTCATCGGCCCTTCGGGCTGCGGCAAGTCCACGCTCCTCCGCACCCTCAACCGCATGCACGAAACCGTCCGCCACGCACGCCTCGAGGGCGAAATCCTCCTCGACGGCCAGAATATCCTCACCCAGGACGTCACCGCGCATCGCCGCCGCGTCGGCATGGTTTTTCAGCGCCCCAATCCCTTCCCCAAGTCGATTTTCGACAACGTCGCCTACGGCCTCCATATCAACGGTTCGAAGCTACCGATCGCTGAAGCCGTCGAGAAGAGCTTGCGCCACGCCGCTCTCTGGGACGAAGTGAAAGACCATTTGCACAAGTCCGCTTACGAGCTTTCCGGCGGCCAGCAGCAGCGTTTGTGCATCGCGCGCGCGCTTGCCGTTGAGCCGGAGGTGCTGCTGCTCGATGAACCTTGCTCGGCGCTCGACCCCATCAGCACGGCAAAGATCGAAGAGCTCCTCGTGCAACTAAAAGATCTCTGCACTATTTCCATCGTCACGCACAATATGCAGCAGGCCGCGCGGGTCAGCGACTTCACCGCCTTCCTGCTGACCGGGCAGCTCATCGAATTCAGCCCGACGCCGCAGCTCTTTACCACGCCGGGTGATCCGCGCACTGAGGCGTACATCACCGGCCGCTTCGGGTGAGGTATCCGTTTGCTTGTCATTCCGAGCGAAGCGAGGAATCTCTCTTCGTTTTTGCCGTAAATGGGCAGTGAGAGGAAGAGCTGCATGGAACGCCACTTCGAAAAAGACCTCAACGAGCT
>Ga0307478_10001762_pt1 | contig 18084 bp, 18 predicted proteins | sample atmos_gasesECM4C_2_FD_203713 | JGI IMG/M metagenome (GOLD analysis project Ga0307478, IMG submission 203713) | Hardwood forest soil microbial communities from Morgan-Monroe State Forest, Indiana, United States - atmos_gasesECM4C_05 | ecosystem: Environmental > Terrestrial > Soil > Temperate... | reverse complement strand
GATGAATTCGTTGACGGCAGGGAAGAGGAGAAAGGCCGCGCCGAGGGCGGTGATGACCACGCCGACCACGGGAAGAATGAGTTTGCCAAAAACTGTTTCATAACGCATGCCGTCCCAGATGACCCATAGGCCGAAGGGAATCAGCAGCACCGAAGGAAGATAGTGCGTAAAGGTCCAACCGGCGGGAAATGGGGAGAGCCAGCCGCCGAAGAAAAGAATCGAGCACAAGCAGGAGACGGTGATCATGCTGGTGTACTCGGCGATGAAGAACATGGCGAACTTGAAGCTGGCGTATTCGGTATGAAATCCGGCGACGAGTTCGGATTCGGCTTCGGGGAGATCGAAAGGGACGCGGTTGGTTTCCGCGACGGCGGCTACGAAGAAGCAGAGGAAGCCGAGGATCTGCGGGAACGGCCCGGCAAAAATGTTCCAGCGGAAGAGGCCGCCGAGGCCGAACAGGCCATGGGCATTCGCTTGGTTGTTTATGATGTCGCGCAGGCTGAAGCTGCTGGCCATCAGCAGGACGCCGACTACGGACATGGTCATGGCGAGTTCGTAGCTGACCATTTGGGCGGAGCTGCGGAGGCCGCCGAGCAGTGGGTATTTGCTGTTGGAGGACCATCCGGCGAGGGCGACGCCGTACACTCCGAGAGCAGTGATGGCGAAGAGCGCGAGGATGCCGATGTTGAGATCGACGATGCCGAGATAAATGTCGTGGCCTTTGAAGCTGATGGGATTGGGGCCGAAAGGAATTACGGCGATGGAAGTGAGCGCGAGCGCAAGGGCCAAAAGCGGCGCGAGATAGTAGACGAATTTATCGGCCCCGGCGGGCGTGGGGTCTTCCTTGAAAAGAAATTTCAGACCGTCGGCGAGCGGCTGCAGCAACCCATGTGGGCCGACGCGATGCGGTCCCCAGCGAGATTGGATGTGAGCGACGACTTTGCGCTCGAACCAGGTCAGGTAGGCGTTGACGGTCAGCACCACGAAAAGCAGGATGGCGATCTTGACGAGGCTGATCAGGATTTCCGCGTGCTGGGTGAGGAAGTCGATCACGGTTTCGCTTCGGCCTCCTGCAAGGATTCCATCATGGTGCAGAAGCGGGTCAGCGTGCCGGTGGTGAAAAGATTGTCTTGCGCGGAACGAATCAATCCGGCGGGAACATCGTAGGGCGCGTGGCCGTTGCGCGCGATTTGCATGCGAGTGGGTTCAGCGCTGCCGGTGAGCAGCGGCGTGACGTCCACGTTGTAGCCGGAAACTGCTTTGCGAATTTCCTCGAAGACGGTGGCGGGAGTCTTGTAGTGGAAGGCTTTGCCCAGGCCGACGCGTTCGAGTTGGTGCGAGAGGATGCGCAGCAACTCGAAATCGGTGCGCGTGCCCATGACTTCCGCGCCTTTGCGGAGGACCTGGATTTCACCGGAAGTGTTGGTGACTGTGCCGTCTTTTTCGTAGGCGGAGGCGGCCGGAAAAACGACATCGGCGACTTTGGCGGTGTCGGTGAGGAACATTTCCTGCACGACGAGGTATTCGAGCTTGCCGCGGCCGATGTTTGGCGTGCCAAAATGCGCGAGGGGATTCGCGCCCATCACGTAAAGAGCTTTGAGCTTGCCGGATTGCGCGGCTTCCACGATTTGCGGGGCGGTCATGCCGGGCTTCGACGACATTACCGAGCCCCAAACCTTGTCGAAGGTTTCGCGGTTGGCGGCGCTATCGAGATGCAGATAGCCGGGCAGGCGATCGGGCAGCACGCCCATGTCAGCGGCGCCGCGCGAATTGGCGTAATCGCCGAGGGCCATGTAGCGCGTTTTGCCGGGGAGCTTGGAGCCGAAAGCCACAAGCTGCGCGATGGCGGCGCCGGAGATTTCCGCACCGAAGACAACGGCGACGTCGGATTCCGCTTCCAAGCCGGCTTTTAGTTGCACTAGCTGCTCAACCAAGCTGGAGGGAAGCTGGCCCTCTTCATGAGCGAGATAACGGAGCGCGGCGGCTTCCTGGCCTTTGCCGACTTTGGCGAAGACTTTCGCCTGGCGGTGCAGTTTAATTTCGTTCTCATTGATGATGAAGAGCTTGGCGCCGAAATGGCGGATGCCCGTGCGAATTTGCCACGCGGCGAGTGGATTTTGATTGGTCGGATCGTTGCCGACGAGGAGAACGGCCTTCGCGTGATAAAGCTGATCCATCGTCAGCAGGGAATCGGAGGGGCGTTCGCCACCAAGGGCGCCCAGCGCGGTGATCAGGCCGGTGTAGTCGGCGGTGCGATGGTGATCGACATTGTTGGTGCCGAAGGTGGCGCGGGCCAGGCGCTGGAAGAGGTAATTTTCTTCGTTGGAAGTGCGGTTGGAGCCAATGAAGCCGATGGAGTCCGCGCCATTTTTGGCGTGAATTTCTTTTAGCTTGGCAGCAGCGGCTTGTGACGCTTCTTCCCAGGAGACGGGAAAGAGTTTGTCGCCCTTGCGCAGAAGCGGCTGGCGAATGCGCTCTTTATGCTGCGTGAAATCGAAACCGAAGCGACCCTTCACGCAGAGGAAATCCTTGTTGATGCCGGAGAGGTCGCGATTGTTGGCGCGCATGATTTCGTGATTGCGCACGCTGAGGGTGACCTTGCAGCCGTTCGAGCAATGGGCGCAGGTGGTGGGGACGTATTGCATTTCCCACGGGCGCGTCTTGTAGCGATATGTGCCGCTGGTGAGCGCGCCGACCGGGCAGATATCGATGCACATGCCGCACTCTTCGCATTCCAGGTGATCTTCGCGATTGGGAATGATCACGCTGTTGGCGCCGCGCAAGCCAACGCCGAGCGCTTTTACGTCCATGCCTTCATCGCACACGCGCACGCAACGGAAGCAGAGGATGCAGCGCGGGGCGTCGTAATAGACCAGCTCTGACCATTTCTCTTCGGGGCGATGGATCTTTTCTTCGACGAAGCGGCTGGAGTCCGCGCCGTAGCGGAAAACCATGTCCTGCAACTCGCACTCGCCGCCTTTGTCGCAGACCGGGCAGTCGAGTGGATGATTGGTCAGTAGAAATTCCAGCATGTACTTGCGCGCATTGCGCACTTGGTCGGTGTTGGTGCGCACGACCATGCCTTCGGTGGCGACGACGGTGCAAGCGGTCTGCAACTTGGGAAATTTCTCAATTTCGACCAGGCACATGCGACAAGCAGCCTGCAGCGATAGGCCCGGGTAGTAGCAGAACGAAGGAACTTCGGTGCCGATGCGGCGAGTGGCTTCAATCAGCAGCGTCCCCGGCGGAACCTGCACGTCGCGATCGTTAATCTTCAGCGAAATCAGTTTTTGCTCCGTCTTGGTTTCAGCCATTAGGTCCTACCGCGAGCCGACCAGCGCCTCGGCGGATTTAAAGGGGCAGCGCCCGTTCAGATGTTGCTCAAATTCGTTGCGCCACTTTTGCACGATGCTGATGGTCGGCAACGCGGCGGCGTCGCCAAGCGGGCAGAAGGTTCGGCCCAGCATGTTCTTGGCCAGGTCACTGACGAGGTCGATATCTTCGGGGCGTCCAAGGCCGGCGTGGAAACGATCCAGCATCTTGCGCAGCCAGGTGGTACCTTCGCGGCACGGAATGCACCAGCCGCAGGATTCGTGCGCGTAGAAGTGCATGATGCGTCGGGCCATGTCCACCATGCAGGTGTCTTCGTCCATCACCACCATGCCCCCGGAACCGAGCATGGAGCCGGCTTTGGCAACGGAATCGTAATCCATGGGAATGTCGATCTCGCTGGCGCTCATCAGCGGACACGAACTCCCGCCGGGGATGACCGCTTTGAGCTTCTTGCCATCGGGAATTCCGCCGGCCGTTTCGTAGATGAACTTCTTCATATTCATGCCCAAGGGAATTTCGTAGATGCCGGGCTTGTTGACGTGCCCGGCGACGCACAGCATACGCGTGCCGCCGTTTTTCGGGGTACCGCGGCCGGCATATTTTTCGCCGCCTTCGAGAATGATCGCTGGCACCGTGCTGAGCGTTTCCACGTTATTGATGATGGTCGGGCAGCCGTATAGACCCACGACAGCAGGGAACGGAGGCTTGATGCGCGGGTAGCCGCGCTTGCCTTCCAGCGATTCCATCAGCGCGGATTCTTCGCCGCATTCGTAAGCGCCTGCGCCGGTGTGCACGATCAGATCAAAATCGAAGCCGCTACCCAGGATATTCTTGCCGAGATAGTTGCGAGAATATGCTTCGTCGAGCGCGGTCTGCACGATGTCCAGAACGTAACGATATTCCCCGCGGATGTAGATGAAGCCGTTTTTCGCGCCGATCGCGCGGCCGGCGATGGTGATGCCTTCGATCATCTGGTGCGGATCCATTTCCATCAACGGACGGTCTTTGCAGGTGCCGGGCTCGGATTCGTCGGCATTGCAGATTACATATTTAGGCTTCGGCGAATCCTTAGGGACGAAGGACCACTTCATGCCGGTAGGGAAGCCCGCGCCACCGCGCCCGCGCAGGTTGGACTTCTTTACTTCATCGATGATCGTTTCCGGCGTCATCTCGCGCAGCGCTTTCTCCAGCGCTTTGTAGCCGTCGTGCTGCAGATAGATATCGATCTTGTGCGAATTCCGGATGCCGAAGCGCCGGCTGATCACCGGAGTCTCCGCGGGGTCGCGGGGATGCAAGGCACCTGCGGTTACCGGCTCGGGGGCGGGATGATCACCGGCATCGAGCTCTTCGATGATGCGATCAAACTTCATGGGCGTCAGATTTTCGTAAAAATCGTAATTGACCTGCATGGCCGGCGCGCCGGTACACGCGCCGATGCATTCGACTTCTTCCAGGGAGAAAATGCCGTCGGTGGTGACTTCCTTGTTGCCGATTTCCAGGCGCTTCTTGGCTTGATCGAGCAGCTCGTTGCCGCCGCGCAACATACAAGCCACGTTGGTACAAATTTGCACGTGGTGCTTGCCCATGGGCTTGCGGTGCAGCATCGAGTAATACTGCAGGGTCTCTTCGACCTGCACTGTGCGCAGGTCCAGCCGCTGAGCGATTTCGGCAATCATTTCATCGTTGATGAAACCGTATTCGTCCTGAGCATACAGCAGCATGGGTACTAGCGCGCTGCGTTTGAACGGATAGCGATTTTGCAGCGTGTCGAAGCGAGCGGAGAGTTGTGGCGAAAGTTCCATAATTTCTAGCGGTCGACTTCTCCCAAGACGATGTCGATCGTGCCGATACAAGCGATGACATCGGCGATTAGCTTGCCTTCGATCAACTTTGGGAGCGCCTGCAAATTGATGAATGAAGGCCCGCGGAAATGCACGCGCAGTGGTTTCGGAGAGCCATCGCTGGCCACGAACACGCCCAGTTCGCCGCGCGGAGACTCAATGGTGGCGAACGCTTGACCCGGCGCCGGCGAAAAGCCTTCGGTAAAAATTTTGAAGTGGTAGATGAGCGCTTCCATCTCGGTCTTCATCTTCTCGCGCTCGGGAGGAATGATTCCGGCTGCTTCGGTGCGGAAAGGCCCGTCGGGGGTGATTTTGTCGACCGCCTGGCGAATAATTTTCAGGCTTTCGCGCATCTCCGCGACGCGGACCATATAGCGCCCGAAGCAATCGGAATCGGTGCGCGTCGGCACGTCAAACTGGAACTCTTCGTAGCTCGAATAGGGGAAAGCTCTGCGATTGTCATAGGCAAGACCTGCGGCGCGCAACGTGGGGCCGGTCATGCTATAGGCTACGGCGTCTTCCGCGGAGATATAGCCCACACCTTTCGTGCGGCCCATCCAAATGCGGTTGCCGGTGAGCAGCTCTTCGTATTCATCGATGCGGCTGGGCATCATTTTCAGGAGTTTCTCGACGCGCTGCCGCCAGCCGGCAGGAAGATCGAGGGCCAGCCCGCCGATGCGAATGTAGCTGGTCATCATGCGCTGACCGGCGACAAACTCAAAAATCTTCAGGATCTCTTCGCGCTCACGGAAACAGTAAAGAAATACGGACATCGCGCCCAGGTCGATCGCGTGCGTCCCCAACCAGACGAGGTGCGACGAAATGCGCTGCAGCTCCACCATCATCACGCGGATGTACTGCGCCCGCTTGGGAATTTCCAGGCCGAGCAGCTTCTCGACCGCCAGGCAGTACGCCAAGTTATTGCCCAGCGGATTCAGGTAATCGATGCGGTCGGTGAGCGTAATGGCCTGCGAATAGGTTTTGTCTTCGCACGACTTCTCAATGCCGGTGTGCAGATAACCCATGTCCGGAATGGCCCGGACCACGTTTTCGCCGTCCAGCTCCAGCAGAATGCGTAGCACGCCGTGGGTCGACGGGTGCTGCGGTCCCATATTGAGGACCATAGTCTTCGAGCCGCCGGTGGCGGTATCGACCATGCTGCTGACGATGGAAGGAGAGCTCACGGCCGGTTCCTCGTGTAGCGCGTCGCGATGGATGGAATGTCACGGTAGCCTTCGACCGGATAATCCTTGCGCAGTGGGTGGCCCTCCCAATCCTCGGGCATCAAGATGCGGCGCAGATCGGGATGACCGTTGAAGCGAATTCCCATCAGGTCGAAGATTTCGCGCTCCAGCCAATTAGCGCCTGGCCAGACGGTTACCAGCGAGTCCAGCGAGGGATCATCGGAGGAGAGGCGGACTTGCAAGCGCAGCCGGTCGCGCCGAGGAATCGAGACGAGGTGATAATTCACTTCAAAGCGGGGCTCGAGAGGATAGCGATCCACGCAGGTGGCGTCGCTGAGCAAATTAAATTGCAGATCTTTGTCGGAGCGGCATCGCTCGGCGACCTCACGCAAGACTTTGCGAGGAACGACGACGGTCGTCTCACCCCGAAATTCGATCACTTCGCTGATCGCGTTCGGACTCCAGGAACGCAATCGCTCGACCACAACATTAGTATTTTGGTTGCTGTTCTCCGCCACAGTTCCCGAAATCCCCGCTTACGCCCGGCTACTTAATCCAGTCGAACGCGCCCTTTTTCCAGAGATAAACGTACCCGACCAACAGGATGGCAATGTACACCAGCATCTCAACGAAGCCATAGACTCCAAAGCTGTGCGAAATCTTGAACATGTCCTTGTAAATGTAAGCCCAGGGGTACAGAAAGATGGCTTCTACGTCGAACAGAATAAAGACCATAGCCACCAGGTAGAACTTCACGGAAAAAGGTTCGCGCGCGTCGCCCGTGGGTTCCATCCCGCATTCGTAGGCCTGTTGTTTGGCGCGACTGGGGCGCCGCCATCCTATGGCGGCCGATAGAGCCGTGAGCAGGCCTGCCAGCCCAAGGGCTAGCAGCAGGTGTAAGAGAAGCGGTGCGTAAGCATGTAGGCCGGAACCACTCATGGGCGAAGGGTTATAATAACGATTCGGCTGCGAGCGGTCAAATGCGGGCCGCGCTAATTCAAAATCGAGAAAGCCTGTTTCCAGCATGCTGTTCGGCCACAATTCGAACGTGAAAGTCGGAGAGACGCTTTACCACGTGCAGACCGAAGATCGCGGCACTTCGCATGCCGTAATCGACACCATGGTGTACCAGAGTGGACGCGTGCTCCACCGCCGTGCGAACAGTTATGCCGATTTGCTTCCGCTGGATGCGGCACGCGAGCAAAAGCTGAAAGAGCGGGTGAGCACTCAGCACCACGCGGTTTTGGATGAATTGCGTTCCGGAACTTTGAAGCTGGGGCAACCGGCCAGGACCGCAGCCTCACCAGCCGCGAGCGATGTCTTAGCCCTCGAATTGCTCAACGCCAAAAGCTGGCTCTCCGGAAAGCGGGCGACGCTGCAGATCCTGGTCTTCAGGAAAAGCGATGGCGCGGGAGTTTCCGGGGCGCGTGTGACCGCACGCATCGATGGCGCCGCGGAGCCTTCGCAGTTTTCCACCGCGACCGGCACCGATGGCAAGGCACAACTTGCGTTTGACATGCCGCGGCTCGCCGGAGCGGAATGCGCGCTGGTCATCGAAGGCTATAATGGGAAGTCGGAAGCCCGCTTGCAGTTTCAGTTGCGCGCCAAGCCAAAAATTCCGGCCGCGGGGTAAACGATTTGGAAACCGCGATCACAATTTCGGTGAACGGCGAAAGTCGCAGCGCCAAGGCCGGCGCCAGCGTCTCCGATCTACTGCGCGAGCTAGGCCTCGATGGCGGTCGCGTCGCGATCGAGCGCAACCTGGAAATCTTGCCGCGCCCGCAATGGACGCAAACGCTGGTCGCGCCCGGCGACCGCTACGAAATCGTGCAATTCGTCGGCGGCGGATAATTCACACGCTGTCTCATCTGTCCCCGCACTCTCTACATTCCCTCGAGCAGATGTCCCAGCTTGGTTTTCTTGGTCTGCATATAGGCCCGCGAAATTTTTGAGACGCGCGGCTGGCAGGGAACTCGCTGCACAACGCGTATGCCCGCGCGTTCGAGTTGCCGCACTTTTTCGGGGTTGTTGGAGAGCAAGCGAATCCTGGTGGCGCCGAGTTGCTTGAGGATCTTGGCGGAAAAATCGTAGTCGCGGGCGTCGGCGGCGAATCCCAGCGATTCGTTGGCCTCCACGGTATCCATTCCGCCGTCTTGCAGTTCATAGGCGCGCAACTTGTTCATCAAGCCGATGCCACGGCCTTCCTGCGGCAGGTACAGAAGAACGCCCGAGGGCGCCTGGCCGATTTTCTTGAGCGAAAGCTCCAATTGCGCGCGGCAGTCGCAGCGCAGCGACGTCAGCACATCGCCCGTCAGGCATTGCGAATGCACGCGAACCAGGGGCGCAGACTTGCCGCGCAAGTTTCCGCGCACCAATGCGACGGCCTCTTCCTGCGGTCCGCGCCCCGCAAACCCATAAATCTCAAAGCGTCCATAGCGGGTGGGAAGATCCGCGCGCGCAACGGTGCGCAGCCGGCCAGATTTGGCTGTCTTGTGATTACCGGAATGGATTTTCGCGGCCATGGAATTCACCAGTATAACAGGACAACTTTTTCGGCGCGTTGACGTGGCGCTCCAACGAACGGCAGCGCGGCCAGTGGTGGACGCCGCTGGTCAACCCGGGTTCATGCCGGCGGAGGGGCCGTGTCTCGATGATTCCTTGCCTTCCCAGGCTTTGCATTGTAAAGTAGTTTGCACTGCGTTAGACGGAGGCGCCCATCCACTCGATCCAAGGGCCCATGACACCCCGCCGGCTGTCGCTCCGGATATTCCGAGGATTTGCTCTCTTGGCGATGTTAGCTTTCCTTGGGATAGCGGTATTGTTGGGAGCGCTTTGGCTGGAGCATCGCACCGCGATCACGCTACCTCAACCGACCGGACCGTTCGCGGTTGGCCGCGACGTGTACGATTGGGCCGACGCGGAAACACCAGACCCGCTTGCGCCGATCTTGGGAACGAAGCGCGAGCTTCTCGTCTGGATCTGGTACCCGTCCGAGGCCGCGCAATCGGATGCGCCGCACGATTACCTGCCCGCACAAATGCGTCCGGCGGCTGCGCCTCCCAACGGTCCGCTGAGACTCCTGACCCGCGATCTATCCCAGGTTCACTCGCACAGTATTGCCAACGCCGATGTGTCGCCGCGGCAGCAATCGTATCCGGTAGTGATCATGCGAGCCGGAGCGTCCTCCGAGGTGTGGAATTACTCGACGCTCGCCGAGGATCTGGCCAGTCACGGGTACTTCGTGGTGGGCTTCGACGCACCCTACCGCACGTTTGCTGTCACTTTCCCGGACGGCCGAGTGATGCGAAGGACGCCGGAGAATAATGCGGAACTCTGTGAGGGCCAGCCACCGCCTCAGCTATCACGTTGTGTGAACAGAGTAATGACGGCATGGACCTCCGACATTGGCTTCGTGCTTGATCGGTTGCAGCAATTGAACACTTCGGACGCGGCGGGCAAGTTCAAGGGCCGTCTCGACCTGACGCGTGTTGGAGTATTCGGCCACTCGTTTGGCGGAGCCACTGCCGCACAGTTTTGCCACGACGATAACAGGTGCAAGGCCGCAATCGATGTGGACGGTCGGCCGTTCGGCAGTGTCATTGAGGACGGCCTGCGCCAACCGTTCATGTTTCTGATGAGCGACCACAGCCATGAGTCCGACCCGGAAAGAATCATGGCCGACATTCAATCTATTTACGATCGACTGCCCGCGGATGGACGGTTACAAATCACAATTCGTGGCGCAAACCATTTCCTCTTTAGCGACGATGGTGCGCTGTTGAAGAGCCACATCGTCATGCGCACGCTGCGCGCGCTTGGAGTCGTCGGAATCGACGGGCGTCGCCAGCTTGCCGTGACGGTGTACTGCGTGCACACCTTCTTCGACGCCTACCTCAAAGGGACAAACACATCGGCGCTCAAGATTGCCTCTCCGCGATACCCCGAGATCCAAGTTCTCGAGTGAGCCATCCTTTCCGCTTGTCTTTGGGGCATGAAACCGCAATCTGGGAGTTGTCGAAGGGATGTCCTAGTTACAACGATTGCTCCCGACATGCTGACGTTCGGTACTAATCGTGCGGCGCAAGTACCGGGAGATGTTGCGCAACGACCCGATCAAAAGTTCGCATTTTTCTCATTGCTGTTGCAGTTCACCTCACGCGGTGGAGCTCTGGGCTCTTCTTCTCTCGACAACGTTGTGCGCTGACGCCGCGGATGAGAACAGCGTTATGAGACCTTCGGTTAGTGTTGGGTGAGTCAGGACCGCGTCGCGCAGAGCGGTGTAGGGCAGCCCTGCGATCATGGCCACCTGGACGGCGGCCAGGATCTCCCCCGCACCGACACCGAAGGCGGTGAACCCGAGGACGCGATCGCTGTCGGCCTCCACGAGGGCCTTCACGAACCCGCGGGTCTCCGAGAGAGTGCGTGCACGCAGGTTGGCTTCCATTGGGACCTTAAACAGGCGATACGATATCCCTTGAGCCTCCGCCTCTGTTTCACTCAAGCCGATACGTGCGAGTTCGGGGTCGGTAAACAGGCAATATGGGACTTGCCTGCCGGTGGTCACACGGTTGCCGCCGGTTAAATTGGCATGGACTACGCGAAAATCGTCGATGCTGATGTGCGTGAACTGTGGGCTACCTGCGACCTCGCCGATGGCCCAGACGCCGGGCGCGGTGGTCTGTAGCCGTTCATTGACCTTGACGTATCCCCGATTGGTAAGCTCAACGCCGGCGAGTTCCAGGCCTAGTCCTTCGATATTCGGGTTGCGGCCTGTGGCGACTAATATATGGCTACCCTTTAGGACTTTCTCAATTCCATTCTGCTCGAGGACAACGCTCACCGAGTCGCCGGACTTGCCTGCCACTTGCTCGATTTGTGCATTCAGAAGAATGTCGATGCCTTCCTCTGCGAGCAGCTTGCGAAGAGACTCGCATACGTCGGGGTCTTCTTTGGACATCAGGCGCCCGCTGCGATCGACCAACGTCACCTCGCTGCCGAAGCGGCGCATCGCCTGGGACATCTCCACTCCGACGTAGCCTGCACCGACAACGAGCAGGTGTTCGGGAATCTCGTCGAGTTCAAGAGCCTCGATATGGGTAAGCGGCTGCGCTTCCGCCAAACCCGGAATTGCCTCCAAGGCAGCGCGCGTGCCCGTACTTACGATCACATTCGTGCCCCGCAGTTGCCGCGTGGTCCCATCGGCTAAGGTGACTTCCATAGTTCTGGGAGCTACGAACCGGCCCGTTCCCAAGATGAACTCGGCTCCCGTGTTCCTGTAATTTTCCATATACATATCGTTCAGGCCATGCACCATGCTGCGCTTTCGTTCGCGCACGCCGGCCATGTCGATCGCGAAGCCGTCGTATGTGATGCCGAATTCCTTGCTTCGGCGAAAGTACGATGCGACTTTCGCGGTGTGGATGATGTTCTTGCTCGGCAAGCACGCGATGTTCGGGCATGACCCGCCGATGTATTTGCGATCGACCACTGCGACGCGCTTGCCTTCGCCGGCAAACGTCCACGCCGCAACGGTCGATCCCGTGCCGCCACCGAGAATCACCAGATCAAATTCTTCCGGCGGCGATTTCTTAAGAATATGGGGCGATGGAGAGGTCTCGGTGCTCTTCATGCGACTTTTCCTTTCTGAGCGACAGGCTCACTCTTCGGCAACGGAAGCCACATTCCACATGATTTTGCGTTTTCTTTCATAAGCCACTTTGTACCGGGAAAACAACATAATCGTCGCTTTCCACAGGCAAGCATGTCGCACGCTTTCTCGATCCGGCGCCTGCGCGTTTCCGGTTGCTTGGCTGAGCTTATCGAGAAAATCCAGTCCCGGCGCGCCATTGGTGTGATGTCCTCCCACCCTGCTCGCGCCAGCGGGGCGGCTACAAGGGCTTTGCGCAGATCCATTGGCACCCTGATCTCCGGTTCTTCTCCGGCCCGCGTAATCTCCACCGTTACCGTGTCTCCGGCGTCTGCGCCCGCGGCGTCGCGCATGGCTTTGTTAACCCTGAGGCAGTGACTTCCTTTGCCGTTTGGTTCGAGAGCGGATCGAAAAGGGAAGCTATTGATAGTGCCCTCAACCATCGTCATACCTCGTGACGGAAGCTTCGCACTCACGTTCTTGGGCAGAGTTAGGGTCCTCGATTCAGCGTTTTCCGTTGCCTCAGACCGAAACAACTTGGCACTGAAGCGAATCGTTGACTTGGTTTGTTGGAGCTTAGCCAGTTTCATAGGCGTCAGCACATGCACACTCACGTCGCAACAACGAGCGAACGTCCATCGCTGTGAATTCCGAGTCACGCGATGAAAATCTCGATTTATGCTCCTTATCGTAAAGGGCGTTTGAAACAGCGCGTCAACATTCAATTCTGCATCCTGAACGAATCGCCGGCAACCCGGAAGTAGCAGGGACCCACGATCACGAGATTAGTACTGGGTAGGCGGCGAGGTTGGAACTGATCCGGGTCGCATAGCCAGCGTGGCAGGTCATAGGTCGGCGATTACTTCCGGGTAGCTGACAATCCGCTCGCGCCGAATTCGCTCTAAGATGCCACCACATCGCCGGCCACGGCTCGAACCGCCTTGGGCTGAGGACGCAGCAGCAAATTGAATGCGGCGACGTGCGTGATCATCAGCACCGGCACGTAGATGATCGGGATCGCGTACGTGGCGCCCAACTGCCCCGCCAGCGCGGGAAGGCCAACCTGGATGGCGTGGTAGTAGTCGAGGATGAGATCGACTATCCCCACGAGATTGAAGGCCACGACGAATAGCCAAAAGAGCGGTCGTATCCTTACCGTGAGAAGCGCCAGCATGGCGAGCACTCCGGTTGCAAAGTCCCAGTAGGCGGCGAACGTGCCGAAGCCGGGGATTGGCAGATTCGGGCCGACGACGCCTGGAAGGATAAAGACGAGCCCGAAGAAGCGGAAGCTGTGCAGCGTAGCGATGGCGCGCTGCGCTGCGACCAGTTCCATCGACTTGAGCCGGGGCAGGATGTACACGCCGAAGCAAAGCAGCCACGCGACATAACCTAGAATCAGTTGCAGATTGAAGATGATTTCCGGTGACATTTGGCCTCCTTTCAGATTGCCGAGTTCACTTATTGGTTGAGCTATCTCTCAAGAGTATCCCGAGCGGCAGTAGTGGCCCGACCGGAATGAACTGTTCGTCCACGAGGTTTTCCTTCGAGAGAGGCAGGCTTTCGATGAGCGCACGAGCCTCCGCCACGTCCTTGCAGTTCAGGATGAAGATGACGCCCCGGCCGTCGCCGCGCGTGAACCACTGCTGAATCTTGCCCTCGAGATACAGGGGAACGGTCGCACGAATTTCGGCGGGCATGATTTTCATGACTTGCTCAACAGTAACCCCCGCTTTTGGAGTAAGGATCGTCAGCACGCCGGTGATCTTGGGCTGCGGCGGTGTGGACTGGCCTTGCGCCATAGGCGCCAGGACCGTCGCGAACGCCAGCAGCAGGTAGAACATTTCCATCTTCATTGCTCAGCTCCTTTTGATTCCTCACGGAAATTTGACTCTTGCAGATGGTACCGCTGGGTACCACATGCTTGTATAGACGCTCGCGAGGAGAAAAGGTTACTTCCCTCGAGCAAAAAGCTCGAAAAAAACTCAAAGCTTCAGGGAAAATCGCCAGGATGGTGGTACTATACGGTACCAGTATCGTCAAGGAGAGTCTGATGGCTACGGCATCGACGTCAAAACGCCGCCAGGCAGGCGGCGACGAAACGGCGGTGCGCGAGCGCATCCTCGATGCGGCCTTTGCCGCGTTCATGGAGAGCGGCTACGCAGCGGCCAGCATGCTTGAGATCGCGACGCGCGCGCGCGTTTCGAAACGAGAGCTTTACGCGCTAGTTGGCAACAAACAAGAAATCCTGATCGCCTGCATAAGCCAGCGCGCCAGGCGATTTGCCGTCCCCGCTGACCTGCCCGTGCTGCGCGACCGCGAAACCCTGGAGCAGGTGCTGGCTTCTTTCGGGACCAAGCTCGTCCGCGAGATAAGCGATCCCGCGGTCATTGCGGTATTCCGACTGGCGATCGCCGAGGTGGCCCAGGCCCCCGAAGTGGCGCGTGCGCTCAACTCTATAGGACGCGAGGCAAGCCGCGCCGCCTTGCGTAAAATCATGGCCCACGCCCAGGCGTCCGGACTGCTCACAGGCCGTGCTGCCGAACTTGCCCAGCAGTTCGCCGGGCTGCTCTGGCGCGACTTGATGGTCAGCCTGCTGCTCGGCGTCGTCGAGCGACCGACCCCCCGCGAAATCGCGGTACGTGCCCGCGACGCCGCAGCCGCCTTCCTGCAACTTCATCCGCTACCGAATGATGCGCCAGCTGTCTGACGCCCCCAGCAGGACTCCTGGTATCGGAAGGGTTAGTTCCGCCTGAGCGGATCAATTTCCGGCAAGCCCTCGGTCAGCGCAGTGGCGGGCCGCTGAATTGTGGGTAGGGGAAGCCCGAGCGCCGTTGTGTCGAGTCACTGCGTTTGCTAGTTTGGCGTAGATGCCGCCGCCTGTGCCCGAACAACTCAGCAGAACCATTGAGAATGTTTACCGATCGGAATTGGTCCGCGCTCTGGCGACGCTCGTGCGCCTCCTCGGAAAAGGGAAGGACTAGATGAGAAAGCTAATCTTTGCAATCAACATCACCCTAGATGGCTGCTGCGACCACACCAAACAATTTGTCGATGAAGAGACACTTGAATATTTTACTCATCATATGCAAGAGGTTGACCTGCAGGTCTTTGGGCGTAAAACCTATCAATTGATGGTTCCTTATTGGCCTGAAGTCCTCAAAAACCAGTCTGCGACAAAAGCAGATACCGAATTTGCTCGAGCATTTGACACCATCAACAAAATTGTTTTTTCACGATCATTGGACGGCGCTGACGATAGAAATACGAGAATTGTTCGTACGAATCTTCGCGACGAAATACTTAAATTGAAACAAGAGCGAGGCAAAAATATTTTGGTCGGTGGTGTAGACATTCCTTCACAACTTATAGAGCTTGGCCTGGTGGATGAATATCGTTTTGTCGTTGGGCCAATCGTTGCAGGAGCAGGGAGACGACTGTTGGAGGGTGTCAGCCTGCCGGAGAGATTGCAGCTAAAACTTGTTGAATCAAAGTTGTTTAATTCAGGAAGCGTTGCGCTTCATTACTCGAAACAGTGAAAGAAGCTGCCAAGTCTACTCGGTCGAAGGAGCCGACGCGGTCATCCCAGCACCCCGCGCGCCGAGATTACTCCCTGGCCGGCTCCCAAAGCTCGATTGGATTGCCATCCGGATCTTTAAGCCACGCAAAGATCCCCATGGAGGGATATTCCTCGGTCTTTTCGATTGCCACGCCTTTGCCCTTCAGATGGCTGAGGACTTCTTTCATGTTTTTCACCGTGTAATTAATCTTGCCCGTTCGTGGCTTATCCTTGATGTCTTGATCCGTGGGCATAATCGCCCACGCTATCGTTCGCTTGATCTCCGGGTTTGCAAGATCCCTGTATTCGAACGATGCATAGATGGAACTGCACTCAGCATCTTCGCCCTGAGGAACTATTCCGAGACAATCGCGATACCAGGCGGCCAATCTCTTGGTATCGTTAGAAAACAGAAAAGCGCCGCCAATTCCGTCGATCATAAGTTCCTCCCGTGAGCGGTGACTCGTTTATTGTCCTTTGTTTCGATCAGCCCGGATTTTCGCCTGCCAGAGTTCGGACTCCTGGCACTTCTTCTAACCCGTCTGCTCGGCAGTCTCGTCTATCAGGTAAGCCCGCGAGACCCGCTGGCCTTTGCCACGGCATTTGCGGTAATGACTGTTGCATCGCTTGCCGCGTGTTTCTCGCCTGCTTGGCGCGCAACGCGAGCCGACCCCATGCGAGCGCTACGAGCGGAATGATTTTCTCACTCCGCCTTAGGCACATGAAAACGATCTATATAGTCTTGGCCTCCCGATTAGCGGGCACCCTTCCATAATCCGGTAAGGTAAGAGTTACCGACAACTCGGGAGCTATCGGATGGTAGCTGGAATCGGAATGGCTGGTGCTCCCAATTCTACGGGCACCCCCATACGAGGTGACTAGGCGCGGATTGCAAAGTCGCCTGTGAACTACATCGCGAACGCTCAATGTTGCGGTCGGTCGGTTATCGCTGCCGCATTTTCCCACAACCACGCACGTTACCGCTTTTCCGCCGGGATTCTCGCAAGCGAGTCGATCGTAATCTGCTTGTAGCCACCCTCGAGACGCACAACCATTTGATTCTTGTCGCCGACTGGCATTTTCAGCTCCATCGGGTCGTGCTTCTCCACGACCGTGCCGGAGGCGCGGACGCGGGCGTTCAACACGCTTTTGAGCCGTTGATTGCCATCGGAAGGAAAGTAAAGAACGCCATCGTCAGTCGCGATTGCAAGAGGGACACCGCGGGCCAAGCAGGCCGCGCCGCAGTCCTTGTGAGATGCGGCTGTGGCCGCCGCAACATGCAACATGAAACAGGCGGCGTCGACCACTTTACCGGTCACAGTGACGGAATCGGACGCAGCAGTGTTTCCCAGTCGTGGGCGGCCCGCAGCATTGGACAGAGGCCGAACATCGCCGTGGAACACAGCGTCGATTAACCGAGCACGGGGAAACGCCAGACGATTCCGCCCGAAGGCTACTATGTCCCGTTCTTGCCGGTCTTCATCGTTGCCCGGTTTCGAGATGCTTGGACAAGGCGCGGGTTCCACGGAGCCCATGTACGTCAGGCACCGATTGTCCTCAAAGGTATTCGCGCCTGGAGTGGAGTGATCTTGAATGTCGGCGCCGACCGATGCACCAAACTCATTCGAGACCTGCACGGGAGGGTTGCCGGCAATGAGGTTGCGGCGAATTACGTTGCCACCCTGCGTACTAGATGCGATCAAAACTCCGTTTAGGTTGCCGCCGATCTTGTTCTTCTCGATTAAGTTGTCTTTGCTTGTGCCTACCAGTCCCACACCGAAATTGTTACTGGTGGCGCCGCTTGAGAAAGTCGACGGAACTGCGCCATTCCCGCTGTAAACGTTCAACCGAACTCGGTTGTTGTGGCTGCCAGCAAGTCAAGTTCCCCCACAAGGGGCGCCCTCGGACCCCCTGGAGTTTCGAACGAAGACGTTCCTTTCGATGTCACTATCCATAGAGCCCACTAGGATAATGCCGCTGAAACAATTGTCAGATGCAGTGACTCCCTCGACCCTTACTTTGCTGGAACCAAATATGCCTATCCCAAAACCCCCGAATTTTTGCACCAGCCCAGGCCCAAGGATAGCCACATCGTGGAGCGAGACGACATCACCGACATCAATGCCATCCTGTGACGACGTAGCAGGCGTGCAGCCAGCAATGTCTTCCGTAATGGTGAAGCCGTTGAGGCGTAGTTTGATGCCTGAAGCTCCAAAGTCGATGCAGGGGTTCCCAGCAACCATGCACTTCACGTCGCCCACAAGTTCGCTGTCGTTGTAGATGGTGAGTGTGGTGGAGATGGTCCCGCTGATTTCAGTGGCTTGGACACGTGCGCTACAAACAAAGAACGCAAATACAGTGAAAACGGAAAGAATTAGTCGCCTACAAAGGATCTGGCTCATAGGACCTCCTCACGCCGTGCTTTAGGGTCGCTATGTAAACCGGGGAGGGGTACGGCGTGGAATGCGCACAAGCCTAGGCAAGCGACCAGGGCCTGTCAAGCAGAAACTTCGAAGGGACGCG
>Ga0307478_10001760_pt1 | contig 18093 bp, 13 predicted proteins | sample atmos_gasesECM4C_2_FD_203713 | JGI IMG/M metagenome (GOLD analysis project Ga0307478, IMG submission 203713) | Hardwood forest soil microbial communities from Morgan-Monroe State Forest, Indiana, United States - atmos_gasesECM4C_05 | ecosystem: Environmental > Terrestrial > Soil > Temperate... | reverse complement strand
GCCCGGGCAGATCCGCCTGTGCCTGGCTTGTCTGCTGGCACGCGGGCACCTGTTGATCGAGGACGTGCCGGGAGTGGGCAAGACCACGCTCGCGCACGCGCTCGCCCACGTGCTGGGACTCGCCTGGCAGCGTGTGCAGTTCACCAGCGATCTGCTGCCGGCGGACATCATCGGCGTGTCGATCTTCGATCGCGCCAGCCAGCGATTCAACTTCCGCCAGGGTCCGATCTTCACCCAGCTGCTGCTCGCGGACGAGGTGAACCGCGCCAGCCCCCGCACGCAAAGCGCGCTGCTGGAAGCGATGGAGGAGCGCCAGGTGAGCGCCGACGGCACCACCTACCCGCTGCCCGAACCGTTCTTCGTGGTCGCCACCCAGAATCCGCACGAGCAGCTCGGCACCTACGCCCTGCCCGAATCACAGCTCGACCGCTTCCTCATGCGGGTGACGCTCGGATATCCCGACGCCGCGCACGAGCGCGAGCTGCTGCGCGGCGCTGAGCGCCGTGAGCTGCTGTCGCGCATTGCCCCGGCGCTGTCTGCCGCGGCCGTGCTGCGCGTGCAGCGCGTCGTGCGCGCCGTGCACGTCGCCGATGCGCTGCTCGATTACACCCAGGCGCTGATCGCGCGCACCCGCGAGCGCTCGGATCTGAAACTCGGACTCTCGCCGCGCGCCGGCCAGGGTCTGCTGCGCGCCGCGCAGGCGTGGACCTACCTGGCGGGCCGCCCGGCGGTGCTGCCCGAGGACGTGCAGGCCGTGCTTCCGGCAGTGGTCGCGCACCGGCTCGAGAGGCGCGACCCCGCCAGCGGCGGCGACGGTGACGCGCTCGCCCGCGAAATCATCCGGGCAGTGCCAGTGCCCCCCTGAGGTGGCGGCCCGGCTTCAATCCGACCCGAACCGGCGCCGCTGGAACCCGCTCGCACCGTTCCCAGCCCTGATGCGCGCGCGCGTGCACGCCTGGATGCGCCGCCGCCAGGGTGCGGATGTGCTGCCGGTCACGCTCGAGCGGCGCAGGCTCTACATCCTGCCGACCGGCGCCGGAGTGGCGTTCGGCCTGCTGCTGTTTCTCATGCTGATCGCCGGACTCAACTACGGCAACAGTCTCGCGCTGTTCCTGACGTTCTCGCTGAGCGCGTTTGCGCTGGTGGCGATGCAGCAGTGCCACCGCAATCTGCTCGGCATCGAGGTGATCGCGGCCGCGGCGCCCTCGGTGTTCGCACGCACTACCGGCGCCGTGCACCTCATGCTCGCCAACCCGGCGAGCCTCGCCCGGGCGGGCGTCGAGGCCACCGTAGCGGACATGGCGGCGGTCGCCGTGGATCTGCCGGCGCACGAGCGGCGGCGGCTCGAGCTGCCGCTGCCCGCCCCCACACGCGGCATCGTACGCATCGATCGGCTGCGCCTCGCAACCGCGCATCCCTTCGGGCTCTTCCGCGCCTGGACCTGGGTGCACACGCCGATCGAGATGATGATCTATCCGCGGCCCCACGGCGCGCTCCCCATGCCCGCGCACGGCGGGCACAAGAGCGGCGCGCGCTCCCGCGGCGGCTCGGACGCGGACGAGTGGCAGGGGCTGCGGCCGTTTCGCGACGGGGACTCGCCGCGCCAGGTCGACTGGAAGGCTTACGCGCGCGAGGCGCCGCTGCTGATAAAGGAGTACAGCCCGGCGGGATCGGAGTTGCACCTGTTCGACTTCGCGCAACTGACCCATCTGGACACCGAGGCGCGCCTTGCGCAGCTGGCGCGCTGGGTGGTCGAGGCCGAGGCGCACGGCGAGCGCTATGGAGTGGCGCTTCCCGGGGTGCTGCTGCCTGCCGACCGCGGCCCCGAGCACCGGCATCGGTGTCTCGCGGCACTCGCGGTGTTTGGAATCGATGACGGACTTAGGTATGGCGTCGGCCCCTCAGGCCGCTGACGGCGAGGCGCTGCGCTCGCTCGCGTGGGCGTGCGCGGCGTTCGCGGGCGGGGTGCTATTGAACCTCGAGCGCGTGCCGTCCTGGACCGCGGCCACGGCGCTGCTGCTCATTGCCTGGCGCCTCGCCACCGAGCGTAGCGGCCTGCGGCTTCCGGGGACCGTGGCGCGCGCGCTCCTTGCGCTCGGGGTGGTAGCGGTGGTGCTGTGGAGATTTCACACGCTCAACGGACTCGCCGCCGGCACCGCGATGCTGATGCTGATGTCGGCGTTGAAGCTCCTCGAGACACGCGCGCGGCGCGACCAGTTCGTCATGGTGGGCGCCGGGCTGTTTCTGCTGCTGGCGGCGTGCCTCGACCGGCAGAGCCTGGTGCGCGTGCCGCTGTACGCGCTGCAGGTGTGGTTGTGCTGCAGCGCACTCGCGGTGGTTGCTTCCGCTGGCTGCGAAGGGCGCGCGGCGCTGCGGCTCGCGGGACGCTCGCTCCTGCTCGCTTTGCCGCTGGCGGTGCTGCTGTTCCTGTTCTTCCCGCGCCTGCAGGGCGCCTTCTGGGCCATCCCCCGCGGGGGTGAGGCGCTGACGGGGCTGTCCGACACCATGAGTCCCGGCAGCATCGTGAAACTGGTTGCCAGCTACAACTCCGCCTTCCGCGTGCAGTTCGCCGCGCGCGCGCCGCCGGCGGAAGAGCTCTACTGGCGCGGTCCTGTGCTGCACGACTTCGACGGTCACACGTGGCGGCGCGCGTCCGGGGCGTTTCACCTGCGCCAGCGGCTGCAGTATCTGGGCACGCCCTACCGCTACCGCGTGGCACTGGAACCGACGCGGCAGCGCTGGTGGTTCGCGCTCGACACACCCGCGCAATCCTCCGACGCCAACGTGCTGCTCACGTATGACAACCAGCTGCTCGGCGCCGAGGCGCTCACCGAGCCGCTCAGTTTCGATGCCGTCTCGTACACCCGCACCCGCGCCCTGGAGCCCCTCGGCGCCTTCGGCCGGCAGCAGGACACGACCCTGCCACCGGGCAATCCGCGCTCGGTGGCGCTGGCGCAGACGCTGCGGCAGCGCGCCGGCTCGGATGCGGACTTCGTGCAGGCGACTCTCGAGTACCTGCGCAGCAGCGGCTTCGTCTACACGCTCACACCGGAAGCCCTGGGCGCCGATCCGGTGGACGATTTCCTGTTCGACACGCGCGCGGGCTTCTGTGGTCACTACGCATCCGCGTTCGTCACGCTGATGCGCGCCGCGCAGGTCCCGGCGCACGTGGTGACCGGCTATCTCGGCGGGGAGTGGAATCCGATCGGCGACTACTTCCTGGTGCGTCAATCGGATGCCCATGCGTGGGCGGAAGTCTGGCTGGAAGGCCGCGGCTGGACCCGCATCGATCCGACCGCGGTGGTCGAGCCCGAGCGGCTGCGCCGCGGGGTATTCGACCTGCTACCCGATGCGCTCGCGACGCGCGAGCGGCTGCTGCGCGGCTCTGCCTGGCTCACACGAGCGCTGCAGCGCTGGGATGCCGCCAACGCCTGGTGGAGCGATCACGTCGTGAAGTTCGATTATTCCGCACAGCTCGATCTGCTCGGCCGCTTCGGGATCCGTTCACCCGACGTGCGTTACCTCGGCTGGGCCTTCATGCTCGCGCTGCTCGGGTGGCTCACGATCATCGCCTGGCACATCGGCCGCAGCGCGCGCCCCGCCGCCCCCGATGCGCTGGCGCGCGCCTACGCACGCCTGTGCCGCAAGCTCGCGCGCATCGGTGAGCCGCGCGCGCCCTATCAGGGACCACTGAGCCTCGCCGAGACGCTGCGCGCGCGCCGGCCGGATCTCAGCGACCGGGTGCAGCCGCTGCTGAGGCGCTATACACAGCTGCGCTACGGACCTGCGGCGCCCGCCACCCGGGCGCAGGACATCGAGGAGTTCCGGCGGGCGGTTGCGCGGCTGTCGCTGTCCCGCGCCGTCGGCGCGGCGTCAGTGAACATAGCCCGCTGACACACAACATATCACGCTAACACCTAACGGTGTCGCAACAGCGCGCGCCAAATCGTGAACGCGGTCCGGTGCCGAAGTCGCGAAGCGGTACGCCGTCACACTCGCTTGGTAAAAAACGCGCGCAGTTCACAAGTTGACGCAGCTCACCGCGCATGAGTGTTGGCGCCCCCCGTCGGCCCGCTTCGACCGTCCGTCGGAGCCCCTCCAGGACATCGATTGGTGCACAGAACACGGGGGGGAATTCCGGTGGGATGTCGGCACGTAACGGTCGCGAGGAACTGACATGTACGGGCCAGGAATCGACGGCACGGCGGACACGGCGCAGCGCCGCACGCGCGGCTTCACGCTCGTTGAACTCATGGTGACGGTCGCCATCGTGGCCATTCTGTTCTCCATCGCCGTGCCCTCGTACGCGTTGTTCATGAAAAAATCGCGCCGCGGGGACACCGAGTCCACGTTGATGGACATCGCGCAGCGCGAGCAGCAGTACCTCATCGACGCGCGCGCGTACGCGCCCGACATCGCCACGCTCAACACCACGATTCCGGCGGACGTCTCTGCCTACTACACCATCCAGATCTGCCGGACGACGGCTCCCTGTGTCGCCCCGGGGGGCACTCCGCCGACCTTTGCGATCATCGCCACCCCGATTGCCGGCACGGCCCAGGCCGGCGACTACACGCTGACCCTCGACAGCACCGGCGCCAAGACACCGACGAGTGTCTGGTGACCGGGATCAACGGAGCAAACGTGCCTACCAACCCCACCAAACGTGCACCCCGGCGCAGCGCCGGCCTGGCACGCCGGAGCGCGCGCGGCTTCACCATGATGGAGCTCGTCGTGACGGTATCGCTCGCCGCCATCCTGGGGACCATCGCCGTGCCCGCGTTCAACGGCATGATTGCCACCCAGCGAGCCCGCACCTTCGCAGCGGACATGTACGCAGCGCTCGCCAAGACGCGCTCCGAAGCGCTCACCCTCAATAACAACGTGACGCTGCAGGCCAACGCGGGCGGTTGGGCCAACGGCTGGCAGATCCTCGATGCCAACAACAACGTGCTGGACAATCACGCCGCAGCAACCGGAGTGACGGTCACGCCCACCGCGACCGTGACCTACCGCGCCTCCGGTCGGCTCCCCGCGGGAGCGGTCGCCCCGGTGTTCGTCATTTCCACCACCAGCGGCGCCACGGCGTACCACCAGTGCGTCTCCGTCGATCTGGGCGGTCGACCTTACATGGCGGCGGCGGCGGCATGCTGAGTATCCAACACCTGTGCGCGGCGCGCTCACGCGGCACTTCGCTCATCGAAGTGCTGGTGACGCTCGTGATCCTGGCGTTCGGGCTGCTCGGCGTCGCGGGACTGCAGACCAAGATCGGCCTCGCCGAAATGGAGTCCTATCAGCGGGCGCAGGCGCTGCTGGCGCTGTCGCAGATGACCGAGCGCATGAGCGCCAACACCGCGCAGGCGATCGCCTACGTGACCGCAGGCAGTGTCGGTACCGGCGACGCTCAGCCCGCCGACTGCAGTGGCATCGCGGCGGGGCCGAATCACGATCTGTGCGAGTGGAGCAATGCGCTCAAAGGAGCCTCTGAGCAAAAGTCCGGCGCCAGCGTCGGCGGCATGGTCGGCGCTGTCGGCTGCATCACCCAGCTGCAGGCCGCGAATCCGGCTCTCGGGGTGTGCACGGCAGGCGTTTACCAGGTTTCAGTCGCGTGGCAGGGCATGGTCCCCACCGCGGCACCGGCGCCGGCGCTCGCCTGCGGGACAGGGCTGTACGGGGCCAACGCCTTGCGCCGGGTGATCGCCGTGACGGTCTCCGTCGGCACCACCTCGTGCTACTGAGCGCGCCGCGCCCTCACCCGAAAGCACGCGCGGCGCGCATTGCCATGCGACCCACCCATCCGACACGCCCGCGGGGATACTCGATCATCGAGCTGATGGTGGCCATCACCATCGGCCTGATCATTCTCGCCGCCCTGGTCACGCTGTTCGCCGGCAACAGCCGTGAACGCGGTGAGATCGAACGCGCCAACCAGCAGACCGAGAACGGCCGCTATGCGCTGCAGATCATCGGCGATGACCTGCGCGATGCCGGCTACCTCGCTTCGTTCAATCCCGGCACGGTCGCCGGGCCCAACCCGCAGCTCGCCATCCCGGCGACACTGCCCGATGCCTGCGCGACCGACGTGCCGACGCTCAACACTGCGCTATCCCTCGCGGTGCAGGGCTACGACAACGGCAACAATGCACCGGCTTGCGTTGCGGACCTGCGCCCCGGGACCGATATCCTCGTGGTGAGGCGGGCAAGCACCTGCGCCGTGGGCACCGCCGGCTGCGATCCGCAGGTGGCCGGCGATGTGTACCTGCAAGCCTCGGGATGCGGCACCGAGTTCACGGTGGGGAACTACTACGCGCTGGACTCGAATGCCGGCAGTCTCAACCTGCACCAGAAGGACTGCGCCACCGCCGCCCTCATCTACCAATTCCGCACCCACATCTATTTCGTCGCCAACAACGACAAGCCCGGCGACGGCATCCCCACGCTCAAGCGCGCGGAGCTCGGCCCGGGCGCGTTCAGCATCGTGCCGCTGGTGGAAGGCGTGGAAAACCTGCAGCTCGAGTACGGGCTCGACACCGCCGTCCCGACCACCGGAAGCCCCGCCGTCTACACCGCCGACCCGAGCAGCTACAACGGCTGCGCGGCGGCGGCGTGCGTCAGCAACTGGCGTAACACGGTGACGGCGAGGATCAACGTGCTGACGCGTAACCTTACGCCCACTCAAGGGTACACCGACACCAAGACTTACGCGCTCGGCCTCACATTCGGCGGCGCGGTCAATACGGTCGGTCCGTTCAACGATCGCTACAAGCGTCACGTGTACTACTCCGTCGCGCGACTCAACAACCCTGCAGGCAGGAATTCGCCATGACCCCACACCACCAGCGCGGCGCGACCTTGATTGTCAGCCTCATCATGCTGCTGCTGATCACGCTGCTGGCGATCAGCTCCTTCACGCTCGGCAAGGGCAACCTGCAGATCGTCGGCAACATGCAGCAGCGCCAGCAGGCGCTCGCCGCCGCGCAGGCCGCGGTCGCGACCGTCATCAGCAGCACCCAGTTCACGTTGACCCCGACCAATGCGGTCCCCGCGCCCTGCAACGGCATGGCCAACACCACCTGCGCCGGCGTCAACGGCAATACCACGAACGACATCATCGTCACGGTGACACCGAGCTGCGATTCGATCCAGCCCATCCTCGTCACCCAGCTCAGTTTCAACAACCCCAACGACCAGGGCTGCCTGGTCGGCGCATCGCAGGACTTCGGGGTGGCCGGGGCGAGCAACAACAACTCCATGTGCTCGAACAGCGTCTGGGAGATCCAGGCGTCCGCCACCGACCAGATGAGCAACGCCAACTACGTCGTCGACCAGGGGGTGGCGTTGCGGGTTCCGTCGACCGCCACCTGCCCGTGAAGCCGGTCATTCACGTGAATTCAGCCCGAGTAAAGCTCATGAGCACCCAACGCACCCTCGTCATGGCACTGGCGCTATGCGCCGTCGCGGCACTCCCGCCCCGGGCCCTCGCGGACGACATCGACATCTTCGCCGGCCAGTCGGGCGGCAGCGGCGATGCTCCGAACGTCATGATCCTGATCGACAACAGCCCGAACTGGTCGAGGGCGTCACAGCATTGGCCCGACGCCGCCACCCAGGGCCAGGCCGAGGTCCAGGCGATCACCCAGGTGCTGCAGTACCTCACCGGGCAGGGACTGGACATCAACGTCGGCCTCGCGATGCTCAGCTCGAACAGTGGCGGCAACGGCAGCGGCGGCGGTTTCATCCGCTTCGGCGACCGCAACATGTTGGTGAGCGCCAACAATACCGCCCTGCAGAACATCCTGTCGGAGATCGGCAACAACATCAATTCGCCGGGCGAGAAGCTCAGCGGCATGTCCAGCAAGGACGAGACCGCCGGGCTCTACGAGGTCTACAAGTACTTCTCGGGACTCGCTCCCTACTCGGGTGGCGCGGCCGCCAATCCCAGGGTCGACATCGCCGGCAACCTCGGCGGCGGGCCGGCGGGAAGCGGCGGATATACCGCCTACGCCCAGGGGCTCACCTCGGGATGGGCCCTCGGCTCGAACGGCCTCTATCAGAGCCCGATCAGCTCGGGGAAGCCCTGCGCGGCGAACTACATCATCTACATCGCCAACAACGCCAACGGCTCGGCCAGCACCGGCCCGTACGAGAACGTGTACGAGCCCTCGGTCGTGCCGGCGCTCACGGCTCTGCCGGCCGCGCCGAGCGGCAGCGGCGATACCTGGACCGACGAGTGGACGCGTTTCTTCTATCAGAGCGGCGCGGTAGTGCCCTCGGGCAACAACAACGGCTCGATCACGACGTATATTCTCGATGCGTACAACGCCCAGCAGAACGCCTCGTACTCCGCGTCGCTCCAGGCCGCGGCACGCCAGGGGGGCGGGCGCTACTTCCAGGTGAGCTCGCAGGCGGCGATCTACAGCGCCCTGGTCACCATCTTCGACCAGATCCAAGCGGTGAATTCCACGTTCGCCTCCGCCAGTCTCCCGGTCAACGCCACCAACCGGGCGCAGGACAAGAACCAGGTGTACATCCCCATGTTCCGGCCGGACAACAAGATGCAGCCGCGCTGGATGGGCAACCTCAAACAGTTCCAGCTGATCAGTGTCACCGGCAGTATCGAGCTCGGCGACTCCCAGGGCCAGCCGGCGGTGAATCTCCTCACGGGATTCCTCGGTTCCTGCGCACAGAGCTTCTGGACGAGCGACTCGACCGACACGGCGCACTACCCCAACGGGTACTGGAACTTCGCTCCAAGCCAGAACGCGCAGGGCAATTGGAACAACATGGCGGAGACCGCCTTCGCCAAGGGCACGTGTCCCACCTCCACCCTCGGCAAGTACAACGACCTGCCCGACGGACCCATCGTCGAGAAGGGCGGCGTGTCTGAAGCGATCCGCAAGGGCAACAATCCGCCGACGACCAGCAGCTCCCCGACCTGGAGTCCCTCGCAGCGCAACGTGCTGACGACCAACGCGGTCGGCGGCGTGTTCGGCAGCACCACGCTGGTGCCCTTCAATACCGTCAACACCGCTCTGCCGCCGGCGCTCGTGAACTGGATCCTCGGCCAGGACGTGCAGGACGAGAACGGCAACGGCAATGGCAGTGACGGTGTGACCTCCACTGAGTCCCGCCCCTCGCTGCACGGTGATGAGATTCACTCGCGACCGCTGCCGGTTGACTACGGCTCGGGCGGCACACGGGTGTTCTACGGCTCGAACGACGGCATGCTGCGCGCCGTCGACGGCGCGACCGGCAAGGAGCTGTGGGCCTTCGTGCCGCCCGAGTTCTATAACCCCGCACCGACCGCCTACGTCGCCTCGCCGCTCACCTCGCCGACGGGCTTGCAGCGGCTCATGTGGAGCAACATGACGGACGCCAACGGCAACCAGATCAGCCCCATCATCAGCTTCCCGGGAACGCCCTCGGGCGTCACCCCTACGCCGCTCTCCAAGAACTACTACTACGACGGCACGTCCGGCCTGTATGAGGGGGCCGTCAACGCCCAGGGGGTTCCCTCAGCTGTGTGGATCTACCCGACCATGCGTCGCGGCGGCCGCATGCTCTACGCCCTCGACGTCACCAATGCGTCGTCGCCGGCGGTGTTGTGGAAATTCGGCTGCCCGCACCTCGGCAACGACCTCAACTGCGTGCCCGCGCTCGGCACCAACGCGACCAGCATGGGACAGACGTGGTCCACGCCAGCCGTGACCGCGCGCGTGCTCGGCTACGGCTCACCGGTCGTCATCGTGGGCGCCGGCTACGATTCGTGCGAGGACGCCAACACCCCGACTCCGACATGCACCAGCCCGAAGGGCGCGGGGGTGTTCGTTCTCAACGCCCAGACGGGTGCCCAGCTCGCGTTCTTCTCGACCACGCGCAGCGTGGCCGCGGATGTTGCGCTGATATCGGTCACAACGCCCGGAGTGGTCGATCATGCCTACGCCGTCGATACCGGCGGCAACGTCTACCGGCTCGATTTCAACGCCAACCAGTCCAGTTGGGCGATGAACCGGATTGCCTACACCAACGGCTCAGGCCGCAAGTTCCTGTTCGCTCCGGCGCTGCTCGCAGCGCCCGGTAATCAGGTCTATGTCGCCCTCGGCTCGGGAGACCGCGAGCACCCCCTGCAGAGCCAGTACCCCTACGCCAACGTCGTCAATCGCTTCTATGTGTTCAAGGACAACCTCGCCTCGACCAGCGCGTTGAACCTCGATGACACGACGAAGATGATGGACTTCAGCTACAGTCCGAGCGATCCCGGACCGGGCGGCCTCACCAACGGCACCTCCTGCAGTACAGTGGGCATCCTGCCGACCTCGACGATGAGCGGCTGGTTCATGAACCTGACTCAGAACGGTCAGGGCGAGCAGACGGTCACCGCGGCGATCATTGCGGCCGGCATGGTCGCCTTCAGCACCAATCGGCCCATCCCCCAGGCCGCGGGTACCTGCGCAACGGTGCTCGGCGCCGCGTACGGTTACTGGACGAACCTCTTCAACGCCTCGGGCGGTATCTCCGCGACCGGGCAGGCCTGCGGAGGATTGCGCGACGTGCCGTTCGTCGGTGGCGGCCTGCCGCCCTCGCCCGTGATTGCGCAAGTGCCGGTCAACGGCCAGGTGGTCACGGCGGTCATCGGCGCGGCGCAGCTCTCGGGCGGCACGAGCTGCGGCATCTGCGCGCAGCAGGTGTCCCCGGCGATCGTGCCCGAGCGCAAGACGATCTTCTGGAAGTCCTCGGGCGAGAACTGAAGCAGCGCCCCGGCGGCGCTCCCTTGGGAGTCAGGCGGACTTGAAGCCGATCTTCGAGTGCGTGCCGTCGCAGAAGGGCTTGGTAGCGCTGCCGCCGCAGCGGCACAGGGAGGTCGAGGCCACCCGCGCCACCACGCGGCCGGTGCCGCTGATGATCTCGAGGTTGCCGCGCACCCTCAAGGGTCCGTTGGTTTGCGGATCGATCGCCAGCACGCCATCGCGCAGCGGCAGCATGTCGGTCTTGCCACTCGGCGGCTCGCCCGTAGCGTTGAAGCCGATCTTCTGATGCGAGCCGTCGCAGTAGGGCTTGTTCTTGGATGCCCCGCAGCGGCATAGCGTGGCGCGAAAGCCGGCCGGGACGCCGTCGATCTGCAGCGCCGCGCGAAATGCGTAGGGTCCTGCCTCACGCACGCTGGCAAGATTCACCGCCGGCACGGGCTCGTCCGGCGCGCCATCCTTGCGCCGATAGCGGATCGCGCCCGAGGGGCAGGCGTGTGCGACCTCGACCAGTTGCTCCACGGGCACGGCATCCGGATGGATCCAGGGTCCCTGCACGTTGGCGAGAAACACCTTGGGGGCCAAGGTGACACAGAAGCGCGAGTGAATGCAGCGCTTGGCCTCGAACTGAAGCTCGATCCGCCGCCCCTGCGCCGTTTCCACACCCGCGCTCGTGCTTGAGGGTGGCGTCGGACCGGCAGCCGCCTGCGGCGCCGCCGCAGCCGCTACGGCCTCCGGCCTGGTTGCGGGCGTGGTACTCGCCGCAGCGGCTGTCGTCAGATCAAAGCCGCGTTGGGCCCTGGAGGCGAGCGAGGCCAGCTGGTCCGCGGCGGCCAGCGCGCGGGCATCGCCGCTGGCGCGCAGCGCCGCGGCCCCCTCGTGCAGCTGTGCGAAGCGCTCGACGAACAGGCGCCGCGCGGCCGGTCCCGGCGGCAGCGCGGCGGAGTCCCGCAGCGTGATGAACGACATGCCGGCGTTGCATTGCGGGTTCGACGGCCCGGCTGGCAAGCGCGCCGCGCGCTCGGCGAGCGGCATGACCGCCTGCATGAGACCGATCGCAAGATCCACGGTGAGGGATTTTTCCGCGCCCGGGCCGCGCACGCCGTAGGCATAGGCGAGCAGCCGCAGCATCAGCCCGTAGCTGGCGTTGGCGAGATCCACCGTGGCGAACGCGTCCGCATCCTCGATCCACACGCGCCCCTCGGGACGCGGCGGACGGCGCAGCACCGGGTTAGTGGCGGCCGGGAACGCGGGCGAGAATGCCGGGTTCGCCTCGCGCAAGGCGCGCAACTCGGCGCGCATTCCCAGGAATTTCTGGTAGTGGGAACCGACCGAATCGCGCGGCGCGCCTTCGCCCTGCTCGACGATCGCCGCGAACGCGGCGAGCGCAGTCTTCAGACACACGACGTGCCGCGCACCGGGTAGATTCACCTCCTCGGGCGAGAGCTGCAGCGCCCGATCGCCGTCGAAAGCGTTCGCCTCGCCGCAGTGCGCCACGAGGGCGCGCAGGCCCTCCCCCAGGGCCTCATAAAAGTCGCCGACGGTGTCGTAGTTGACGCCCATGGGAGTGAGCCGCGCCCCGCTGGTGCCGCCGCGCACGTAGCTGCGTTCGTAGGCAAAGCCCTCGCCGTCCTGCTCCGTGGAGCCGCTCGGACGCTCGAGAAACACGAAGTGCTGCAGGGTGTCGGCATTGAAGGGCGCGAGCTTGACCACCACGCTCGCCGGCAGAAGACCCGGATCGAGCGGGAAATTCGAGCGTCCGAAGCGCGGACTGCCGCCCAGCCCCGAGGTAATGTTCCACACCGCCGCGAGGTGGCCCATCTCCTCGATCGCCACCCCGAGCAGCGCCTGGCGCCAGCGGCGTACGGCCGCGGCTTCCCCGGCGCCGAGCCCCTCGCGCTCGCCGTCCTTGAGGCTGGCCGCGGCGTACAGGTAGGTGCACATGAGGTTGTGCTCGAGCTCCGCGGCTTCGTAAAGCGCGTGCAACAGCACTTCGCGCTGCGTAAGGGCGGCGGGCAGGGAAACGGCGTTCATAAGGCCTCCGTGCGCCTATGTCTCACAAATCCGCGCGCCGCGCCATAGCCGGCAAATCGGCGCGCCGTCAGGGCGCGGCGTGCTCGCGCGTCTCGCGGAATATGATGTCCGGCCAGCGCTCGAGCGTCAGCTCGAGATTCACGCGCGAGGGGGCGAGGTACACCAGTGCGCCGCTGTGATCGAGGGCCAGGTGCTCGTGCGCCCGGCTGCGGAACTCCTCCATCTTGCGCGCATCCGCGCTCTCGACCCAGCGCGCGGTGTAGATGGTGACGGGCTCGAAAACGCACTGCACGCCGTACTCGTCCTGCAGGCGGAACGCCACCACTTCGAACTGCAGCTGCCCCACCGCGCCCAGGATCAGCTCATTGTTGCGCAGGGGCCTGAACAGCTGCGTGGCGCCCTCCTCGCACAGCTGCGACAGGCCCTTCTGCAGCGCCTTCATCTTCAGTGGGTCCTTCAGCACCGCACGGCGGAATATCTCCGGCGCGAAGTTCGGCACCCCGGTAAAGGTGAGCCGCTCGCCCTGGGTGAAGGTGTCGCCGATATTGATGGTGCCGTGGTTGTGCAGGCCGATGATGTCGCCCGCGTAGGCTTCTTCGGCCTGGGCGCGCTCCGCGGCCATGAAGGTGAGCGCGTCGGCGACGCGCACCTCCTTGTCGAGGCGCACGTGGAACAGGCGCATGCCACGAGAGTACTTGCCGGCACACAGGCGCAGGAAGGCGATGCGGTCGCGGTGCGCCGGGTCCATGTTCGCCTGGATCTTGAACACGAAACCCGCGAGCGCCGCCTCTCCCGGCGCCACGCTGCGCTCACGCGCGCCGCGCGGCAGCGGCCCGGGAGCGTGTCGGGTGAAGGCCGCCAGCAGCTCCTCGACGCCGAAGTTGTTGATGGCGGAGCCGAAGAACACCGGCGTCTGCCGGCCGGCCAGGTAGGCGTCGGTCTCGAAGCCGTGGCTGGCGCCCCTCACCAGCGCAATCTCCTCGTCGAAGGCTCGCGCCTGATCGCCGAGGAACTCGCGCGCCGCGCCGCTCCCCAGGCCGTCGATGGTGCGGTTCTCACCCACACGACCGCGCTCGCCCGCGGCGTACACATAGATGCGATCCTCGGGCAGGTGGTAGATGCCACGCAGCTCGCGCCCCATGCCGATGGGCCAGGTGAGCGGCGCGGTGTTGATGCGAAGCACGCGCTCGATCTCATCCAGCAGCTCGATGGGCGGGCGGCCATCGCGGTCGAGCTTGTTGATGAAGGTCATGATCGGTGTGTCGCGCAGGCGGCAGACCTCCATGAGCTTGATGGTGCGCTCCTCGACGCCCTTGGCGCAGTCGATGACCATCAGTGCCGAGTCCACGGCGGTCAGCGTGCGGTAGGTGTCCTCGGAGAAATCCTCATGACCGGGCGTGTCGAGCAGGTTCACGATGCAGTCGCGATAGGGAAACTGCATTACCGAGGAGGTCACGGAAATGCCGCGCTGCTGCTCGAGCCGCATCCAGTCGGAAGTCGCATGGCGCGCGGCCTTGCGGCCCTTGACGGTGCCGGCCATCTGGATGGCGCCGCCGAACAGCAGCAGTTTCTCCGTGAGAGTGGTCTTGCCGGCATCGGGGTGCGAGATGATCGCGAACGTGCGTCGCCGAGCGATCTCGGCAGCCAGGTCATTCATGGCGCTTGGGCTCAGGGCGAGGGGGCGAGAGAGGCGCGCAGAGCGAGCTTGAGCACGGCGGCATCCTCGCGACCGCTCACCGCCTGATAGTAGCCGCGCCGGCTACCGACCTGCTCGAAGCCCATCGCCAGGTACAGACGGATCGCTGCGGTGTTGGAGGGCCGTACCTCGAGAAACGCCGCTCCCATGCCCGCGGCGGCCGCGCGCTCAATCAGGGAGCTGAGCAGGCGCTTGCCCACGCCGCGGCAGCGGAACGCCTCGCCCACACACAGATTCAGAATGTGGGCCTCGCCCGCACCAACGCTCATGACTCCGTAACCCAACAGCTGCCGGCTCAAGGTCACCACGCGGCACACGTACCCCACCCGCAGGCAATCGCGGAAGATCCCCTCGCTCCAGGGGAACTGGTAAGCGGAGCGCTCGATATCCACCACCTCCGCGACGTCGGTCGCGCGCATGGGTCGGATCACGACCTCGGGCGAGGTCTTCAGCAGCTCAGGAGCGGTTGCCATCAGTCAGTGCGCCTTGGCCCAGTTGCTGGTACACGCTGCGGGCAAACTTCAGGTCTTCCCATGCCTTGCGCTTGTCCGCGGGCGTGCGCAACAGATAAGCGGGATGATACGTCACCACCAGCGGGGTGTTCAGCTCACCGAAACGATGCACCTGGCCCCGCAGCCTGCCGAGCGGCACGCTGGTGGCGAGCAGGTTCTGCGCGGCGATCCGCCCGACCGCGAGCATGATCTTCGGCTGCAGCAGGGCAATCTGCCGCACCAGGTACGGCAGGCACGCCGCCACTTCCTCGGGCCGCGGGTCGCGGTTTCCCGGGGGACGGCTCTTCAATACGTTGGCGATATAGACGTTGGTCCTGCGATCGAGCCCGATGGCGCGCAGCATGGCATCCAGCAGCTGGCCGGCCACCCCCACGAACGGCTCGCCGCGCCGATCCTCTTCCGCTCCGGGCGCCTCGCCGATCACCAGCCAGTCGGCGCGCCTGGGCCCCACGCCGAAGACCCCTTGGGTGCGCGTGAGATGCAACGGGCACCGGGTGCACAGCAGGACTTCGGAACGCAGCGCTTCCCAGCGCGCCGCGGTCTCGCCGGGCGACGGCGCCGGATCAGCCGCAGCCGCCGAAGCGCTGGACGCGTGCTCCGTCACCGCCGACGCGCCGGCCGCGTGGTCCGCTGCCGCCCCCGCGCCGCTGTCCCGGCGGCTCACCCAGAGGTCGATACCGATCGCCTCGAGGTACGCCATGCGCCGCTCTGGATGCATATGCCGTCAAGCACCAGCCGCCGGCGCGCCCCGCACGGTGCGCCGCAGTCGGCGCCCCACCCACAGGAGCGGCGCCGACAGCGCGTAGGTGCCGAACATGGACAGCAGCATCGTGGGCGGATCGATGGCTATCAGCACAAAGAACAACGGCACGAGCAGCATGTAGACGAACTTGATGCGCCGGTCGAGATCGAACTGCTTGAAGCTCGGATAGCCGAAGCGGCTGACCATCAGAGCTCCGGCGCTCGCGGTAACGGCAAAGGCCGCGAGCAGCCCGACCAGTCTCGGTTCGTGCCACGCGCTGAAGAACCACACGAACGCCGCCACGATCGCCGCCGCCGAGGGGCTCGGCAGCCCCTCGAAGTAGCGCTTGTCGGCGCTGGCTGCGCGCGCGTTGAAGCGCGCCAGCCGCAGCGCCGCCGCCACCGCATAGAAGAAGCAGGCGAGCCAGCCGAAACGCCCCCAGAAATGGCCGTACTCCGCGATGCGCACGACGCCCCACTGGTAGGCGACGATGGCCGGCGCGAGCCCGAAGGCCACCATGTCGGCGAGACTGTCGTATTCCTTGCCGAAGAAGCTCTCGGTGTGCGTCAGACGCGCAATGCGCCCGTCGAGCGTGTCGAAGATCATGGCCGCAAACACCGCCATGCCCGCGTGATCGAAATGCTTGTCGATGGCTGCCACGACCGCGTAGAAGCCCGAGAACAGGCATGCCGTGGTGAGAAGATTCGGCAGCAGGTAAATGCCTTTGCTGCGCGGTCTTGCGTAATCCTGTGAGTCGCTCGCCACGACGGCAATCTTAGCCGGGGTCCCCGGGAAATTGCGCGTCTTGTTGGTAAAGCAAGCTCGCCCATCGCGACAAGCGCAATTACCCGGGGTGGTTAACAGGGCCCTCCTGTTAAGATGCCAGCAACCCCATTTATCAGGCAAGCGCGCCGATGAGGCTGTCCCAGTACCCGATCAACACCATGAAGGAGACCCCCGCGGAAGCGGAGGTGGTGAGTCACCAGCTCATGCTGCGGGCCGGGCTCATCCGGCGCCTGGCGGCGGGCCTGTACAGCTGGCTGCCATTGGGACTGCGGGTGCTGCAGAAGGTGGAACGCATCATCCGCGAGGAAATGAACCGTGCCGGAGCTCTGGAGCTGGTGATGCCGGTCGTGCAGCCGGCGGAGCTGTGGCAGGAGTCGGGGCGCTGGACCGAGTACGGACCGGAGCTGCTGCGCATCAAGGACCGGCACGAGCGCGACTTCGTGGCCGGACCTACGCACGAAGAGGTGATCACCGACATCGCGCGGCGCGAGCTGCAGAGCTACCGCCAGCTGCCGGTGAACTTCTATCAGATCCAGACCAAGTTCCGCGACGAGGTGCGGCCGCGCTTCGGGATCATGCGGGCACGCGAATTCATCATGAAGGATGCGTACTCCTTCCATCTTGATGAGGCATCGCTGCGGGAGGGTTACCGCGCGATGTACGACGCCTATACGAGAATCTTTACGCGCACCGGACTGATCTTTCGCGCGGTGCGCGCCTACTCCGGCGCTATCGGCGGGGATGTCTCGCAGGAGTTCCACGTGCTCGCCGACTCGGGCGAGGATGCGATCGCGTTCTCCGATGCGGACGATTACGCGGCCAACCTGGAGGCCGCCGTCGCGGCGCCACCCGAGGAGGCGCGCCCCGCACCGCAGCAGGCGCTGCGCAAGGTGCCCACTCCCGGTGTGCGCACCATCGCCGAGCTCGCGCGCTTCCTGCAGGTGGACCCCGCGCGCTGTGTGAAGACCCTCATTGTCGAGGGCCGCGGTGAGCAGGTGGTGGCGCTGGTGCTGCGCGGTGATCACGAGCTGAACGCCGTCAAGGCGCAAAGGCTCGAGGGCGTGACGAGCCCGCTGCGGATGGCGAGCGCCGAGCGCGTCCTCGAAGCTACCGGCACCGAGCCCGGATACGTCGGCCTGGTGGGACTGAAGTGCCGGATATACGCCGATCACAGTGCACTCGCGCTCGCGGACTTCGTGTGCGGCGCCAACGAGAAGGACACCCATCTGACGGGCGTGAACTGGGAGCGCGACGTGAGCGGCGCCATCGCCGCGGATCTGCGCAACGTGGTCGAGGGCGATCCCAGCCCGACCGGTAAGGGAAGGCTGAAAATCGCGCGCGGTATCGAGGTCGGTCACATCTTCCAGCTGGGCCGCAAGTACAGCGAGCCCATGAAGGCGCTGGTGCTCGATGAGGCGGGCCGTGAGACAGCGCTCTACATGGGCTGCTACGGTATCGGTGTGACGCGCATCGTCGCCGCGGCTATCGAACAGAACCACGATGAGCGCGGCATCATCTGGCCGGCGCCGATCGCGCCCTTCCAGGTAGTGCTGGTACCCCTGAACCTGCAAAAATCCG
>Ga0307478_10001759_pt1 | contig 18094 bp, 14 predicted proteins | sample atmos_gasesECM4C_2_FD_203713 | JGI IMG/M metagenome (GOLD analysis project Ga0307478, IMG submission 203713) | Hardwood forest soil microbial communities from Morgan-Monroe State Forest, Indiana, United States - atmos_gasesECM4C_05 | ecosystem: Environmental > Terrestrial > Soil > Temperate... | reverse complement strand
AAGGCGGGCACGATTGAATCCGCGCCGTATCCGCGATGCGAATGAAAGAGTGATGGCTACTCCGACAGCAAAAAGAAATGCGGGGAAAATCATGTCCGCGATGGTCGCCCCATTCCATTCCGCATGCTGCAGGAGCGGATACGTGACATTGTAGGCCCCCGGGTCGGTCACAAGAATCATGCCTGCCACGGCGAGGCCTCGTAAGGCGTCGAGCGAAACCAACCTCCCGTCTTCGATATCGGCATGATGTCCAGAAATCGACGGTATCTCGAGGTTGGATGATGGCGCTTGCGTTGTCATTGCGCAGCGTTCCGCGCCGCTACTTCCATTCGAAGCTTTGCTCGAGGCCGCCGACGCGCACGTCGAAGACGCCCGGCTCGACGACGCGTTTGTTCTCGGCGTTAATGAAGGAGAGATCTTCGGGGACCAATTCGAACGTGCAGCGGCGGCTTTCGCCCGGCTCGAGCGATAGTTTCGCGAAGCGCTTCAGGCGCTTGAGCGGCGGAGTGATGCTCGCAAATTTCTCGTTGAAATAAAGCTCCACGACTTCCTTGCCCGCGCGAGCGCCGGTATTTTTCACCGTAACGGCCACCTCTATTTTGCGTTTGCCCGCTGCGCCCGTCTGAGTCACCTGCAAATCGGAATACGCAAAGGTCGTATAGCTCAAGCCATAGCCGAATTCGAATTGCGGAGCGTAGAGAGGGGCCGTCGCCCCCGAATCTCCGAAGAATGCTTTGTGATCGTAGGTGAAAAGCATGTTGGGCCAGCGAGGATATGTGATGGGCAGCTTGCCGCTGGGGTTTACATCGCCAAAAAGAATGTCGGCAATGGCCTGCCCTCCGGCGTTACCTGGGTTGTAGGCCATGAGGATCGCGCCGGCGCCATCCACAATAGGCCGGATGATGCGCGGACGCCCTTCGGTGAGCACAAGAATGACCGGCTTCCCGGCTTCGAGCACCTTCTGCGCTAGGTGAATCTGCGCGTCGGGGAGCGTCAAGTCTCCGATATTGCCCGGCGTCTCCGCGTAGGCCCACTCTCCCAGGCAGAGCACGACGGCATCCGCGCGTGCCGCCGCCGCTGCGGCGCCGTCGCTATCGAGCTCCTTGTCGACCGTGGCTCCGGGCACGTAGGTCACATTGTCCGCGCCAATCTTTTGCTGAATGGCCTGGAGGATGGTGGGGTAATCCTTCGGATGGAGCGAAGCATTGTCGCCCTGCCACGTATAGCTCCAGCCGTTATCGAGAGGGATGAGCGAATCGGCGTCCGGCCCGGTGACGAGCACATGCGCCGTTTTCGAAAGAGGCAGAGCGCCCTTTTCGTTTTTCAGCAGCGTGACGGATTCCTGCGCGGCTTCCAGGCTCACCTGCCGCGATTCGGCCGAACCGACATCGGTCGGCGCGTCCCGCCCGCGCAGCGGCTCCGCGAATAATCCCATTTCGTATTTCAGTGTAAGAATTCGGCGCACAGCCTCGTTGATGCGGCTCACCGGAACGCGGCCCTCCTGCACGAGCTGAAGCAACAGATCGCTGAACCTGTAATCTTTGGGGACCATGCTCATACCAACGCCGGCGAGGATGGCGATGCGTGTTGCTTCTTTTTCATCGGCGGCGACGTGGTGCTTGGATACGAGGTTCTCGATGTCCTGCCAATCGGAAACCACGATTCCCTGGAAACCCAATTCGCCGCGCAGAACATCGGTGAGCAAAAAGCGATTCGCATTGCCCGGGATGCCGTTCACTTCGCTGGAATTGACCATCACGGTGTGTGCGCCCGCCTTCACTGCCGCCGCGAATGTAGGAAGAAAATATTCGCGCAGCGTGGACTCGGGAATCAGGGCAGGGCTGCGGTCGCCTCCCGTGGTGGGATAGCTGTAGCCGACGTAATGCTTGAGCGAAGCCGCAACGTGGACGGGGCTGGAAATATCTTCGCCCTCGTAGCCGCGGACCGCGGCCACTCCCATGACGGATGCGAGATACGTGTCTTCGCCGAACGTTTCGTACAGACGCGGCCAAAGCGGCTGGCGGCCGGCGTCCAGGATGGGGGAGAACGTCCACGGAATGGCGGATTTGCGCGTTTCGGCGGCGGAGATTTGGCTCGAGCGCAGCATGATTTCCGGATTCCACGTGGCGGCCATGCCTAGCGGCTGGGGAAAGAGCGTGCCTCCGGTGACGTACGTGGTGCCGTGAATCGAATCAATTCCGTAGAGCACGGGAATTTGCAGGCGTGCTTTTTTCGCCTCGGATTGAATGGCGCCGATAATTTCGTGCCACCTTTCGGGAGGCAGACTCTGATCGTGTGCATTGAGGATGGAGCCGACGCCATATTCCACCACGGCCTTGTGCAATTTGTCGGGGGCGATGCGAATATCCTGGTCGGCGCTATCAGTGACCATACTGATATCCAGTTGCGTCATCTGGCCGATTTTTTCCTTGAGCGTCATCCGGGCGAGAAGCTTTTCCACGGCAGGGGCGAATTTGGCGGCGCTGGGTCCGGCAGGCGCCATGTGAGATTGCAGAAACGCCTGACTATCCACGAATTCGGAAGTATCATCCGCGGCAAGCGACACGCTCCGCGCGCTCGCGAGCAGCAAAATAGCGACGATTAGGAACAGCGCCAAACGAGATTTGTTCACGAGGTTCTCCCGCGCGCATAGTACGACTACGGGGCGAAGATTTCCATGTTTTCTGATTTTGCGCGCCACGGACACTTTAGCCGCCGGAGAAGAGGCGCTTGAAGCCAGCCCAGAAGCCGCCCTTCTTTTTCGGCTGGGCCTGCGGCGGGGCCATGGAGCCGCCCTCTCCCAGTGCTTGTCGCACCGCCGTGGCGAGCTCCGGGACGGCAACGTGGCCGTCGAAATCCCATTCAGGCTCGACGCGCGCCCTGCGAGCCAGCAGAATCACGTCCGGACCCGTATCCGGCGACATGGGTGCGGAAGCCGAAAATACGAGCGTCGGGAGCACCACATTATCCGCTCGCTCGGAAACGGAGGGCGCAGCCGGCGAAGTATCCTGCCGCGAGCGAGCGATGGGATGAGATTCGTCAGCATAGGTGAGAACGCTCGGCTCAGAGGCCGGTGCGCCCGAAACCGGCTGCGGATTTTTTGCGGGAGAAATCTCAGGCTGGGCCGCGGACGCTCTTTCGACCGGCTTCGACGCGGGCTCCCCTTCAGGCTCGGGCGCCGAGGGCTCGCTCACCTCGCAATGGCAGCTCTCCGCCGCTCCCGCCACGGGTGCGAGCTTCCCCGACGCCAGAGAAAATTCTCCCGCCTGCGGAACGATCAGCTTCTCGCCCGTGAACTGCTGTTCGAGCTGGATCGCGCCGCTATCCGCGAGGACGCAAAGGGATGTGTCCAGGCCGAGGCTCACGGTGACGTTGCGCGCGGCGTCCTCGATGCCCAGCGGCGTGGCGACAATGGTGGGTGTGAAAATGCGCAGCGCGATCGAGGCCGGAAGCTGCGCGTGCACGGTTCCGAAACTCAGCGCGAGCGTAATCGCGCCGGCTGATTGCAGCACCGTGAATTTCGACGGGCCGCAAATATCGAGGGAACCGCCTTTGGCGAGCGTCATGCGCGCCTGGCCGGAATGGACCGTCACGACGCTGCCGTTCACCACGGAAATTCCGGGCGGAGACGTGGATTCGCCGATGCCCGCGGTCGTCCCGCTTTCAACGGAGACGTCCGTTCCTTCCACGCGCCCAATAACTCCCGGCGGCGCATCCTGCGGAGGCGTCTGGGCAAGGCACGCAAGCGCGGCTAGCGCAAAGGCCACCAGGGTGCAGACGGCGAAGGAAGGGAGGCCGCGAGCTGCTCGCGCGAATGGGAGCCGGGAGCGCATCGAAACCCCTATACTATATGGCCGTGGACAACGCTACAACTTCCGCTGCACCGGAGCCGGGCGAAGAAGCCGGAGCGTCCGGCTTTCGCGCGCCGCGGCTTTCGCGCTGGCGCAGGATGCAGATTCCCATTATCGCCTGGGCGGTCTACTGGACCGTGCGGCTGATAGGCCCCACGCTGCGCACCGAGATGATCGGCGTCCACAACGCCGTGCAGATTCGCGACGAAGGCGAGGCGGGAATCGGCGCGTTCTGGCACCGTTGCATTTTCCCGGCGGTGTGGATCTGGCGCGGCCGCGGCATCGTGGTGCTCAACACGGTTCATTTCGACGGCCAGTGGACGCGGCGCGTGATCGAACGGCTCGGCTTCGGCACGGCGCAGGGAAGCTCGACGCGCGGCGGCATCGAGGGCCTCATGGCGATGGCCCGGTTTCTCGATACGGGCCACCACGTGGCGTTCACGATTGACGGCCCGCGCGGTCCGCGCTATGTGGCCAAGCCGGGCCCGGTGATTTTGGCGCGGCGCACGGGAAAGCCCATCTCCGTGTTCCATATCGGAGTCGAGTGGGGGCACACATTCAAAAAATCCTGGGATCTTTTTCGAATGCCGTATCCATTTTCTCGCGCCGTGATGTTCGTCGCGCCGCCGATACGCGTGCCCACCGACGCGGATGGCGAAACGATGAAGCGCAAGCAGGCCGAAATGCAGGCCGCGCTCGAGCGGGTTCGCGACGAAGCGGAATCGTGGTTCGAGCGGAGCGAAGAAGAGCGCGACCGCATCCGCGACGAGTGGCGCGAAAGAACCTAGCCTTCGCCGAGCTTGACGGCGACATCCATTTTTTTGCCGTCGCGGATAATCGTCAGCGTGACAGTGTCTCCGGGCCGCGAACGATTGAGCAGCAAATTCAGGTCGCCCTGGCTGGCCACCGCGTTTCCGTTAATGGCGACGAGCACATCGCCGCCTACTCGCAACTGCTGCAATCCCGCAAGCATCGTGCGTGTCCCACCGCGAATTCCCGCTTGGGCCGCGGGGCCGCCGGGCACAACGCGCTCGATCAAAATTCCCTGCTCGACGGAAAGGCCGAGGGCTTCGGCAAGTCCAGGCCACAGGGCTCGCCCTTCGGCGCCCAGCACGGCGCGGCGGACGTGGCCCTGGGTGATCAAATCGTCGGCCACGCGGCGCGCCGTGTTGATGGGAATCGCGAAGCCGATTCCCGCGGTGGTTCCCGTGGGCGCATAGATCGCGCTATTAATGCCGATCACTTCTCCGCGCGAATCGAGCAGCGGCCCGCCCGAATTTCCGCGATTGATGGCCGCGTCGGTTTGGATGGCGTCATCTATGAAAGTGTTTTCGCCCGTTTGCACCGTGCGTCCCAGCGAACTGACCACGCCCGTGGTGAGCGTGCTCTGGAATCCAAAGGGATTGCCGATGGCCAGAACGCGCTGGCCCACCAGCAGGTTGCTGGAATTGCCCAGCGGGAGGGGTGTGAGCTTGCGTCCGTGCGCATCAATTTGAATCAGGGCGATATCGTTGCGCGTGTCCGCGCCGATGAGTTTGGCTTTGTAGCGCGATTGGTCGCCCAGCGTGACCTCGATGGTCTGAGCGCCCTCAACCACATGGTAATTCGTCAGGATGTGGCCGTCGGTGTCTATCAGAAAGCCCGAGCCGGCGCCTTGCACGGGCACGGGATTGAAGAAGAAATCATATTCCACGGCGCCCGTGATGATGTTGGCCACCGCCGGCGACGCATCCTTATAGATGCGCACGTTTTCCGTCTCAGTGGCGTCCAGGTTCGGTTGCGTCCCCGGTTGAGGCTCGGGCAGGGCCGCCACCTTTGCGGGTTGATGCTGTCCGTAGCGCTCGCCGGCCCAGTATGCGCCCAGCCCCACGATCAGGCCGATCGCCAGCAGCCGAATCGCGCGTCCCACACCACTTTTTTCCGGCATCATAAATAGCTGTTCCTTTCACTCGCACCAGCCGTCATCAGGGCCGCTTCTTGCCCGCTGAACCCAATTGCTTCAATCTCGCGGCCACTTCGCGCACCTGGTGCTCCGTTTCTTTCATCGAGCCCGAGGAGTCAATCACGTCATCAGCGATGCGGCGCTTTTCATCCGGGGGCATTTGCGCGGCGATTCGCCGGCGCGCTTCGTCCGCCGAGAGGCCACGCTCTCTTAGACGTGCGAGCTGCTGTTCCGGAGAGCACCAGCAGACGATTACGCGGTCGAGCTCTTTATTGAAGCCAGACTCGAAGATGAGCGCCGCGCTGAAGACGGCCAGCTCGGGCCCTCCCGGCCGGTCGAGCGCCTCAAACCATTTTTGCGCCGTGGCGAGAATTCGAGGATGAAGGATACAATTGAGCCGCGCGCGTTTCTCGTCGTCGGCGAAGACAATCGCGCCCAGCTTGTCGCGGTCCACGGCGCCATCCGCGCCCAGAATCCCGCCGCCGAATTCGCGCACGACTTCCTCGCGGGCTTCCTGGCCGGGTTCGAGGAGTTGGTGCCCGATGGGATCCGCCTCGAGCAAGGGAATTTCCAAGCCGCGCAGCATTTTCGCCACCGTGGATTTCCCCGAGGCAATCCCGCCCGTGAGGCCGGCGTGCAGCATCAGCGCTCGACGGCCGCCCGTGCGGAGGCGCTCGTGCCGCCGCCACGCCGGAGGCGCGCGGCTTTCACCGTGTTGCTCATGAGCATGGCGATGGTGAGCGGGCCCACTCCGCCGGGAACGGGTGTGAGCGCCCCCGCCGTGTGGATCACTTCGGGATGAACGTCGCCCACGAGCACGGAGCCTTTGGCGCGGAACGTCTCGAGCTTAGCGGGAAAATGGGCGAAGATTCGCTCCGCGAGCGCGGCATCTGTAATCACATTCTGTCCCACATCAATCACCGTTGCTCCCGGACGAATATATTCCGGCGTCACCATGGCCGCGCGCCCCATGGCCACCACAACCACATCGGCGCGGCGGACGATTTCCGCGAGAGCGCGCGTCTTCGAATGGCAAATCGTCACGGTCGCATTGGCGTGGAGCAGCAGCAGAGCCATCGGCTTGCCGACGATATCGCTGCGGCCCATCACCGCGGCATTCGCGCCCTCGAGCGGGATTTTGCTGCGGCGCAGAATTTCCATCACGCCAGCGGGCGTACAAGCCACCAGGCTGGGCCGTCCGGCCACGAGCCTGCCCACGTTCACCGGGTGAAAGCCGTCCACGTCCTTGGCGGGATCCACGGCATCGAGAATTTTTTTCGCCTCCACCTGGGCCGGCAGGGGCATCTGCACGAGTATGCCGTCCACATCGTCCCGGCGGTTCAAATCCCCGATAAGAGCGAGCAGTTCGTCTGTCGAGATCGAAGCGGGCGGCTCGATGAGGAAACTCGAAAGCCCCAGCTTGGCGCACGCGGCGATCTTGCTGTTGACGTAGAGCCTTGACGCGGGATTATCGCCCGCCAGCACGGCCGCGAGGCCGGGCCGGATTCCCGCCGCGGCGAGCGAGGCGATTTCGCCCGCAAGCTCGCCGTAGATTTCGTTGCGGATGGCGTTGCCATCGAGGATGCGCGCAGCCAAGCGGAGGCTCCCTATTGTGGCTTTGCACTTCGTACGTTTTTGTAGTTCGTACGTATTTGCACTTCGTACGTATGTGCCATCATAGCACACGCGATTCTTGCCATTTCCACCCCGCTCGCCATGCGGCTTTCTCCACCCGTCACAGCATCCTAATCACCTGGACTCCCGCGCGAGCGCCATTCGCGACAACACATCCCTCTTTGCATAGGCAAGGCGTGGACGTGTCTGTTACAATTTTCACATTCGCAGGGGGCAGGCTCCGTGCCGAAGCGCGCCATTTGCGCTCAGGTTGACTGTGCGGAGCGCGGCGGAAGATGGAAAACGGCAAGAAACGAATTTTGATCGTGATGGCCTCAGTCGCTGGACTGATGGTGCTGGTTCTCGCCCTGCTCGCCTCTCGCGGCCAGGCGCCGCTCGTGCAGGTGGTGACCGTCGCGCGCGAGGATTTGACCGAGTCCATCTCGAGCAACGGAGTCGTGGAACCCATTTCCCCTCAGATCGCCCTCGCCGAATTTCCCACATTCGTTGATAAAGTGATGGCCACCGAGGGACAGGCCGTGCACCGCGGCCAGGTGATCCTTACGCTCGATGTGGCGGACGTGAGCTCGCAGCTTTCCAAGGCGCGCGCCGATCTGCTCGCCGCACAAACCGACCTGCGCAACGCCCGCGCAGGCGGCCCGCCGGATGATGTGGCGCATCTCGAGAGCGATCTGCAGCAGACGCTCGTGGAAGTCTCAAGCCTCGAGCGAAACGAAAAAGCCCTCGAACAGCTCGTTCCGCAACATGCCGCCACGCAGGATGAACTCGCCGCAAGCCAGGCCAGCCTGGCCAAGGCTCGCGCGCATCTTCTGGAGGACCAGCAAAAGAAGCAGGCCATGGCGCAACAGGCGTCGGTGAGCGTTCAAAGCGCCGGCCTCCTCGTCCGGGAGGAGCAGGACAACGTGCAGTCGCTCGAGGAAAAGGTTCGCTCGGCGACGGTCGTCGCCGCCTCCGATGGAACGCTCTATTCCCTGCCCGTGCATACCCGCGACTATGTGAAGGTGGGTGACACGCTGGCCGCAATGGCCGACTTGCGCCACGTCCGCGTCCGCGCCTTCGTGGACGAGCCGGACCTCGGCGGGCTCGAGCCGAATCAGCAGGTGGAAGCCACATGGGACGCCAGGCTGGGCCAGACTTGGACCGGACGCACCGAACAGATTCCCAAGCAAGTTGTTTCCCACGGAATGAGAAGCGTGGGCGAAGTCCTCTGCTCGGTGGATAACGACAATCTCGAACTTCTGCCGAACGTGAACGTCGAAGTGCGCATTCTTGTGAAGCAGCGGCAGGGAGCGCTCGCGGTGTCGCGCTCGGCTGTGCAGGAAGACCACGGCCAGCACTACGTCTTCGTGTTGTCCGATGGCCAAGTCTCTCGCCGCAACATTGCCGTGGGCATCTCAAGCGCCACGGATTATGAGATTGTCTCGGGCCTGGAGCTGGGCACGCGAGTCGCCGTTCCAGGAAATCGTGAACTGCGGGATGGCATGGAAGTTCGGCCGGCGGTGACCAATTGAGGCGCTGCTCCCGCGGGATGGCCACGGCAATCTTCGCGATTTTGCTGGTCGCGCCCTTCCCGGTGTTTTTCGCGCCGTCCGCATTGGCGCTTGCGCCCGCCCCCGATAGCGCCTCTGGCTTGATTGAGGCCGCGAAGCGCCAGTTCGATTCCGGGAATTACACCCTGGCGATTGCCACCCTCCAATCCGCGATTGCCGGCGCTCCGTCGAATGCCAGCGCGTATTACTGGCTCGGGCGCTGTTACTACGAATTGCGCGATTACGATAATGCCGTGGCGCAACTCGGAAAAGCCGTCTCGCTCGACGGCCAAAATTCCGTGTATCACCAGTGGCTCGGCCGCGCATATGGCGGCAAGGCGGACAAGGAGAGAAGTTTTTCCGCCGCAAGAAAAGTGAAGAGCGAGTTTGAGGCCGCCGTCCAGCTCGATCCCAAAAATATTCCCGCGCGCCGGGATTTGGAAGAATATTGCATGGACGCCCCATGGATCGTCGGCGGGAACAAGGATGAATCCGCCGCCCAGGTCACCGCCATTGCCGCGCTCGATCCCGTCGAGGGGCATCTCGCGCGCGCCGCCTATGATGTGGGGGGATTGAAGAAGCCGGAACAGGCCGATAGCGAATATCGGCAGGTGCTGGCCGCCACGCCCCATCGCATCGAGCCGTATCTCGAAGCGGCCGACTTCTGGGTGAAACAGAATAAGGCGCAGGATGCATCCGCGGCTGTGGAAGCCGCCGCCAAAGCCAGTCCCGGCGATCCTCGCATCACCTACTATCGCGGGGTCGTGGACGTGCTTTCCGCCGGCGATCCCGGCGGCGCCGAAACCCTCCTCAAATCCTACGTTGCCAGCACGCCGGATCGCAGCGACTGGCCTTCCCATGCGGCCGCCCGCTATTGGATGGGCAGGCTCGACGAAGCCCAAGGCAAGCGCGCCGAAGCCGCGGAGCAATACCGCGCCGCGCTCCAGCTCGATCCGGGCATGAAGGACGCGCGGGCGCGCCTCGAGAATCTTGGGAAGACGTCGCAGTAACCGCGTTCCCTTCCCCCGCAATACAACTCATATCTTGAATTCAAAATCGCACTCCCTGTGCGCCACTTCGCAGCGGCATGGCTAGAGGTGTTTTGTCGCGGCGGGCGCGCTGGGCGGCGCGCTCGTTCCTTTGGGGACGGTCTGGGAATAATTCCCGACGGGCAGGGCGACGGTCCCCGTTGCGCCGGAAGCTGTATCGAGCACCAGCACTTTCAGAGTCTCCGCGCCCGGCGCTATAGCCAGTTGCTTTGTCATTTTGATTCCATCCTGCATCACGCGGTCGTACATCTCCTTTTCGAGATTCAGGGTTAGATGTGCCTCGACGGCGCCCATGGAATCGCCCTTGACGTCGTATTGGCAAAATACAACTTCCAGGCCACCTTTCCACTGTCCCGCATCTTTGTCTAAGCGGACTCCCCGCGCATCGAGATTCAGAGTGAAAATTGCGTGGCCAAGCTGCGGCCCCGGTTGGACGCTGATGGTAAGGCCCAGACCGGTCGACTCAAGGGGACTCCTGAGCGCTTCCTCAATTACCTCGTGCATTTCCTTCGGGCGGGGAGATGTATCGGCTAAGGCAAAGTAGCCTTTTCTCGAACGTACTTCGACTCCCGGACGGTCCACGGTCACACTAATTTCACGGAACTGGCCGTCCCATTTTCCATGGTCCGGGTAGTAGCCAAGAACGTAGCTGACACGCCCATCGTCAATTGCCGTGCGCACAGAGGCAGCAATGTCGTTGTTATTGTAGGAGGCGCGGCCGCCGGTGCGATCAGCGAGTTCATTCATGGTTGTAGAGTCCAATGATGGAGCGGAAGTGCTGGTGTCCACGGGGAGACCGTTCTCGCCGCCCGTGCTGCGGCCGCCTAACTGCGACGTTTCCCCCGAGGTAACGGCGAAGGCCGGCGCATTTCTCATTCCCCCCGGGTCCATCGGATAAACGGCAATGTCAGATTGATTGAGAACGCGCGTCAGGCCAATCGAGACGGGGAAATCGGAGGATAACCAAACCAGGCTCTTACGTCCCGGAACGGACGCCAGGTGATTGGCGATTGCTGCGATGGATTGGGAGGTGAATTGCGCGCGCGCAGGAATAAGAGAATGGGCCCACTTGGCATTCCATCCGTTGGCGCCGGCCGCGGCATCCCATTCGTCCGTAAAGGGATCGCCCCCGGTTAAGGCGTTGTCGCCTGCCAGGGCATCCACCCGCGGGTCATATTCGCCTTTCTCAGCATTGAGGGCGCGCAGCAATGCCGCGGAGTCCTGCGTGAAGTCCTGGATGATCCTGAGCCGGGTCGCTCCGAGGACGTAAATCGCGACGTGATCCTGGGGATTGAGCTGCCGAAGGACCTTGACGGCCGAATACCTCATGTAAGACTGAACGGTTTGGGGCGTGTTCAGGGCGTCGAGAAGAATGACGGTGACGCTCCCAGGCACTTGGCCTGTTTGTTCGTAGCGATTGGAAAATGTATTCGGTGGCACGGGTTCGGCCGGCGCGGACCGCAGGCCGCCGCTTTCCTCGGAAAAAAACGCGATCCTCTGCGGCTGTCCCTTGTCGAGGAGTGTGAAGTCTTCTTTCGTGAGGCCCGTGACAGGTTCGCCCTTCTTGTCCTGCACGATGACGTGAACCTGCACTATATGCGTGGCTACTCGCAGAACGGGCGCAGGCTGGTTGCTGGATGGCGCGGATTGCGCACGCAAGGCGCACGGGTCAAGCAGACAAAGCAGAGCCGCCAAAAGGCTGATCGAAAGGATCGCGGCGCGCGGCGACGGAAAACTCGACCGGAATCTCCGCGCCTCGGTAGAGGGATGCCAGGGCATCATATTGGCCAGCGAAAATAGCGACGAACGGGGCGCAGGCTGAGTTTTCCACATGCCCAAATCCTCCCGACAGGAATTTCCGATTTGGAAACTTAATGTTGCATCCTACGCCTCCACCGCTCTGGAAACAACGAATCTTCCGCCACTTGCCGCCACACCACGGTCGCAGGTAGGGAACCGCTGCCGGGTTTGATATATTCGTTCCATGCGCGCCGAAATGATGCAACGCGAGACGTGGGCCCTGGCGTTCGAGGAGCTCCGCGGCAACAAGGTGCGCGCGCTTCTTACCATGCTGGGCATCGTCATAGGCAGCGCCTGCATCGTCCTGGTCGTCACCGTCGGGCTCACGGGCCGGCGCTACATCGTCCGACAAATCGAGGGTGTTGGCTCCAATCTGGTGATCGCGGAAGTGAGCAACGAGGGCCTTTCCGGCACCTGGACTCCCGCCGACCAAATTACCCTGGGCGATCTCGATGCCGTCCTGCATGGCATTCCCCAGGTCGTCGAAGCGGCAGGCACGAACGACATGGCCATGACCATGGCCTCAGGCGGCAAGGCGTATCCTGTCCGGCTCGTCGGCGTCACCAGCGGGTTCGAGGCAATCCGCAAACTCGTGATTCCTCTCGGGCGCTACTTCGGCGACGACGATATGACCTCGTCCACGAAGGTTTGCCTGCTCACCGAACACCTCGCATCCCTCGCGTTTCCCTCCGGCAGCCCCCTGGGGAAAGACATTCGCGTTGGCGAGCTTCACTTCACGGTGATCGGCACGTTCAGGGAACGCGTGGCTACTTTCGGACAGTCGGAAATCACGCAGGACTCCCTTCTCGTCCCTTTTTCCCTCATCAAGTACTACACGGGGCAGGAATATTTCAGGACGTTCTACGCGCAAGCCGATAATCCGGATGATGTTCCGCTGGTCACGAGCGAAGTGGCCGAAATCATCCGCAACCGGCATCGTCCGGGGGCCCAATACCACGTCGAAAATCTCACCGGGCTTCTCGAAACGGCGCGCGGCATGGCCGCCGATCTTACCTGGGTCTTGATGATTACGGCGTTCGTCGCGCTGGCCATCAGCGGCATCGGAATCATGAATATCATGCTCGTCACCGTCACGGAGCGCACCCGCGAAATCGGCATTCGCAAAGCCATTGGCGCGCCGCGCCATGCCATCCTCTCCCAGTTTCTCGCCGAGGCGCTATTGATCAGCGGGACGGCCGCCCTCATCGGGATTGTGATTGCCGTTTCCGTTCCCCCGCTCCTCACCTTCGTGATGGGATTTTTCTTCCCCGGCGAAAGCGTTGGCATTCCCGTATCGTGGATTTCAGTTGTCGTGGCGTTCGTAGTATCCTGCTCCACGGGCTTGATATTCGGCTATCTCCCCGCGAATCGGGCGGCTCGGCTGCATCCTGTGGAATCGCTGCGCTATGATTAATAGGAATACATTTTGTCTTGTGGCGCTTGCCGCGTCGCTGGCCACGGCCTGTGCGCAACCTGCCCGCGCCCAGGACCAGAGCCAGGACCAGGGGACGCTGACGCTCCGCAGCGCCGTGACCATGGCCCTCGATAACAGCTCCGAACTCAAGCTCGCCCGCGTGCAATACAACGTGGCGATGAAGGAAGCCGGGCTCGACCGCGCCGAGTTCCTTCCCAATCTCTACACCGGATCGGGGGCCGCCTACTCCTTTGGTTTCCCCGCTCTGCCCGGCGGCAATGCCCCGGCGGTCTTTGAACTCTCCTACACGCAATCCATTTTCAATCCCTATCTGAAGGGTCTGCAGCACGCCGCGGAGGAGCGTGCCAAGGGTCAGAAGCTCCAGATGGAGGATATGCAGGACACCGTGATTATCCACGCTGCCACCGCGTATCTCGAGTTGGCCAAGGTGCGCCATTCGCTCGACCTGCTGCGCGAAGAAGAAGCCAGCGCGGAAAAAATCCTGGGAGTCACCCACGAGCGCGTGGACGCGAATCAGGAACTCCCCATCGAGGTCACGCGCGGTGAACTGGCGCTCGCGCGCGTTGAAGAACGCATCGTGAAGCTCGAAGGCCGCGACGATATTCTCGCGCAGCAGATTCACGATCTCACGGGCCTCCCGGAAGACCAGGCCATCTCCGTGGGGACCGAAGATCCCGACTTTTCGACCGATGAGCAGATCGGCGCCATGGTGAACATGGCCATCGCCAGCGACCGCGGAATTCAGGAGGCTGAAGAAGAGCGCGCCGCGCGCGAGCATATCCTCCGCGGCGCCCGCTTGAGCTATCTGCCCACGGTGGATCTCGTCGGCCAATACAACGTCCTCAGCAAATTCAATAATTACCTCGAATTTTACAAGACCTTCGAGCGCAATAATTTCTCGGCCGGCGTGCAGGTGACCATTCCGATTTTTGCCGCCAAGACCTCCGCGACCGTCGCCCTGGCAAAAAGCCAGTTGGATGCCGCCGAACTGACCCTGGGCAACAAGCGCCAGGACGTGCGTCTCGCCGTCCAGCAAAAGGTTCGCGACGTGCGCGAGCTGGACGCCAGCCGGGAGGTGGCGCGCCTCGATCTGAAGCTCGCCCAGGAAAATCTTCAGTTGATCCAGGCCAAATACGACCAGGGTCAGGCCATGCTCCCGGACCTCGAGCAGGCCCACCTCGACGAAAGCGACAAATGGGTGGCCTTCCTCGATGCCGACTTCGCCCGGCAGCAGGGGCAGCTTACCCTCCTCCAGGCCACCGGCCAATTGGCCAAGGTTTTTCAATAAGGCGTGCCGGGATGGAAACCGTGCTATGGTCCCGCCGGAAAATCGAGTAAGATAGTCTTTCGCAGTTCACCCGGCCCGACTAGGGGTCTATCCAGAGCGAGGTGCAGCAGATGCCGTCTGTAATGAAGACTCTTTTACTGAATCCGCCGAGCTTCGAAAAATTCGACGGAGGAGCCGGCTCTCGCTGGCCCGCCACGCGCGAGATTGAATCCTACTGGTATCCCGTGTGGCTGGCATATCCCGCTGGAATGCTTCCCGGCAGCCGTTTGCTTGACGGCCCACCGCACCACATTACTCCCGCGGAAGTGGTTCGCATCGCTCAGGACTATGAGTTTGTCGTTCTCTTCACCTCCACCGTGGGCTTTCAAAGCGACCTGCGTATGGTCCGCGGCATGAAAGAGGGGAAGCCGGATTTGAAAGTTTGCCTTGTCGGTCCTCAGGTGCAGATCAAGCCTGCGGAAAGCCTGATGGCCAGCGCGGATGTTGACTTCGTCGTGCGCGGCGAATTTGACCACGCCGTGGTCGAGTACGCGCAGGGAAAGCCGCTTTCGGAAATCGCCGGCGCCAGTTATATGCAGGACGGCAAGGTGGTCCATAACCCCTCGCGTCCGCCCATGGAAACCGCGGAGCTGGACGAACTTCCGTTCGCCACCGAGGTCTATCAGCGTGATTTGACCATCGAAAAATACAGCGTGCCGTTCCTGCTGCACCCCTTCGTATCCTTTTACACCGCCCGTGGTTGTCCGGCGCTGTGCACCTTCTGCCTGTGGCCGCAGACGCTCTCTGGCCATGCCTGGCGCGTTCGCTCCGTCGAAAGCGTGGCGCGGGAATTCCGGCAGGCGCACAAGATGTTCCCGCAGGCCAAGGAATTTTTCTTCGACGACGATACGTTCAACATCCGCAAGGACCGCGTCCTCGCGCTCTGCAAGGAATTCCAGCCCGTGGGCTTCCAGTGGTCCTGCACGTCGCGCTCGCACAGCGACTACGAAACGCTCAAGGCCATGGCCGATGCCGGCTGCCGCCTGCTCATCGTGGGCTTCGAATCGAGCGATCCCCAAATCCTGAAGAACATCAAGAAGGGCGTCACTCCCGAGACGGGCCGCACCTTCGTCAAGAATTGCAAAAAAGTCGGCATTCGCGTTCACGGCGATTTCATCATCGGTCTTCCCGGCGAAACCAAGGAAACCATCGAGAACACCATTCAATATGCCAAGGAACTCGATTGCGAGACGATTCAGGTCTCCATGGCCCACGCCTATCCCGGCACGGAGCTCTATGAACAGGGCATGCGCGATGGGTTCCTTGCCGGCGAAGCAATCACCGACGACGGCGGCCACCAGCTCCCCCATCTCCAATATCCCGGCCTCTCCAAGGAATACATGGTCGAGTCCGTGAACCGCTTCTACGATAGTTACTACTTCCGTCCCAAGGTCGCCTGGCGCATCGTCCGCGACGCGCTCTGGGATTCGCACGAGCGCAAGCGCCTCTATCACGAGGCCGTGGACTTCATGAAACTTCGCGCGGACCGCATCAAGGTGGCGAAGTCCCGGAAGGGCGTCCAGAAAAAGGCCATGGTCGCCGTTCCTCCCATGAATTCGCGCCCCGAGGTCGGTGAGTCGCAAGGCGCATGACGTCGCCGCAAGGCCTGCACCTCAAAACATTCATCCTGATTCTGATTATGATCTCCCTGACCCCGCTGGGAGACACGTTTCTCGGCAAGGGCATGAAGGAGGTCGGAGCGATGGGGAGCTGGGCGCCGGCCAGCCTGTTCCATTTCTTCTTCCGCGCGTTTACCTCCGGCACCATTTGGATCGGGATCGGATTGCAGCTCGCCTATTTCGTCGCATACCTTCTGGTGCTTACCTGGGCGGACTATAGCTTCGTGCAGCCGGCTTCCTCGGCGGTGTACGTGCTGATCGCGCTGCTCGCCCACTTTGCGCTGCATGAGACCATTTCGCCGCTGCGCTGGGCCGGGGTCGCGGTGATCTGCACGGGAGTCTTCGTGGTGGGCCACACACATCCGCAAACGCCGGAGCACCATTCGTGGTGACGCGATCGATTCTCTACATCCTGATCGTTTTCGTGGGCACGGCCGGCGAACTGTGCGTCTCGAGCGCCATGAAAACCTTCGGCGAAGTCACCGATTTCCGCCCCTCAGCTATCGCCCGCGTGGTGGGCCGAGCCCTTTCGCATCCCCGGATGTGGATGGGCATCTCGCTGATGGCCGTGGCCTTCTTCGCCTTGCTGGGGATGCTTTCGCTCGACAAAGTCAGCTTTGTCTTTCCGTCCACGGCGCTCAGCTTTGCGGTGGGCGCGCTCGGAGGTAAGTTCTTTCTTCGCGAGCGCGTGACGCCGCAGCGGTGGTTCGGCGTTCTGCTCGTGTGCGTCGGCGTTCTGATGGTGTTTCTCGGCAAGGGATAGCGGGCGAAGGATTGCCTCATGACGGCGTGGACGGCGGTTCGCGATGTTCTCCTCGTGCTGGCGTTTGCGCCCTTCGCCTACTACCTGCTTGCAATTTTTGCCGCTCGCCGCTTTTTCGCCGCTCGCCCTGATGCTCCCTCGGATTTCGCTCCGCCCGTGAGCATCCTGAAACCGATTCGCGGCCTCGACCGCGAGACCTACGAAAACTACGCAAGCTTTTGCCGCCAGGATTACCCCGAATTCGAAATTCTCTTCTGCGTTTCGGACGATTCCGATCCCGCCATCCCCGTGATCGAAAAAGTCATCCGCGATTTTCCCGCCACCGATAATCCGAAAAGGGCTATTCGCCTGCTCATCGGGTCGGAGCCTGTGGGCGCAAGCGACAAAGTCTCGAAGCTCTGCCGCATGGCGCGCGAGGCGCGTCACGATCTCCTCATCGTCAGCGATAGCGATGTTCGCGTCGAGCCGGGCTTCCTGCGCGCCGTTGCTGCGCCTTTCAGCGATTCGCGCGTCGGCGGCGTCACCTGTCTCTATCGTGGCCTCACCGACGGCTCCTTCGCCGCCGATCTCGAGGCGCTCGGCAACTCCACGGATTTCGCTCCCGGCGTGCTCGTCGCGGAAATGCTGGGCGGCGGGAAACTCGATTTCATGCTCGGCGCCGTCATGGCCGCCACCAAGCGGCATCTCGCTGAAATCGGCGGATTCGAAGCCCTCGCCGATTATTTTTGTGACGACTATGAGTTCGGCAACCGCATCGCCGCGCGCGGCCATCGCATCGAGCTTTCGCGCTTTCCCGTGGACATCGTCTACCCGCGCGAAACGCTCGCCGAAGCCTTCCGCCATCAAGTCCGCTGGAACCTCAGCATCCGCTATTCGCGCCCCGGGGGCCATTTCGGCCTGCTCTTCACGCACGGCTTGGTCTGGTCCATCGTCGGCATATTCCTTATGCCGACGTGGCCGGGCGTTTTCGTATTCACAGGCGGATATTGCCTGCTGCGCTACGAAATGGCGCTCGCCGTCGGCGCGCGCGGCATGCGCGATCCGCTCGCGCGGCGAAAGCTCTGGATGCTCCCGCTGCGCGACGCCTTTGCCTTCGCCGTCTGGCTCGCCAGCTTTTTCCCCCAGCGCATCCACTGGCGCGACC
>Ga0307478_10001758_pt1 | contig 18111 bp, 15 predicted proteins | sample atmos_gasesECM4C_2_FD_203713 | JGI IMG/M metagenome (GOLD analysis project Ga0307478, IMG submission 203713) | Hardwood forest soil microbial communities from Morgan-Monroe State Forest, Indiana, United States - atmos_gasesECM4C_05 | ecosystem: Environmental > Terrestrial > Soil > Temperate... | reverse complement strand
AGTGCCCTATGTGCTCGTCATGGGCGACAAAGAGGCCGAAGCGCATGCTGTCAGCGTCCGCACACGCGGCAAAGGCGATCAGGGTTCGACTCCGCTGGATGAGTTCATCGTAAGAAGTTTGAAGCTGGTGGCGGATAAATCTGTCGACCTGTAGAGCTTTGCGGTGGATGACGACCTTAATCCCTAATGGAATTGTTTGGTAGAGGTCGTCATCCTGAGCGCAGCGCGTGCAGTCGAAGGATCGGTTCTTCACTGCGGCCTCACGCGCATAGCTCGCCTGACCCACTCGCGCCTGACCCACTCGATGAAAGCGGCAGGCAGACACTACGTTGTTGAAAAATAATTACCTTATAAAGACGGCGATCGAGCACTCGGAATGAGAGGCCAAGCAGAAGCATGAGCGGAAAACTAAGTTTTCCGCTCACGCAAACCACCTTATCTGGAATGCGGACGCTCCTCGTGCGGCTGCTCTTGCGGTTTTGACTCAGGCCGTTGCTGCGGCTGCTGGCGCGGGGCAGGATGAGCTTCCTGCTGCGTACGTGGTTGCTCGTGGACAACACGTGGCTGCTCCTGTGGCCGCTGCGGGGCTTCCTGGCGCGGGGCAGGACGGGCCTGTTGCGCGGCCCGCGCCTGTTCAGTCTGCGGCCGTGTCTCTGCGCGTTCGACCGGTTGTGGCTGCATTTCGCGGGTTTCTGTAGGTTTCACTACCGGACGAACCGTATTTTCCGGACGAGCCTGAGGCCGGTTTTCGTTTGCCTGTTGTGGCCGAACCGTACTAACAGCGCCCGGCCTGACCTCCGGATGCTGCTGAGGAGCTAGCGGTTGGTTCATCGGGCGATTCGCAGCCGTGCGTTCAACAAACCCTGGATTCGCCACACCGCGCACTGGTGGCTGGGCCGCGGGGGCGCGAAACGGCGTGGCCAGCGGGCGATTGAGTGCCACATTCTGGGGACGTCCTTGATTGACACTAAAGAACTGCGCACGATCCTGGCTGGCCTGACGCGCATGCAGCGTTTGAGCGGCAAGCGGCGGCATGTGCCGCTCTCGTGAAGCCTGCAGCTCCCCGGGCGTCGGCCTTGCATTGATTCCACCTCGTCCCCCGTTAAAACTGACACGGTTGACGTTGTAATTATTGATCGTTACGTTGTTGATCGTTACGTTATGAACGTAAACGTTCCTGACGACGGTCGTATTCACATTCGTGATCGTCCGATTGTAGAAGAAGTTGTTGTGGTTCCAGTATCCGCCATAGTAACCCCGGCCCACATAGCCATGCCCGTAATTGATGCCGCCGTAATAGCCAATGTGCGATCCCCAATAGCCATGGTTCCAGCCGAAGCGGCCATTCATCCATCCCCAATAACCGGGAGTCCACAACGCGCCGACGTAGGGCGCAATGACCCACGCGCCCGGTACCCAGAAGAATCCCGTAGGCTGGTATCCCCAGTAACCGGGAGTCCACAAGTAGTTCGGGCCTGGGCATACGGGTTGTGCATACACCGGTAACGGAGGTGGAGGCTGCGTAGCATACACCGGCTGTTGGACAGCAGAATCGTCGTAATAACCGCTCTGGTCAGAGCTGGCCTCCGATACCGGAACCGTATTATCCGCCGGGTAGGCCGTAGACGAGTCGTCAGGCGGGGGTGGCGGCACATTGTCGTCGGTGGCCTGTGCAGCAGCTGGCTGAGAGGTGCCCCTCGCCGGTGCCGGAGCACTGCTCTCATTCACCGGTGCAGATGAATCGGCCGGTGCCATATTTGCACTGGCCGGATCGTAATTCGGATCTTGCTGATCTTGGGCCTGATCGGGGGCCTGCGCCGTATTGTCTGCTTGTTTATTGCAGCCGGCCACGCCCATTGCGAGGATCAGTGCAACCGTTGCCGTTGCTCCATATTTTTCGTACTTTTTCATATTGTTCTCTGAAGAACATTAGATGCACATTGGGATATAAAGTCGTGCGCGCCCTTCTTCAAAAAGAGGGGTTAAGGAGCGAGAACACAGATTCTCCAAATCTACGTTCCTTCCATCTGGCCTTTATTTTTTCGATGCAGAAGGTGGAGAAGTGCCATTTTGCTCAATATTCATGCAGTATTAAAGACCATGCTGCCGCTCGGTGGACATGTTTGTTCGCGCTTGATGCTCATGGCTCCAGTGTTCTCTATAGAAGAAATTCCAAGGCAGTGTTACTAAACTCCTACAGATCGTGCTCAATGACAAGTTCAAAGATATGTACTGTCTGCACATGTTTGGCAGGCTGCCGGTTTGCGCGAGCCATGAAAGGCTCTTATTGAGGACGCAGGTTTTCTGATAAAGTTAAAAAAACAAAAATGTTAGCAAACAGACCCGAGGAGCGTTCAGTACCTTGCTTTCAACACAGCAACAAGCGCCATCTCCCCCTCGAATGCCCGAACTGATCATTGAAGCGGAGCGCACAGAGAAGAACTATTGGCGCGACCTCTGGCGCTTCCGCGAACTCTTCTACTTTTTAGCGTTGCGCGACATACTTGTTCGTTACAAGCAGACCGTCATGGGTATTGCTTGGGCTGTTGTCCGGCCGCTCCTCACCATGCTCATCTTCAGTGTCATCTTCAATCGCGTCGCAAAACTCCATGCTCCCGCTGCAGTCCCCTATGCTCTCCTCGTGATGGCTGGCATGCTCCCCTGGCAGTTTATCTCAGCCTCCCTTGCCGCCTCGGCTGACAGCCTCATCCTGAACTCCAATTTGGTCTCTAAAATCTACTTCCCTCGCCTTATAGTGCCCGCCAGCTCCGTCATTACCAGCTTCGTCGATTTTCTTATCACCGTGGCACTCATGGCAATCATGATGGCCTGGTACCGGTTCGTCCCCGACTGGCGCCTCGTTGGATTGCCCATCTTCGTTGTACTCGCGTTTGCAGCTTCCATTGGCGCCGGCCTCTGGCTTTGCGCCCTCAACGTCGAATTTCGCGATTTTCGCTACATCGTCCCTTTCGTCGTGCAGTTCGGCCTCTATGTTTCCCCCGTAGGATTCAGCAGCACCGTCGTACCTGGCAAATGGCGCTTCCTCTTCTCCCTTAACCCCGCCGTAGGCATCATTGACGGTTTCCGCTGGTCGCTGCTCCGCGGCCAGCCTCTCATCTGGTGGCCCGATCTGATCAACGCCATTCTTGTCACAGTTATCTTGTTTTTCAGCGGGATCTGGTATTTCCGCAGAATGGAGAGGACTTTCGCCGATGTTATCTAGCTTTTTCGGCTCTCCTTGGCAGACGATCCATCCTCCTAGTCTCCATGCCAACCCGATTCTCTGCGACAAAGCAGTCTTCTATGTCTGACGCCATCATCTCGGTCGTGAACCTCGGCAAGAAATACGCGCTCCTCCATCAGGAGGAGCGCGCCCACTACAAGACCTTGCGCGAGACCCTGGTAAAGTCCGCTGCCAGCCTCTTCCGCCGTCGCAACGAGTTGGAGCGTGCCCGCACTCGCGAGGAATTCTGGGCCCTCAAAAATATCTCTTTCGACGTCGAGCGCGGCAAAGTCCTCGGCATCATCGGACGCAACGGAGCCGGCAAAAGCACACTGCTCAAGATCCTCAGCCGCATCACAACACCCTCCGAGGGCCGTGTCACCCTCCGCGGCCGCGTCGCCAGCCTTCTCGAGGTCGGCACCGGATTCCATCCCGAGCTCACCGGCCGCGAAAACATCTTCCTCAACGGCTCCATTCTGAGCATGAGTCATGCCGAGATTCGCCGCAAGTTCGACGAAATCGTCAACTTCGCCGGAGTCGAGAAATTCCTCGACACCCCCGTCAAGCGCTACAGCAGTGGGATGTATGTCCGGCTCGCCTTCGCCGTTGCCGCCCATCTCGAACCAGAAATTCTTGTCGTCGACGAGGTTCTCGCCGTTGGCGACGCCGAATTCCAGAAGAAATCCATGAGCAAGATGCAGGATGTGGCGAGCAGCACGGGGCGCACCGTGTTGTTCGTTAGCCACAACATGATTGCCGTCCGATCTCTATGCGAGCAGGCAGTGTTCCTGGAACGCGGGCGACTGAAGCACGCAGGTCCCGCGGATGCGGTGGTTGCAAGTTACCTCTCCGAGAGCATGGAATCGAACCCGACGCCCATTTGGGATAATCCGGCAACCGCGCCCGGCAACAGCATTATTCGGATTCGCAGCATTTCCATCTCGGACGCCAATGACCCCAAATGCATATTCCTTTCGATGCAAACGGAGATTCAGATCGAAACGGAGTATACGATGTTCGCAACCAAGGTCCTGCTGCACATCACTTACCACCTGCTGAACGACCAGGGAATCACGGTTCTGACTACCTATAGCAAACCCCAAGTCCATTCTGCGGGAAATTATCGCGCCGTTTGCAGAATACCTAGAAATCTATTGAACAGCGGGGGATACTCCCTCAAGCTCATTATCGTGCAGAACGAAAACTTGGCAATCTATGAGAAGCAGGATCTGGCTTCCTTTAATGTCGAGGACACTGCTCAACGAGACACGGCATACATGGGACGTGAACCTGGGATCGTTCAGCCAATTCTTGAGTGGAGCACCGAAGGCCCATTCCAGCAAGGAGAACTAAGGTATGGCGATTTTGGACAGATCCAGAATCGTTGAGATGGGGTTTGCATCCGCTGGCGAAAGAATTGCTATCTCCGAGAAGGCATCATTTCATAACTGCGGACAGATTTTCCTCGGAAACGACGTGAGAATCGATGATTTTTGTGTGCTTTCGGCGGGCACTGGGGGAATATTCATCGGTAACCACATACATGTAGCTGTCCATTGTTCGTTAATTGGGGCAGGCGCAATAAGGCTAGGCGACTTTGCGAATTTGTCGTCCCGCGTCGCGATCTATTCAAGCTCTGACGACTTTTCCGGTGAGTGGATGACGAATCCTACTGTTCCGTTATCTTTAACGGGGGTTGTTCACGCAGACGTCACCGTCGGACGTCACGTGATCATTGGCTCGGGATCGGTGATTTTGCCTGGCGTAACACTTGGCGATGGTGTAGCAGTGGGTGCTCTCAGCTTGATAAAACAAGACTGTGAACCTTTCGGAGTCTATGCGGGAGCACCAGCCCGAAAAGTCGGAGAACGTAAGCGGCGACTTCTTGAGCTCGAAAACCAACTACCGAAATAGAGGTGAGTAACAAGTGACGCTTTTGCGAACGAAGGTAAATCCAATGATCCGATCGAATCGCCTCGCCGTCCTGGGAGCACCGCCTCGTTTCGAGTCCATACTTCACGTTGGTAGACCGAACGTGGGAAGCCGCGTGCGCCTGCTCGAACGGTTCAACGAAATGCTTGATCGTCGCTGGTTCTCCAATGACGGGCCCTTCGTTCATGAGTTCGAGGAAAAAGTCGCATCGATTGCACAGACCAAGCACTGTGTCGCGATGTGCAACGCGACAGTAGCGCTTGAAATCGCAATTCGCGCTCTAGGGATGACAGGAGAAGTCATTGTGCCGTCGTACACGTTCATTGCGACAGCGCACGCCCTCCAGTGGCAGGAAATCACTCCGGTTTTTGCGGACATCGATCCGACCTCCTGCACGGTGGACCCTAGCAGTATTGAGCGGGTCCTGACCTCAAAGACGAGTGGAATCCTTGGCGTGCACCTCTGGGGACGCGCCTGTGATACGGAAGCGATTGAGAGGATCGGCCGTAAGCACGGCCTGAAGCTGATGTACGACGCGGCGCATGCGCTCGCATGTTCTCATCAGGGCAGGATGGTAGGTGGTTTCGGCGAGTGCGAGGTCTTTAGTTTTCATGCGACAAAGTTCATCAATGCATTCGAAGGGGGAGCTATTGTAACCAACAATGACGACTTGGCGACCCGTTTACGCTTCATGCGCAACTTCGGATTCTCGGGCTACGACAAGGTGGGCTATCTGGGCGTGAACGGCAAGATGACAGAGGCCTGCGCGCTGATGGGCCTTACGTCGCTGGAGTCGCTTGACGAAATTGTGGACGTGAACAGGGCGAATTATGAGGCCTACGAGAGATGTCTGGCCGGAATACCTGGCGTTTCTCTAATTCACTACAACACACAGGAGCGAAACAACTATCAGTACATTGTTTTAGAGGTTGACCCCGAATTGGCCCCTCTGAACCGCGACGAAATCGTTGAAGTATTTCATGCAGAAAATGTGCTGGCAAGAAAATACTTCTGGCCTGGCTGTCACCGGATGGAGCCATACAGAAGCCTTCAACCCAATGCTGATCTCCTGTTGCCTAACACCGAAAGACTGGCCAATCGCATCCTTCTTCTTCCCACTGGCCAGGCGGTGGACACAAGCATGATCGGAAAGTTTGCTGAGATTCTCGATACGGCATTCAAATTCCCCGGCGAAATAAAAGATGCGCTGAGCAAGAGGAGCCAAGCCGCACCATGAAGCTAAGCGTGGCGATGATCACATATAACCACGAGAAGTACATTGGGCAGGCAATCGAAAGCATACTTGCCCAAAAGGTAGACTTTGAGTACGAGATTGTCATCGGAGAAGATTGCTCGACCGATGGCACACGCGCCGTGGTCACAGAGTTACATCGTCGCTACCCTGACCGAATCAGACTTTTATTTCGAGATCATAATGTCGGCATAAATCGAAACTTTGCAGAGACTATCGAAGCCTGTCAGGGTGAGTACCTGGCGCTTCTGGAGGGTGACGATTACTGGACGGCAACAGACAAGCTCCAAAAGCAGGTTGATTTTCTCGACGGCCACCCTGAGTGCGCAATATGCAGCGGCCGCGCCCGACCGCTGTATGAAGCGGGCACACAGAACTATGATATTAATTGGGATGTCTTCCCTTCACATCCTGCCGGGACATATTCGGTTGAGGACTTATTAAGGGTCAATTTCGTAATGACCTGTACTACGGTAATAAGGCGAAAACTTATCGACCAGTTCCCAGAATGGTTTTTCGAGATGAAACTCGGTGATTGGCCGCTCTGCGCAATGGTTGCCCGTTACGGGAAGATCCAGCTGATGGACGAGATTATGGCTAGTTACAGAGTCCATCCCGGTGGTGTCTGGTCTTCACTGTCTCAAGGTACTCGATCGGAAGAATGTCTCCGAATGCTACGGGCTCTCGACAAGGAGTTTCAGTATAAGTATACCGATGCTATCCGCGAGGCTATTGCATCCATGTATCTCGGCTTGGCTTCCGGCTCACGATCAAACGGCAAACGGATAGAGACTGCGAAACACTTCATTAATTATATTTGTAACGGCGGTTGGCGCCGACCGGGAAGCGCGCGAGTCATCGCGGGCATGCTCACGTTTGAAATAATTGGGTCCTGGTACAAAGTGTTTTCCGGCACCAATTCCGCGAATCAGAGCTAAGGCGATGACGAAAGTCTCTCGCGACTTAACCTGAACCGAGAATCTCCAGTCATGAATGGATGATAAAACGGGGCAGATCACTCCTCAAGTACGGCTGCAGCCAAATATTGATTTCATGCTGGTCAAAGAGTGAATTAATAGACAGCTCGGTGGCTGCTCTGGAATACTGTTTCGAATGGGTAGTACAGGTCAGCATAATTCTTAAGCAACCCATAAAACCGTACTGCATAGAAGATACAAACGGCGCTAAAAACTATGAGTAAAGTCAGGTATCCCTTTCTTTCGATTAGATATTTCGAGTAGAACCATATGAGCGCCGATACCGCAATCACTTCAAACGAAACAAAATATATCGTGAGGCGGTTAAAGATTTGAGAACCGCTTTCGAGAATGACAGAGCTTATCAAGCCAAAGCACAGTAATTTTACAGAGGCCAGCTCAAATGGCGTCAGTTTTTCTCGGCACTTTGGCAGCACACTGAGTGAGAACACCAGTATGAATGCTTTTTGCCCGATGGACAGGAGCGATATTCTACCGGAGACCGAATCAGAGTAAAGCTCCGCCGCCGACAGCAGGTCGGTTAGCCCCAGATGTTCTGTAACAAGGATGATCGCGCTATACAGGAATAACTTCGAAAGGAGCCCTCCAACTATGGCTAAAGTCCACAAGGTACGATAGCTGGTAGCAAGAACTAGCGGCGCGACCAAGAAGATAATCGCTGTACTGTGGAACAAACAGGCGACCACGACACAAATCAGGTACACAAGGTAACGTCGCTCAACAAGATAGTAGGCGGAAACAGTCACTAAGGAAACGGCGATCGCCTCACGGGTAGGAAAGATGTCTGCCATCGACATGCCGAACAGAACCAGGAAGCAAACTAAGATATATGGGCGACGATATATTGGGGCAAACTTGATCGCTATCACCAGAAAGGTGAGGAGAAACAGCCATTCACTATACCCAACGCCAACGTCATGGAGCAGCCAGACAACAAATTTAAACCCGGGTTCAAAGTGCCAATAGGACATGTAATCCTGAAAGCTACCGCCACTGATGTAAAACTCCCAGTAGGGATCCCAATCTGTGCCCGTGGCCCAGCGAATTCCCCCAAGCGTCGCCAGGGACAGGAGGAAGAGAGCGGGAAGAACTCGCCGCATTGGACCCCTCATCACAGTTGACAACGATAATAGATATCCTAGAGAGAGAGCGATCCAAAGTGCGAAATACAACATATCAGGCGATCTGCTCGTGATTATGCACAGTTTTCCCTAAAGTTGAGCGGAATTGCTTTTGGGGTCAGACTCATCCTTCTCCTCTCGGGCTGCCGATCTCTGTCCCAGAAAAGGGAGAAGCCGGACATCCCCTTCAGATCAGGCCATGCAGCCATATTTTCACCTTAAGGTACCGGAGGGGAACTTTTATCATGTTAACTCAATGGGGTCTGCGCACTCAAAGAATTCGTGTTTCGAGAAGCGGTGGTGCGGACGACACTTCGATGGGCTTGTTCACGAGCCACACGCGCATTGCGTAACGCTATGTTCCACTGCAGTTCTAGCCGTGCATATGCAACAATGAGGGAACTACGGCAGTGTGTGCTAACCGTCGCATGAGGTTACGCCCAGCGAAAGAGGCTCCGCTCCATGACGGTCCGTCTGGGACGCAGCCTTGCTCTTATGCTGTCGTCACTTGGCGTCCCAGCTCCTGTATATTCAAATATGCAAATGTATCATCCATATCGGTCGGGGCTGGCGTGAGGAGTCAGGTAATCTTTTATAGCGAAGCTTTGGTTCTCGGTGGACACGAGAGGATGGCACTCGCCGCACACCGAGCCCTTCTCAAGTATGGCGACAATAAATTCGAGATCTCTTGGATCGTAAATGAGAAAAATTATCGCCTAATAGAAGAGCTAACTATAGCTTCGTTGCCACACACTCAGATTGAGTGTAACCATCCCATCGATGTCCGCAAGCCGTCACTGGGTGCAATTCGACGGGTAATTTCTCTTCTGCGAAAATTTCGTGAGCTCAAGCCGGATCTAATCCTCTTTTTACAAGGCGGTATTGTCGCCTCGTATGCTGGGATATTGGCAGCACGATTGAGCGATAGTAACTTCTGCAGTTATATCCCCATGGCGCCCCGATCGACTGAACTCGCTCCGTATCGTTTTCCCAGGATATGGAACGCTTTCCGGTCAATTTATTTCAGGCTGGTTCCAAGGTACATTACGATTGATCAGACACAGGCGTTCAATATCCGGCGCGAGCACCGTCGCGCCACGGTCCGAATAGTCGAAAATTATATCTCGCCCTCTTCTGTTATGAAAGTTTCTAGGAAGGATGCACGATCTTATCTTGATCTCCCTGAAGATATGTCCGTGATCGCAGTGCTGGGAAGAATTGAATTCGGTCAAAAGGCACAAGATTGGCTGGTGACAGAGTTGGGGCATGATTCCTTCCTCTGCGACAAGGTGTTGTTCATTGTCGGAGAGGGGCCTGACGCGCCGCATTTGAAGAATCTACTCGCCACCTTGCCTTACGCCCGAAACATCCGGCTGACTGACTGGCACAATAACATGGACGAGATATACTCGGCTGTCGATTTGATTCTCATTCCGTCTAGGTCCGAAGGCGTTCCACTTGTCATGCTGGAAGCTCTCTCTCGCCGAATTCCGGTCGTTGGAACGGACCGAGATGGAATGGCTAGCTGGCTACCGGCAGAGTGGAAATTTCCCTTCGGGGATATCGTACGGATGAAGGATGCAATCGAGCGCGCATTGAAGGATAGTGCAATTGACTGGTCACAAATCGAGACGCATCTGTCGCGTGTGACTGATGAGCGGCGATTCGCCCAAGAATTTCAGGCTGCTCTAGATGAGTACAGTCGTTCCTTTTGATGGAAAGGGTAGGTTGCGCCGCGCGAAAGCCTTCGAATAGTTATCGGAGTTAGCCTCCACTCCGTGCCTCCAAGTTATCTTCAAGCTGCTTCAAGTACATGTTCGCCACCGTTGCGATGGAGTGCGTCACCTTGATTGACCTGTAGGCATTATGGAGAGATCCCGGCACCCCATGTTCCACCCATTCGCGTAATGTCCGTTCTGCGTCGTCTAAATCGCGTACCAAGGAGATTGCATCGCCGGTAACTAACCTCCGAAGCCATTTAAAGTAGGCAGTTTCGTAGGCAATTATAGGCTTGTTATGAGCTATTGCATCAAAAATTGAACCGCTCGCAGTTAGCTGATACGAATCTCTCGGGGATAAGAAGAGGATTACATCCAAGTCATCAATCGCCTGATCGTATTGCTCTTTATCATAGAAACCCACGAAGTCTGGGATATCAACGTGCCGGGTGAAATGCTTTCTAAGACTTGGGTGTATCTTACCGATAATAGTGAAACGGACTTGGCCGAGGGAGATTTCGTGCTCAAATCGGTCAGCCAGTGAGAAAAATTCATCTGTTCCCCTCGTGGTACTCGCTGCGCCAATGGCACCAACTACCAGCGTTTTGGATTCCTTAACCCGAGCATCATCTCGCTCCGGAAATGTGTACGGATGCTCAATGGCGATCCAACCTGTCGTGTGAATGCCTCGCCTCTCGGCTTCCGCTTTGATATTACTTCCCAGGACGACTATATAAAGCCGATTCACGGGAATACGCAGAGAGTATGGAAACCAGTAGCCAGGTCGCCACCACTTGTTTTCTTTCCGAGTAAGAGACTCCAGCTCAGAATGGAGGTTTAGGATTACCGGACATCCTGCAGGAAGAACCCTTAGGACGATACGCAAAATAATATGCGCGAAATGGGAAGCGCATAAAACATGCAGAAATCGTGACCCGTTCCGTCTTGCGTGCCACACAGCTCGGAACACCCGAAAGATCGTTAAGAGCTCGCGGATGAGTACCCTCGGGGCATGCCATTGCGCAACGGCCCGAACTGAACTAAATGGATGTAAGTTGCCAATTGCCACCGTCTTTGCTATGGCTTCCAAGTGCCTACGTTCAGCGAATAGATGTATCTCTTCACATAATTGATCCCGGTAGAGCCTGAGAAAAAAGAGATTAATCTCCAGATGCATCAAGTCTGATGCATATAAATCGACTACGGTAATCATCAGTGTTATGACTCCGCTACGACTGCAGTTGACAGAACTTCAGCATGTACGCAAGGCTCACTTGCGCGCTGAGACCTGCCATAAGCTTCACCCGACAGAATTGAGAATTTTAGCGGCAATGTGATCTTCCCAGAGGGTTCCAGCCCCTCAATCGGTCGCCTCATTAGGAAAAGCTAGTCTGTTGTCGAACGAATTCCATATAGAATACTTCAACCAGTTGAAGAAATGCTCAGCATTCTGAAGCTCAATGTATGTTCGGCTCTAACTCAACCAGCTAGCCGCTGCAATCGTAAATGGTTTCCGGACCGCAGCAGACCAAGAACTTATGGGAACATTAGCCAGTCGACCGAATCGACACCTCTCAGAGTCACTGAATCCGTTTCGCTGCGAATTTCATCAATCTCTTCGCGATGGCTTTAGAGCTAATTGTTGGATAAATTATTCTCAATGCTAAAAGGTCTAAAGATCCGATTCGCTCGGGAACAGTTCCTGCCAACCCGCTGGGGAATTGTCTTGAATCGTAACTACATTATACGTCGCGGACTCTACAAGGCGATCTCGCATATTGCTACCGACATACGCGGAGAAGTACTTGATTTCGGTTGCGGATCGAAGCCCTATGAGCCTCTTTTCCCCAATGCTACGAGATACGTTGGCGTTGATCTTGAGCAATCCGGCCACAATCATCAGACCAGCACGATAGATTTTTACTATGATGGAGAGCATCTGCCATTTGCGGACTGCTGTTTCGATGCAATTGTCTCGTTCGAGGTTTTCGAACATGTCTTCAATCTCGAAGAGGTACTCTCCGAGATCAGGAGAGTCTTGAAAACCGGGGGCAATTTACTGCTTTCGATCCCGTTCGTGTGGGGCGAACATGAGATTCCCTATGATTTTGCGCGATACACCACGTTTGGAATTGCATATATTCTGAGGAAGTGCGGCTTCGAAGTGGTCCAGGTCGAGAAAACCACGTCTTCTTTCTTAGCAATCGCACAGATGTTAATCGAATATCTTTCTTGCCATGTGTCCCCCAAAAAAGGGATACCATGGAAGTTGTTCCACCTCTCGGTGATCTGCCCTATCACGGTGGCAGCTCTTTTCTTGAATGCGCTATTGCCGAAGGGCCATGAGAGCTTTTGTAACTCGGTCATATTGGCTCGGAAGTCGGAAAAGTGAGCCCGCCGGTTTCCTCTCCTAGGCTTATGATCAAACGGGCTGAAGACGAACGTTGCGCGCCCATAATGCTGATCCACTCTGTCGGTGAATCCCTTGTCCACCGCGGTCCAAACGATCAGATCAATCCAAACACTGCTTGATATGCACGGTAAGTCATGGCCGCGGTCCGACTCCACGAGAACGTACGGGCACGTTCACGTCCCCGCCTCCCGTATTCTTTTGCCAGATTCGGCTCCATAAGCAGCGTCTTCATCGCGTTGCTCAGCTGTTCAACAGATGTAGGATCCACAAGCAATGCGGCCGTTCCCGCAACTTCCGGGAGGGAGCTAACATTGCTGGTGATCACAGGAACGCCAGCTGCCATGCCTTCAACGACGGGAAGCCCGAATCCTTCATATAGCGAGGGATAGACCAAAGCCGAACAACCTGCCAGAAGAACTCGTCTTGCTTGGTCAGAAACGTAACCTATATGTCTGATGCGATGGCTAACAGGCGAAGACGTAGCCGCTTGAACCACTGGTTCGTAATCCCATCCAAGCTCCCCAGCTAAGACTAGAGTACACTGGGGAAACTGGTCTGCGATTGCTTCGAATGCCTGGATCAATCGTACTAGGTTCTTGCGCGGCTCGATGGTTCCGACGAAGAGCAGATAAGGCTGTGTCAGCTCAAACTGCGTCACCCACTCACGAATTTCGCTAGCGGAAACATTCACGAAGGCGTTATCGCTAACACCCAAGGGAGTTACGGCTCGACACTTTTGTGACGGCGGGAAAAGTCTCTCCGCGTCTTTCTCGGTCGACGCGGAGACGAAAAGAATCGCATCAGCTAGTCTCCAAGCCAAGCGCATATAAACTGGCATGATCCATCTGCGGCTACGCGTGTGTAATAGTGGCGACTGCAACATTGTTAGATCATGAAACGTGACGACCCTGGATGCCGGCGCATAAAGAGGTAATGTATAGTGCAGCGAGTGCAGAACATCGATCCGGTGAATTATCAGTATCCAGGGGAGCAAGATCTGTTCAAAAAACATCAAGACGATGCGGTTACGAAAGATGCGGGACGGAATTGATAGTATCTGCAGATTGGCCACATCGCGGAGCAGTTGCGGCATAGTTTCTTCGTCGCTCTGCACGAGGAGAACAAGCTGATCACCGCATTGAAGGAAAGCGGGTAGTTCTCGAACTAGGTTTTCCGCATAAACACCAGCTCCAGTCCGCTTCACGGGGATTTGGGTGAAATCAATGAGAATTTTCATGCATTGATATCCCTGATGACTGCTAGTTGCCAAGATGCGATTGACTCTCGCACAAATGATCCGTCAAAGCGCTTTTCGTTGTGCCTTTGTCTCTTTCTTGGTTACACTGCACACGAAGCAACGTTTCGCGATTTATTCTGGATCTTAGCGGATCGTGGATCCATCCCCACTTGTTGAAGTATCGGATCGAATTGCGCATGTGTACCCAGAGCGCTTCTCGGCTCTTGTAGGATTCCCGAGCGTGGTCATGGGAAACAATAGCTCCCGGATAGAAGACGGTTCTGAAATAGGTGTGCATCCGTCGACTAATGTCAACATCTTCCAAGTACATGAAGAACCGTTCGTCGAACAGACCGATACTGTGCAATGCTGCGATACGAAACAACATGAAACAACCTGACAAGGAAGGCACATCCATCACCTTGTCATAGTTGGTCTGGCGCAGTTCATACCGTTCTGTTCGATGGCGGGCGACCTTCTTCAGCGGGCCAAAAGCAAAGCGGCGCAGGAAAAGATCCGCTGGCGTCGGAATGAGCTTACATAAATGTTGAAGGCCGCCATCGGGATAAACAATTTTTGGCATGAGATGCCCGACCGAAAGATTCTCCTCCATGAACCAGACCATCTTCTCAAGTTCTTCACGAGTGAAGTAAATATCTGGGTTGAGAACAAAGTGGAAGGCAGCCTTATCAAGGACTTGGCGCATGGCGAGGTTGTGTCCTGCCCCATACCCTCTGTTTGACTCAGCCGGAATGTACACCACTCGAGGTCGGCGCATGAATGAATGAAACCTCGGCTGCGGAGAGTTGTCCACGAGGAAGGTCTCAATTGCAATGGATGAATTGCTGATGCAATCCAAGAGGCGGCTCAATTGGGTCTCGGGCGTATTGTACAAAACGACAGAAGCTGTAATCTTGAGGGGGGAAGTCGCTCGGGAATTCTGTTCCAAATCAGACTTTGGCATAGCTGTGAACGGACCTTTTGGAGTGCGCTCCTCAATTAGCAATCGGGAGCGGGCCATTGGTGCCCCTCCGCGGCCTGACGGGATCATCTGTTCATTATAATAGATCTAAGTGCGGTTTCAGTATCCCATAGCGCGCCACTGCCCTCCTCTGTGATTATGCGCTGAATTGGACCTCATCGGCACTCCTATCGACAGCCATTCGGAATGGAGAAATTGATCTCAGGACTGTTTGCCATCCGTTGTCGAGGAGGAAATTGAGGGCGGTCTGGAACAGAGTCGCTCATGAGATGATCGTGGTCCAGATCCAGAAATCCAAGCTAGTCACCGAATCCTTATTGCCAGGCGATACATGAGACCGAGGACAGCGTGTTCGAGGAGCCCGTAAATGAAGAGAGTTGCTGGAAACAGAAAAGCCTCCCGAAGGCGGCTGCGATCTTGTTCATCGGATATTCCTCGAATGGGTCAACGAGAGGTTATCGGGCTGAGATATACTGTTGGCCTCATGAGCACGATAGAGACTGGCAATCCTGGGGCGCCACCGATCCCTACTATGGGGTGATCTCTCTACCCGGAATTCCGCAGGAGCGTCTTAAATAAGGAGGCGCTCGAAGGTTTTTTCTCTTTCGGCGAGAAGGAAATATCTCACGCCCTTGAAATGGTTGGGCGCATTAAGCCTGATTTCCGGCCATCCAACGCACTGGATTATGGCTGCGGGGTTGGCAGGCTGCTTATCCCACTCGCGCATAGATCCGAGAAGGTGACAGGAGTTGACGTGTCCCTGGCGATGCTGGCTGAAGCCGCGAAAAACACTGCCAGTCTGCAGAACGTCTCTCTGATCCATGCGGTGCAGCTTGATTCTCTGGCGCCGCGGTCTTTCGATTTCATTCACTCACTCATCGTCTTCCAGCACATTCCCGTTAAACGCGGAGAGGAGATCTACGGGAAACTCCTAACCCTGCTTAAACCAGGCGGAATCGACGCGATTCATTTCACGTTCGTCCGTGATCTATCTTTCGCACGGAGCGTCCTTGCCGAATTGCGCCGGTTGCCTCTGATTCATACCGTGACCAACATCCTGCGCGGCAGACCGCTTTCCGACCCGCCACAACTAGGATTTCCAAGAACAGGAAAAATCTCCTTGTCCAGATATAACGCCGCACGTGTACAGGATCTTTCAGGTCTTTCTCGATGCACTCCCGGTAGTAGCGTTCTCCGAAGTCGCGCATGGTGGTCTGACTCGAGAGTCCGGCGCGGACGATCTGTTTTTGCTTCGCAGGAGATCTCACAAGCGGATTCGGCGGACAGCAGAAGAGAAGCTGCGGATCGTAGAAGCAACGCTGGTGCCGGGAGCGTCGATTGCACGCGTGGCGCGTGAGCATGACGTGAACGCGAACCAGGTGTTCCAGTGGCGCTACGAGTATCGCAAGGGGATCTTGCCACCGCGTGCGAAGGAAGCCAGAGCGGAACTGCTTCCCGTGACACTGGCCGCAGAGCCGAGCAGGGCGATCGTACCGGAGATCACCGCGCCTGCGAGTCCATCGGGGTCGATCGACATTGAGTTGCCAGGGCGCGCATTGGTGAACATAGAGAGTGGCGTCGATGCTGCACTTGTGCGGGCTGTACTGGAGAGCCTGCTGCGGTGATTGAGCTTCGGTCAGGAACGAGGATATGGATCGCTGCCGGATTCACCGACTTGCGACGTGGCTTCCAAGGGCTCACGACTCTAATCGAAACGGTGTTGGAGCAGGCGCCGTATTCAGGACATGTCTTTGTCTTCCGCGGCAGGCGCGGCGATCTGATCAAGCTGTTGTGGTGGGATGGTGACGGGCTGTGTCTATTTCAGAAGCGGCTGGAGCGGGGACGTTTCATATGGCCGCAGGCCACGAGCGGAACAGTGGCGTTGACACGTGCGCAGTTATCGATGCTTTTGGAAGGCATTGACTGGCGTCAGCCGCAAAGGACATGGGAACCGCAGTCAGCAGGATAAGTTACAGGATTTTGATCTATCACTGTTACATATCTATGGCATACTCCGTGTCATGGCTGAGGCTAGCGCTGTTGTTGCTGATCTGATGACACTGGATCGAACGGCGCTCGAAGCTCTTGTTCTTGCACAGCAGGAGAAGCTGCTCAGCCGTGACAGCGAGATTGAACATCTGAAGCTGGTCATAGCCAAGTTGCGGCGCATGATATAAGACCGAAGCTGAGTTGCACGAAGTGTGATGTGATCGTCGAAGCTCCAGCGCCATCACGACCGATTGACCGCGGACTTGCCGGGCCGGGACTGCTGGCACATGTGCTGGTGTCGAAGTATGCTGACCACCTTCCTTTGTATCGGCAGTCGGAGATTTATGCTCGCGCCGGCGTCGATCTCGATCGATCGACACTAGCCGACTGGGTCGGAGCCAGCAGTCACTTGCTTGCTCCATTAGTGGATGCAGTCCGCAGTCATGTTCTTGCGGCGAACAAGCTGCATGCCGACGATACACCGATTCCCGTGCTGGCCCCGGGCATGGGCAAGACCAAAACTGCACGACTCTGGACGTATGTCTGGGACGATCGTTCGGCAGGAGAACAGGATCCCCCAGCCGTGTGGTTCGCGTACTCAGAAGACCGCAAAGGCGAACATCCGAAGCAGCACCTAAGGAAGTTCTCTGGCATCCTGCAGGCCGATGGTTATGCTGGTTTCCATCATCTCTATGAAGGTGGCAGGATCATCGAAGCCGCGTGTTGGGCACATGTCCGACGCAAGTTCTATGACATCCATGTAGCCAACGGGTCAGCGATCGCGGCTGAAGCGATCACGCGCATCGGCGCACTCTACGAGATTGAACGGGAGATCCGCGGCAAGCCCGTTGACATACGGCTCGAAGTTCGACAGACACGGGCTCATCCCCTGATGGACGAGCTTCATCTCTGGTTCAACAAAACACTCACAGGTCTTTCACGCAAGTCTGATACCGCGGTAGCGATTCGCTATGCGTTCTCGCGCTGGCGTGCGCTCGCGCGTTATCTCGATGACGGACGCATCGAGATAGACAACTCTGCGGCAGAACGCGCTCTGCGTACTGTGGCTCTGGGCCGCAGAACTATCTTTTCGCCGGCTCGGATGCTGGAGGCGAACGCGCGGCTGCTATCTACACCCTGCTCGGCACCGCGAAGCTCAACGGCCTTGATCCGGAACTCTATCTGCGACATGTCCTGGAGCGCATCGCCGATCATCCTATCAACGGCATCCACGAACTTCTGCCCT